>JAEEGL010341330.1_pt1 | contig 27256 bp, 26 predicted proteins | sample 9134231 | NCBI WGS metagenome assembly JAEEGL01 (sample SAMN16246548, study PRJNA631951) | gut metagenome | biome: gut microbiome; feature: rumen; material: fiber-attached | host: Bos | place: Iran: Karaj | collected 2018-10
CTATTCCATTGTTTTTCAGTATAACCTTTAATTAATTTTTCATATATACTTCTACCAACTAAAGAAATGGCTTGTTCTTCTAAATTTTTAGGTTCTCCTACTATTTCACGTTTTTCTTCATTTATATGTCTTAATGCATCTTCAGGTGTAAATACATCATTCCATATTTTAGAAAATGTATTCATATTAAATGGCATGTTATATACTTCATTACCTATTCTAGCAATTGGTGAATTAGTGTATCTATTGAATTCAACAAATGAATTTACATAATCCCATACATCTTTATAATCTGTGTGGAAGATATGAGCACCATATTTATGAACATTAATTCCTTCAATATTTTCTGTATAAACATTCCCAGCTATATGATTTCTTTTATCAATAACTAAAACATTATAACCTTTATTTTTTAATAAATTTGCACAAGTAGCTCCAAATAATCCAGCTCCTACTATTAAATAATCATACTTCACGTTTATCAGCCTTTCTAAATATTTTTTCTTTAATCATTTTACAATAATAAACTAAATATTTCCTATAAATAATTACAGTTATAGTTAATAGTAATAATTGCAATACATATTCAATTGGTGAATTAATATATGTTAGTAAGGAAATAGTAATCATAACAAATATTAAAAAATAATTTGAAAAAATTAATTTAGTCTTCACATATTTTTTTGTATCAATTAATCTATATGTAAATACAATAACATAGCTTAATAAAGTTGCAAGAGCAGCGCCATGAACTTTAAATAAAGGAATAAATATAAAATTCAATATTATATTTAATATAGCACCAAGAAGCGCTGAATATAAAAAGCCTTTACTATCTTTATGAACATTATATGAAGTTGATAAAAATGTTGATGATGTTAAAAAAACATAACCAATTGCTAGATATGGAACATACATCCAAGACATATAAAAATCATCAGCAACATATATTTTAAATAATGGTTTAATAATAATTATTAAAAGCATACTACTTATTGACAATAAATAAAATAAATTTTGAAATATATTATTATGATATTTTTCAAAATCCTTACTATCTTTTTCAGCAATTGCTGAAAAAAGCCAAGCTTGGTTAAAAATAGTACCAATCATAGTTAGCAAACTAGGTAACTTATATGATATAGCATATAATCCATTTGCATCACTACCGATGAACGAAGAAATCATTACTTTATCAGATGAATTAATAATCCACCATAAAAATGACGTTGGTAACAAAACAAGTGAATACTTTAACATTGATTTAAATAATTTTTTATCAAAATATTTTTTAGAAATACTAATTTTAATTTTTCCAATAAAAATTGCATATAAAATTGTAAAAATATTTGAAATAATATAAGCTAAAAAATAACCATAAATTGCCATATTAAACACAACCAAAAATAGAATAGCAAAAACTGCTATTAATAATGTATTTAATATATTTCCAATAGAAAATTCAGTTAACTTTTCTTGACCCTTTAAAAAAGATAAAAATATTTGAGAAAATGCTAATAATGATAAATGTATATAAAATAATAAAGCATAATTTTTATAATCATTAAACAAATATAATATTGGAATAGATGATAAACCAAAAAATAAACATAAAATTCCACAATTAATACCAATGTTTATAATTTTTTCTTTAGAAACATCTTTATCCAAAGAAAATCTAAAAACTGATTCAACAATATTTAATGTAAGTAATGGATATACAAAATTGCATATAGTAAATAATAAATCTATAATACCATATTGAGATGTAGATAGTTTCCATGTATAAATTGGTAGCAAAAAGAATGTAATAAGTTTTGTTGACATATTACTAATTGCAAAAATAACTGTATTTTTAAATAGATAATTTATTTTATTCTTCATATTATACTCCATGTTTATTTTGAATTCATCTTTTTGTATGCTTTTTTCTCTTTATGTATTGCAAGCTTAGTCATAGTAACTGGAAAAAAAGATGATAAAAATAGATATATTTTTCTTTTTAATGAAATATCAACCTTGAAAGGAATAAAAATATCTCTTTTAAGTTGTTTTTTACATTCAATATATTCTTTTTTATATTTTTTTACGGAATTTGTTTTAATAATACCATTTAATATACTATTATTAAAGCATCTTTTATGAAAAAGCCAAGCATTTTTTAAAGAATTAGATTCATTTTTAAATAAAGATTTTTGAATATCTAATGATTTGAGCCCATTGTAATTGCTTTTTAAATTAAATGATCTCATTGCACTATTAAAATTATATATTTGATGATAAATTTTCTTATTTCCTATTGCAACTTTAGATGTATATTGTAGACAAGTAATATTAAAAAGCATTCCCTCTCCATACCAAATGTCTTCATTAAATAATATATTATTTTTACTTAAAAAATCTTTACAATACATTTTATTCCAAACAGCAACATCAATATTTCCAATATAAATATCTATCATAGCTGTTTCAGAATTAATATAATCACTATTGTTTTTATTTATACTTTTATTATAAATATTATAGCAAGTATTATTAAAAGCAAGATAAGTATCGGGATACTTTGTAATTAGATTTAATAAATATTCAACATAGTCCTGATCAACCCAATCATCGCCATCAACAAAAGTGACATATTTACCAGTTGAAATATTCAATCCAGCATTTCTAGCACTACTTACCCCACCATTTTCTTTATGAATAACTTTTATTCTATTATCTTTTTTTGCCCATTGATCACATATTTCTGGGCATTTATCAGGAGAACCATCATCAACTAAAATTATTTCAATATTTGAATGTGTTTGAGATACTAAAGATGAAATACATTCATCAACAAATAATTCAACTTTATATATTGGAACAATAATAGATACTAAAGAATTATTCATCATACACCTTCTTACTTTATATTATTTTTTAAATAATTTATTGTATTATTTTTTTCTTTTTCTAAAATGCTATCACATTTTTTATAATCAATTTTTTTATTATAAAAATCTTCAATATTTGAAATATCATTAATTATACATTCATTTAAAGATAATCTATTTAATAAATCAGATAATTTATTACTGTTACCTTCACTATTATTTCTAATTAAAGTACAAAATTTTGAATGTGTTTTAATTGAAAAAATACTTCCATGAAACGTATCAGTAATAATAAAATCAGCATGCTTAAAATAAGCAAATACTTCAAAAGGATTAACAGTTATATCAATATCAGCAATTTTTTGATACATACCTAAACTAACAATTTTTTTATTATGTTTTTTAGCAAATTTTTTTATAATTCTTTCTTCTTTTTTTGTTAATCTATTTGGATATGCATATACAATAATATAATTATCAATATTAACATTATCTATTACATCTTTACTGAAATCATACATTAAAACTGGATCTAAATTTACAGTAGGTTTTATATCTGTAAGTTCATAAACAGTATTAAAAGAATTATTATCTCTAACAGAAATTGATTTAAATTTTCTAAGCATATCTCCTATTTCCTGAGATATATTATATTTATTCAATCTTTCTACATTAGTCTGACCAAAAGAAGCTGCATAGCTTATTACTGGAATATTATCAAACTGATAACCAAATAATTGTCTAGAATATCCAACAGGATATGTTTGCAAACAATTAAAAACTTCGTCAGAACCAATAACTAATTCATCAATATTTTTTGGTAAATAGTTTTTTTCTCTACCACATAAAAAAGGAATATATTCTTTTTCAAACCAATTATTATAATTATTAATTATTCTTTTTTTCTTTAAATAATTAAAAATATTTAGATTATTTTTTATTTTACTAATATAATCTTTTTTTATTTTAATAATAGATTTTTCAAATTGATAATCAACAAAGCATACCTCGTATCCTAAATTTTCAATTATTTTTTTTAATCCATATGCTTGCAAAAAAGATCCATAATTATGAATTCTTTGCATAGACATAATTCCAATTTTCATAAAATCACCTACAAACTGATAATTTTTTTATTTTTGAATAACACCATAATCCTAATTTACCAAAAACTAATGGTAAAAGAGTTAATTTCTTTTTAAATGGAATTTTTTTATCAATAAAAATGTTTTTTCTGTATTTTTTTATATAACCATATACATTATTTTTAATTTCTTTATAATCCTTATTATTTGGAATATTTAAATAAATATCTCTACTCTCTATTAAGATTCTAGTCTCTGCAGATTTAATAATATTTTTATATTTTTTAGAGACGAAATCATAAATATCTAATGTAAAATCTAGTGCAGTAAGTCTATCAATGGAAAACTTTTCATTCATTATACTTTCGTTTCGAGCAACAAAATAATAATATACAACTAAATTTGTTACGGCAACACCATTACTTTTAGCAATAATTTTATAAGTAGTTCCTAAATCCTCATATTTCTTTTTATAAGGAAATCTTATATCTTTTAATACCTTTTTATTAAATAGTTTTCCAGCTGTTGAGGAAGAATAAAGTGTATTATATAATAATTGTTCCATTGATGAATTATTATTTAATATTGTTAAATTATTTATATAATTTTCATCAAATGAATTATCAAAATTGTAATTACAATCAGTAATACGTTTTATTTGACCAATTGAAATATCTTTTTTTGTTTTAATAATAGATTCATAAAGAACTTCTATAGAATAATTTGGAACAAAATCATCACTATCAACGAAATATAAATATTTTCCTTTTGCTACATCAATACCGGCATTACGTGCATCAGATAAACCGCCATTTTCTTTATGAATTACTTTTATTCTATTATCCTTTTTAGCCCAATTATCACACATTTTTGGGCATTTATCAGGAGAGCCATCATCAACTAAAATTATTTCTAAATTTGAATAAGTCTGATTAGTTATCGAATTAATACATTTATCTAAATATTTTTCAACATTATATATTGGAACAATAACAGATATTAAATCATTTTTCATTTAAAAGTCATCTCCGTATCAAGTATTGATTTATATGGTAATATTTCATCACTATCATGCAATATATGTGTCCAAACACATGTAATAGTTAATACAAAAATCAAAATAATAACAGCATATTTTTTAATTTTACCATTATAATATTTTTCAATAAAATATGGAATAGATATTATTTGAAAAATAGTAAAAAAGTATGAAATTCTAAGAATAATGCTCATTACACTACCCAACACTATAAACAATACTGCAAGAGATTGTATTAAAATATATTGTTCATCTATTGAAAAAGTATAATTATTTTTCTTGCTATTTTTTTTAGTTTGATTATTTTTTATAAAAGTATAAATCATAAAAAATAACAACGCAAAATTAATAGTAAAAGGAATTATTTGTAAATCTGGTTCAATATAATCAGAATTCAAATATGATCTAAATCGTGTTAACTTTAAAGCATATTCTATTGTATGAATAAATAGATCTTTATACGCAAATGAAAAAACTAATAAAAGTAAAAAGCCAAATATATATTTATAATCAATTTTAATTTTAAAATGCTTAATTATTCTTTCAAGTAAAAATATTGGAATAAAAACAATACTTATTGTATGCATTAAAAATGCAACAAAAAATAATAATATAAACAATAAATACTTTTTATTATGAATATAATGTGTATAGCCTAACAAAATTAATGATATTGATATATATTGTCTTACCATATTTAGAGAAACAAAATAAAATGTTCCTAAAAAGAAAATTAAAATACTTAATACAGGATTTTTGCTATATTTAAAAATACAGTAAAAAATAAAATAGTATATTAATGCTGAACTAATAATAAATATAATATAAAAATTGTTAAATTCGAGTGAAATATAATCAATAATTTTAAATCCAAATTCCAAATTATTAACATCTCCACCATTAAACAAAGTAAAATAGTCACTTACATATCTATACATATAATCTGTTCCAACATCATATCTTAACGCTGCAACTAAGAAAAATGGAACACAAGACATAAATGCTAAAAAGATATAGAATATATCTTTTTTCTCTTTTTTTGATGCAAAATATGCAAAAAAAAGAGAAATAATAAGCATCAATATATATATAATCATTAAATCACCTCAAGTAAATTATTTTCGATTTGTTATTCTATCATAAAAGTTCCATGAAAACTTAAAAAAATTATAGCCAAATTTAGTACAATTTAATGCAACTCTATCTCTTTTTGGTATTTTTTTATCTTTAAGAACTTTTTTTCGATTACTATTAATGTAATCCATCATTATTTTTTTATTCTCATTATCATTTACATTTGATTTAGCAAGTTGGGTTAATGTACTTAAATATGCATACATTAATCTACGATTACATGCCAAATCTAAATTAGGATATTTTTTTCTTAAATAATCTGTCATTTCCTTAGTTGATGTAATTAAATCCATTTTTTTGATTGAAAATTTATTATTAGAAATTGAATCTTTGCGAATAATATAATTATATTTACTAAAAGATCCAACTGATATTTTATTACATTGATCAATCAATTTATATGTAGTAGCTGCATCTTCAAATACCCTTCCCTTTGGGTATCTAACATTTTTAAATAATTTAATACTATATAATTTTGCCCATGCAGACAAATCAATACCGCAATCATATAATATTTGATATAAAACATCTTCACTACTTAAAATATCTCTAACTTTAGTTTCTTTTTTTATTATTTTACCAGTTTCATAAATAACTGTATGCGAACAAATAGATAAATCTGTTTTATCTTCTCTAATCATGTTATATAAGAATTCAACATAATCATCATCAATATAGTCATCTGAATCAATAAATGTTATATATTCACCTTTTGCTATATCAATACCAGCATTACGAGCATCAGATAAACCGCCATTTTCTTTATGAATTACTTTTATTCTATTATCCTTTTTAGCCCAATTATCACACATTTTAGGGCATTTATCAGGAGAACCATCATCAACTAAAATTATTTCTAAATTTGAATATGTTTGATTAACAATAGATTTAATACATCTATCTATATATTGCTCAACTTTGTAAATTGGTACAACAACTGTTATTAATGGATTAGAAACTTTTTTCATATTTCTTTTTACCAAATTTAGCTTTTAAGAAGCTAGTTCCTTTCTTCCACCAATTAACTTTTTCCATACTCATTACTTTAACTTCTTTATAATTATATCCTTTAGTATTTAACCAAACATCAAATAATAATTCTGATACTCTACCATAAAATCTTGCATGAAAACTATCATATTTAGAATTATCTACTCTTTTTTCAAGTTCAAATAAAATATCAAACAACCATGAGCAATATTCATCAAGTTTTTCTTTTTTCATGATAAACATATTAAACATATGAGCACTGGTTCTCTTTTTTAGTTTTTCAAATTCAGGATAGTATTCTGAATATTTTTCTTTAATAATATCACCAGTAATATCTAGTGGTTCAACATATAAGGTATTAGCATAATGACTATATAAATTTTCTATATAATATTTTCTCAATTTAGAAACTATTATGTCAGTACTATCAAATATTTTACTTGCTTCATCTAAAGTTAAAACACTATTTATTAAATTATTCTTATCTATTTTTTTAGATGCAAAATGTCTTCTATAATGAGCAAGTCCAATATATTCAGCATCTAAATTTTTCCAAGCCCAATAAAGACCAGTTAATTCACAAAAATATGGATTTTTAACTGATATATTATCACCAGTGTTATCTTTAGTATAACCTAAATCTGTTTTACCTTCTGCCCCTACATGAAGTGGCATATACATTTCATCATTTGGCATTTGATATTTTTTATGTGTAGCAATTATAGTTCGTACATCTTTTTTCACAAAATCACTCCATATCATTATATAAATAAAAAAGCTAAGGAAGTAAGTAATATTTTACTTATTTTACTTAGCCCCTCTACTTTTAAGTACAGCTTCAAAAGTTTTAAAAAATATTTTAATATCTCCCTTTAATCCCCTTGTAGTCGCATACTTCTTATCTAATTTTAACCTTGCTTCAAAACTAATATCACTACGTCCTGATACTTGCCATAAACCAGTAAGGCCTGGTTTACAAGTAATAACATAGTCATAATATTTACCCATATCTTTTCTTTCACCTGGCAAATATGGTCTAGGCCCTACTAAACTCATATTACCAATAAATATATTAATAAATTGTGGAAATTCATCAATAGAACATTTTCTAATAATTTTACCCACTTTTGTAATTCTAGGATCATTATGTAATTTCTTGTTTTTAGTATATTCTTCTCTAATTTTAGGATCATTTTCCATCATTTCATTTAATACTTGTTCTGCATTTGGAACCATAGATCTAAATTTAAATAATTTAAAATGTTTACCATTTTTACCTATTCTTTCTTGAGTAAATAATACTTTATGAAAGTCACCAGTTAGCATATAAGCTATTTTAACAAATATATAAAAAATAATGAAAAAAATAATTCCAAATAATGAGCACATTATATCTAAAAATCTTTTAATAAATAAATATAATTGTTTTTTAGTAACTAATGATTCATCTATTGAATCAGTTAAAACAAGCTCCTTATCATTCATATTTTTTCACCCCAATTTATATTTATATAACATTATTATTATAACATATTATAATTATCTTTCCAAGCGAATAATAAAATTTACACATTAGTTTATGTAAAGATGTAAAGATTGTTACATAGTTTAGCACTTTTTATTTATTTTGTAAAGCTTTTTAATAATGGTAAATATTGCAAAAAAGAAGGAATTTACTATTTTTTTCGGTATATATAATATGAGGTGTCTTTATGAATTACTATACTGAAATTAAAAATGAATTAATTAATAATGAAATAAATAGAAAAGTTAAAAATTATTCAATTAATAAAAGTGATTTAAATACTTATTATAATGTTGGAAAACTATTATCTGAAGCTGGTAAACATTATGGTGAAAGTATTATTAAGGAATACTCTAAAAAATTAACTACTGAATTAGGTAAAATATATGATGTATCATCATTAAACAAAATGAAAAAATTTTATTTTTTAAATAAAAAATTGGTGACACTGTCGCCAAAATTATCTTATAGTCACTATGTTGAGTTATTACCATGTACTAACTTAAATCAAATAAAGTATTATATCAATCAAATTGAAATTTATAATCTATCAGTAAGACAATTAAGAGAAAAAATCAAAAATAAAGAATATGAAAGATTAGATAATAATACTAAATTAAAATTAATTAATAAAGAAGAAGAAAAAATTACTGATTTTATTAAAAATCCAATAATTATTAAAAATAAATATAACATTACTAATATTAGTGAAAAAATGTTAAAGAAATTAATACTTGAAGATTTAGAAAATTTTTTGTTAGAACTTGGTGATGGATTTTCTTATATAAGTAATGAATATAAAATTAAACTTGGTAATTATAATAATTATATTGATTTATTATTATTTAATTATAAGTTTAATGCTTTTGTAGTTATTGAACTTAAAGTAACAGAACTTAAAAAAGAACATATTGGTCAAATAGAAGTATATATGAATTATATTGATAATAATTTAAAATCTATTGATCAAGATAAAACTATTGGTATTATTATTTGCAAAGAAAATAATGAGTTTATTATTAAATACTCTAGTGATAATAGGATAATTACTAAGGAATTTGTATTAAATTAGCACTCATACTTGACAAGTGCTAAAAAAGTGATATAATTAAAGTGTAATGAGAATTAAATCACTCATTATAGGTATAATATTATATGGTGCTACCTAATCGTAACACGTTATGAAAGGAAGATGATTTATATGATGTTAGTACCTAGAAGAAATAATTTTGATTTATTTGATGACTTTTTTGATGGAGACTTTTTTAAAGGAAAAAATAAAAGTTTAATGCGTACAGATATCCGTGAAAAGAAGGATAAATATTTAATTGATATTGATTTACCAGGTTTTGATAAAGAAAATATTCATTTATCACTTCATAAAGGATATTTAAATATATCAGCAAAAGTAAATAAAGAAAATAAACATGATGAAGATGAAAAATATGTTCATCAAGAAAGATTTTATGGTGAATGCTCTCGTAGTTTTTATGTTGGCGATGATGTTAAAGAAGAAGATATTAATGCTGAGTTTAAAAATGGTACATTAATGATAGATATACCTAAGAAAAATCGCGAAGATAAAGAAAACGAAATTAAAAGAATTGAAATAAAATAAATCAGAAATGATTTATTTTTTTCGTAAAGTAATGTAAAAATAAAAATTAATTGGTTGAATTAATTAAGTATCTATGTATAATTAAATTAGGAGGTATTATATGACAGAAATGGAGACATTAGCAAAGTTAGAAAAAGATGAGATAAAAAGTCTTGCTTTGCTTAGCCTTGATGGATTAGTAAAAAATGGAGGAGTTATAACTACTGATCAGATTCTTTCAACTTATGTAAGAATTAAAAATGAACTAGAGACGAAGCAACAAATGGCTATACAACAAATTGGAAATCAATCTGATTTTCGTTTTGATGCAAGTAAAATATTTTAGAGAATTTATTCTCTTTTTTTTATTACTATTTTATGATATGATTTATATAGATTGTATAGGGGGAATATATATGTCAAAAGAAACTATATTTTTATATCAATTATATGCTACTTTCTATAAGTATGGACTTAAAAGTGTGAATATAAGTAAGGAATCATTAAAATTCTTTTTACCATATCTTAAAAGTATGTTAGAAGAGGATAAATTAGAAGAACTTGCTTCACTTTTTGTTGCAAATGAAGATGGATTATATGAACATTATTTAGAAATTGTTTCATCTTTTGATCCATTGTTTGCCGAAAGAGATGGTAATAAAGTAAATCTTTTATTGGATAGTGAGATGGCTAAATTATTTTATAATGGTGAAGTTGAATACATTGGCGAAAAGGTAGCAATCTTAAGAAAGATAAAGGAAAAGGAAAGGGTAGTTTATGAGAATAACTAGGGATTTTAAAGATTATGAAATTCTAGATGCTGGTAATGGTGAAAAATTAGAACGTTGGGGTAGTATTATACTTAGAAGACCTGATCCACAAGCTATGTGGAATGTTTCTGATTATTCATTATGGAAAGATGTTCATGCTCATTATATTCGTAGTCATAAAGGCGGTGGATATTGGGATTATAAAAAGAAATTACCTGATAATTGGGTGATTAATTATAAAGATTTAAAATTTAAAGTAAGTCCAACTGATTTTAAACATACTGGTCTTTTTCCAGAACAAGCTGCTAATTGGGATTACATGATTTCTAAAATTAAAAATAGTAATCGTCATATTAAAGTACTTAATTTATTTGCTTATACTGGAGGAGCAACAATAGCTTGTTCTTATGCTGGTGCTGATGTAGTACACGTTGATGCAGCTAAAGGAATGGTTGCTTGGGCTAAAGAAAATATGCATCTTTCTGGTCTTGATGATAATAATATTCGCTTTATTGTTGATGATTGTTTAAAATTTGTTATGCGCGAAGCAAGACGTGGAAATAAATATGATGCGATTGTAATGGATCCACCTTCATATGGACGTGGACCAAATGGAGAAGTATGGAAGTTTGAAGATAGCTTATATAAACTAATAGATGCATGTATGGATATCATATCTGATAATCCATTATTCTTTTTGATTAATTCATATACAACTGGTATATCAAATACTGTTCTTGATAATATTTTAAAAACAACAATTTTGAAAAAATATTCAAGCGGTAAAGTAGAATCTGGTGAAATAGGTCTTCCTATTACGCGTGATAATTTAGTACTTCCATGTGGCATTTATGGTTTATGGGAACAAAATGATTAAAATAATTTACGAAGATAATCATTTGCTAGTTGTAGAAAAGCCAATTAATATCCCAGTATGTCCTGATGAAACTGGTGATGATAATGTTCTTGATATGCTTAAAAAGTATTTGAAAGAAAAATATAATAAACCAGGCAATGTTTATTTAGGACTTGTTCATAGACTTGATAGACCTGTTGGTGGTGTGATGGTGTTTGCAAAGACGTCAAAAGCAGCGTCAAGACTCGGAAATCAGGTTCAAAATCATATTTTAAAAAAAGAATATAATGCTGTTGTATATGGAAATATAAATAATAAAGGTAATTTTATCGATAAATTACTCAAAAATGAGAAAACTAATATATCTAGTGTAAATGAACGTGGTAAATTAGCTGAATTAGAATACGAAAAAATTAAAAATGTCAATAATATGTCTCTAGTTCGTATACATTTGAAAACTGGCAGATCACATCAAATCCGTGTTCAGTTTTCTTATCATGGCTATCCACTTTATGGTGATCAAAAATATAATAAAATGGCTAAAGTTGGGGAACAACTTGCTCTTTGGGCAACATCATTAACATTTGAACATCCGATTACAAAAGAAGAATTAGTATTTAATAGTGATATACCCAATGTATATCCTTGGAATATATTTTAAGGAGATGATATTATGCCAGATTATTTGGAAGGATTTAGAGTATTTGGCCTTTCACTTTTAGTTGTTTGCGGTATAGCTATCGTAATAGTAATTATTTTTAAAATTAAAAATGGCCCCCATTTTACTAAAAAAGCAAATTCAAAATACTATCATTTTGATATAGAACAATTACTAGAACACATTCCAGAGTTAAGCGATAGTGAAATTAATGCAATGGGTATTGATTATACTGAAATAAAAAATGAATTAAGAGAACTTTTTGAGAAAACTGTTATTTTTAGAGAAACTAGTAATTATGATGAACTTAAAAAAGTAATTAGTGATGAATTATTTCATAGATATGAAGTTGAAGATAAATTAAAAAAATTTGATAATTATAAAAGTATTACTAAATTCTATATATACGAAATCAAACAAGAAAAAAATAAATTTTTAATTAATTGTATCGTTTTGGCTAGTCCAAATGATAATGAATTAAAATCTGATTTAGAAAAATATGTGGTTTTAAAAATTTCTTATACTAAATCAAACAATACTGAGCAAACTAAGTGCCCAAATTGTGGTTCAGAACTTGATGGGGATATTTGTCCATATTGTCGTTCATCAGTTAACATTGAAAGTTCAAATCTGATACTTGTTGACGAAGAAATATTAGATAGTAGTACTACAGTAAATTTAGAAGAATTATGAAAATAATTCTTTTTTTACATTGTATTAACAATAGATGTATTTACAAAACAAAGAATAATTAATATACTTATTATGAATAATGATAGGAGGATTTTATATGATAAATGTGTTAGAGGTTTTAGATACAAGCTATGAACACTTTTTTGATTCATATATCAATAAGTTTTTTGACACTTTTAATCTTCCATATCAATATGGTGTTCCTATCCTTGTAATTCTTGTAGTAGCCGTTGCTTTACTTTTAGGGGCTATTACAGTAAAAAAAATATTATTAAAAAAGCCACGTAGTTTTATAGAAAATAAACGAGATGAAGAAATAGAAAAAACGAAAACTTATGTTTTTAATGAATATGTAAAAATATTGCAATATATTTCTGATTTTAAATTTCAAGAAATAGGTAGAAGTATTAATCCAACCATTGTTAATAACTATATTGATAAAATGAGTGAACTTCGTGAAAAAGGATATAAACGAATTATGAGTGATTTTAATAATGTATATTGCTCTATTAATTATGTTCGTAAAATAGAAGATAAAGAAGTTATTGAAGCTCTTCTTACTATAGAATTACGTGATTATGTTGTTGATGCAAATGACAATGTGGTTGCAGGTAGTAAAAACTTAGTTAGAAGAACAATTTCTCTAATGCTTGAAAGAGAAACAATTTGTCCACGATGTGGAGCTGATATTGATTATAGTAGTAATATTTGTCTATATTGTCGTGCAACACTTTCAATAGATGATCATTATTCTACTTTAGTAAAAGAAAAAATAGTTAAATAAAAGGTGATTATATGGATGAATTAATAAGTCTTGATAGTACATTTTCTGTTGAATCGTTCTTATCTAAAGTTAATAATATTTTTGTAATGTTATGTACTTCAATGATGACAAATAATTTAAAAAGAGTAGATCATTTTATTGGAGATAATTTATATAATAGACTTCAAAGTGAATTAGATGAATTGAATGATAATAATCTTATTCATATGTATGATGAATTGAATGTTAAAAATTCATATATTGATAAAGTAGAAATTTTGGATGATAAATATATAATTGATGTAGTTCTTACTTCTCGTTATTTATCATATTATATTGATAAAACAACTAAAGATTATGTTAAAGGAGATAGAGAATATCGCCTTGAAAAGGCAAATTATTTAAGATTCACAAAAAAGATAATTACTAAAAATTTAGGTATTGTTCAAAAATGTCCAACTTGTGGAGCTTCTATGGATTTGAATAATACTGGTATTTGCCCATTTTGTAAAAAAGTTTTTAGTCAAGAAGATTATGATTGGATTCTTGAAGAAATGAGGTAAACTAATGTACATAAAAAAGTATGATAGTAGTTTAATTAATAAGTATATAAATGAAGAAAAAACTCCTGATTATAATATATATGATCTTCAAAATGATGAAGCTTTTATGAGTGAAGTCATAATGACTACTCATAATAAGGAATATTATAGAAGATGTTCAGATAATTTAAAGAAAAATCAAAAATTTGTATTATTTGTTGTTGAAACTTTCATTGATGATGAAAAATTTGTATCCTATGTTGTTGAAAATTATTTTAATGAAACAACAGATGAAATAAACCGTGGTGAGATGCAAATAAAACTAGCAGGTTTAAGTGATAAATACGATTATAATTATTTAAAAGAATATGCCAGTAGTGCAAAAAGATTTTATTTATATGAAAAATCAATTGCAGATATGATGTTAGATACTATTAAGAATCCTAATTGGAAAAAAGAACTTGGTACAGGGTTTAAATTGTATATGGAATTCTTTAAAGATAGTAATTTAATTACTTTCTATATGGCTAGTAATGTGTTAGAAGAATTACTTCCTGAAGAAACTATAGAAAATGAACTTCATAAAAAATATGATAAACAACCTAATTTAAACAATATGGAATTATATACTTATATTATTTCAATTGTTAATAAATATGACCATTTTTTAGCTGATTATTTGGAATTGAATGTTCATGCTATGGATTTCGCTGTTGAAAGATTAAAAAAGGCAGTAAATGAATGGGATAAATATGATGCAAAAAAGATAACTAAAATTATAGAAGAAATATATGTATATTTAAATAGTCAAAATAAAAATATAGATAAAGATAAATTATTAATTTATTTAGTTAATAATAGAGGCTATAATGATAAATTTTTAAAAAACGACAAATATGTTGAAATCTTAAGAAATTTTTATAGTTATAATCCTAATATTGATTATAGTAATATGGAATTAATACCAGATGAACTATTTTTAGTTAATGGAATGGATGAAATAATACATAAATATTTACATATTGATAATAAAAAAAGTAATGTTACATATGTAGATTTTAGTAAGAATAAATAAAAAATATTTACGAGTCGTAAATATTTTTATTTTGTATGATTATACTTATTTATTATTTCTTCTTTTGAATAAAATTCATCAAGCCCATTTTCTTTTTTAATAGATTGATTTTCATTTTTTAAAATATATTCAAGATTCACCTCTAAGATAATTATGTCACAATGTTATTGAATAATTAGATAAGATGTGCTAAAATTTATGTATAGTAGGGGTTTATAGGAGGTTGGAAGAGTGAGAAAATTTAAATTAATTTTTGTATTTTTATTAGCAATTTTTATGTTTAATGGGAAAGCATTTGCAGCAAGTGCTAAATTATCAGTAAGTACAAATGAAGTGTTTGCTAATGAAGGTTTTAAAGTGATGGTTGATATGAGTTCTGCGGCTGCATGGGATATTCATGTTACAGCATTTGGACCAGTTGAGGGATGTACAATTAATCAATCAAATGCTTCTGCTGATGGAACAGATGAAGATCATTTATTTATAGCCAATTGTATTGCTACTGAAGAAGGAACAATAAAATTGGTATTAAATGGTGATATAAAAGCAGCAGAAATGAAAGATGCATCTGAAATATCTGATACAGTATCAGTAAATGTAAAAAAAGAAGTTATTGAATTACCAGCTGTTCAAGAACCAGAAGAACAAGTAATTGATACTCCACAAGTACCAGTTACTGATAATACAGCTATTAATGAAAAGAAAGAAGAAAAAATAGAAGTAAAGGAAGAACCAAAAGAAGAACCTAAACCAGTAGTAAAATCAGATAATAATAATGTTAGAACAGTTATAATTAATGGTGTTGAAATTCAAAAAAATGCTGAAGGTATATATGCAACTAATGTAAAGAAAAGTGTTGCAACTGCGAATGTAGAAATTCTTCCAGAAGATGAAAAAGCAACAGTTGAAGTACGCGGTGTTTATAATTTAAATGTTGGAAATAATAGTTTCGATGCAACAATTACATCAGAATCAGGAATTAAGAATATTATTAAATTAAAAATTACACGTGCAAATGTATATGAAATTGATGAATTAGAAACAGTTTTAAATGATAATAATATTACAGATAAAGAAATATCTATAAAAGATAATATGATATTTAATGAAGAAATATTAAATATAATTAAAAATAGTAATAAATTAGTATATTTCAATTATATTGAAAATAATAAAATATTATATAGATGGATATTAGATGGTAGTAAAATAAATAATAAGGGAATATTTACTGCTGAAATTGAATTAAGTAGTGATGATAAAGATAATGTAAAAGAAAAACTTAATGCTGATGATATGATAAAAATAATTTCTTCTGATGAAAGCGAAGAATTAGAAGGTATTAAATTATATGTATATGTTGGAAATAAGTTCAAAACTGGAGATAACTTAAAAATATATATAAAAGATAAGTATCATGATGAATATAGCATTTTATATGAAAATGTTGCTGTTCAAAATGGCTATATTACATTTGATGTTAATAAAAAACAAAACTTTTATATTGTTAAAGAAAAAACAGTTACAGCTCCAGTAGTTGTTAATACTAAAAAAGAAAATAATAGTATTTTAGACAATAAAATGTTAATTATAGGAGCAGGTGGAGTACTATTAATAATAGTTATATTAGTAATAGTATTATTATCAAAAAAGAAAAATAAAAAAGGCAATGATAGTGCAAAAGAAATGCCTACACAACCTATTGTTAATGTTGATACTAATAGTGTTAAGAAAATGCCTATGCAGCAAGCAACTACTTCTGAAGTAAATAATGTTGTACAACCAGTTACTACCCCAGAAATAAGTAATACACAACCTGCTGTAACAACAGACTTTAATGTAATAAATCAAACAACACAACCAGTTGTAGCACCAAGTTTTAATGAAATAAATCAAAATACACAACCAGTTTTAAATCAAAATAATGTTGCAGCAGAATTCTCACAACCTGCTAATTCAAATAATGAGGTAGTTGAAAATTTAGAGATTGAACAACCTAATAATATGGTTACTAATGGTTCTGTCGATGTCCAAAATTATTTCAATGATAATATGCAGTATTTTGCTAATCCAGTAAATCCTGAAATAGCGGCTAATTCTGCACCAATAGAATATACAAATAATGTTAATAATCAAAATAATAATATTGATGGTCAATAAGGATACTTGATACAAAAGTATCCTTTTTTGTAAATTAATGGTATTTGTAAATATATGTAAAATTAATTGATTAAGATTGATTTATAGAATTGAAAAAAATATACTATTAATAGTATATGGGTGATAAGATGCATAAAAAGTTTATATTTTGTTTATTTAGTTTATTAATAATAATTACTATTATATCATTTTCAACTGTCCAAGCTGCTACTAGTAATACTAATAGTCAAACAAGTTATAATAATAATATTAATTCTCATCGTTTTGATTACATTAATCAAAAGAATAATAACGATGAAATTATATTGAAGTATGTATTTATTGGTTTATTTTTACTTCCAATAGTATATGCGATTGTACGCTTTATTTATCATTTTATAACTTATAAAGAACCAAATGATGATCATATTACAGATGAAGAATTTAATAAACAATGTCCTGAATTTGATTTAAATGCTTTAAGAAAAGAATTTGGTGAAATATTTATTAATGTACAAAGAGCAAGAATGAATCTTGATTACAGTGGCCTTAGGCAGCTTGTGGATACTGAACTGTATAATTTATATAAAGTTGATTTTGATGTTATGAGTTCAAAACTACAAAAGAATGTTATGTCTGATTTTAATATTGTATCTTTATATTTTTATGATTATCAAAAAACTGATTCTTTTACTATGATTGGAGTAGATTTTACTATTTGCTTTAGAGATTATATAGTTGATAATAATAAGACAGTAATAAGAGGTAAAGGTAAAATTCTTTATCAAAAAAGATATAAACTTGGATTTGTTAAATATGATGATAAAAATAAATGGATTCTAAAAATAAAACAAAAAGTAAGACAAACTAACTTAACATAAAATTATTAGATGCTTGATACAAAAGTATCTTTTTTGCTAATTAATAGTATATTTGCACATTTTGTAAATTATTGTAAAGCTATAGAAACATTATTGAAATATGTGTATTAAAAATATACACTATTAGTAGTTAATAGGTGATGTTATGAATAAGAAACAAAAGAAAATTTTATTAGTGTTAATTATAAGTATGTTTTTAACTATTAGTTTTAGTAGAAATTTGCGAGTTAAAGCTGATTCGGGGTTTGATACTAGCTATAGTAGTGGTAGTTCAGGTGGATATTCAAGTGACTATAGTGGGTCAAGTAGTTGGGATAGTTCTAGTGGTTATAGAGGAAGTGGAAGAAGTTATGGTGATTTAAATGCTGTTGATGAAATTTTTTTAGGAGTGATTCTTTTTGCTCCAGTAATACTTTTATTTATTTTTTTCTTAAGAAAAAATGATACTCAAGTAGTTAATAATAGTATATTTGTTCCATATACGGATGAAGCATTTACTAAAAATTTCCCTAATGTTGATATAAATGCTCTTCGTAAAGAATTTGGTGAGATATTCATTAATGTTCAAAATGCGTGGATGGATCTTGATGAAAAAGCATTAAGAAAATTAGTTGATAATGAATTATATAATTCTTATAGTATGAATCTTGAAACTCTTAGAGTAAAAGGTCAAAAAAATATAATGTCTGATTATGACATTAAGAGTTTAAAATTCTGTGGCTATAATAAGCAAGAAAAATATACAATTGTTGATACTCAACTTATTATATCATTTAAAGACTATATAATTGATTCAAAAGGTAAGGTAATAAGAGGTAAGAAAAATAGAACATATCTTATGAAATATGAACTACAATTTATCAAATATGATATTAATGATAAATGTCCAAATTGTGGTTGTGAAGTAGATAATAGTACTGGAAAATGTTTAAGTTGTCATACTGAAATTACTAGAGTTAATAATGTATGGTTATTAAAAACTAAGAGATTAATAAAACAAACAAATATACATTAAAAATTGATAAAGAGATGTCTTTAGTATAGACATCTTTTTATAATCTAAGGATTTATGCATACAATTATATAGGTGATTGTGTGAAAAAAATAAGTTTAATGCTATTAATATTATGTATTCTTAGTATCAATATTGTTAAAGCTAAAAATAAAGATTTAATAGGAAAAATAATTTTTTTAGATCCAGGTCATGGTGGTATGGATCCAGGAGCAATTTATAAAGATATATATGAGTCTAAAATTAATTTGGAGATTACTAAAAAATTAGAAAGAAAATTAGGAGAACTAGGTGCAATAGTATATTTAACTCGTGATGGTGATTATGATTTATCACTACCTAATAGTTATAACCATAAAAGAAGTGATTTAAGTAAAAGAGCTGAAATGATTAATAATTCTAATTGTGATTTATATTTATCTATTCATTTGAATTCTGAAAGTACTGGTATTTGGCATGGAGCACAAGTGTTTTATGATGATATAAATTCTGAAAATAAAAACATTGCTTATTTTTTTCAAGAAAGATTAAAGAAAGAATTAGATACAGATCGTGAATATAAAAAAATAACTGATCGCTTTCTGTTTAGAAATATTAATAGACCAGGTGTACTAGTAGAACTTGGTTTTTTATCTAATAGTAATGATAGATATTTACTTATGAAAGAAGATTATCAAGAAAAAGTAGCAAGTATACTTGCTGATACAATAGTTTCATATTTTTTTACAAAATAACATAATTTTTTCACATTACTATGTTATATTTATTTTGTCATACAAATGGTTGACATTAAACTAAAAGCATTTTTTCACTTCTTTAGACTATTGTGATATACTTAAAGTGAGACATAATGAGGTGATAATTATGGCAAATAAAATATTTAAAAACTTAGATGAACAAATTGATATTTTAAAGTACAAAGGTCTTGTTTTTAAAGATGAAATGCGAGCTAAAGATATTTTGCTTCGTGAAAATTATTTCTTTATTAGTGGATATAGGCATTTTTTTATGGATCCTACTAAAGGTAAAAATTTTTTACCAGGAACTACTTTTAATGAACTATATGCCGTGTTTTGTTTTGATAGACATTTGCGTAATATTATGTTTAAAAATATTTTGATAGTTGAAAATAATATTAAATCTATTATTAGTTATCAATTATCTAAAAAATATGGTTTTAAAGATAAAGATTACTTAGTACCTAGTAATTTTACTAATGATACTTTAAAAGTAAGACAAGTAACAGATGTTTTAAATAAAATGAAACGTCAGATTAGAGTTAATGGTCATAAGCATTCTGCTACACTACACTATATTTCTAAATATGGATATGTTCCTATGTGGATTTTAGTTAAAGTATTATCATTTGGTATTATTGCTGAATTATATACGATTTTAAAAACTGAAGATAAGAAAGCTATAGCTGAATTTTATGATTTAAAAGTAGAAGAAATGGAAATTTATTTATCACTGCTTGCTAATTTTAGAAATTTATGTGCTCATGAAGATATTTTATTTGATCATCGTACTAATCGTAAAATACCTGATAATTATATTCATTATCAATTAGGAATTGAAAAATATGAAGATGATTATATATTTGGTAAAAATGATTTATTTGCCCTTGTAATTATTATGAAACGTATGCTTACAGATGATGAGTTTAAAATGATGATTAATGAAGTTAATTATGAAATTCAAGTTCTTGATGGTATTATTGAAGTAGTACCTCTTGATACTATTCTTGATAAAATTGGTTTTCCACAGAATTGGAGTGAAATTGCTTATATAAGATAGGAGGATATTTATGAAGAATAAAATCATATATTTCTTGTGTTTTATTTTATGCATTTGTCTTAGTCTTGTAGGTTCCGTTTTACTTACAGATTATAAATTATCTAAATTAGATTTAAAATGTTCTGTTGAGGAAGAAATCAAAAATGTTTCTATTGTAGAAGAAGGAACTATTAAAGAATCTATTTCTAAAGTATATGATGCTGTTTGGTATGTAGAAACATATTATGGTAATCAAAAAATAGGTAGTGGCTCTGGATTTACTTATAAAACTGATGAAGAATATGGTTATATATTAACTAATCATCATGTTGTTGAAAAAGCAACTAGTGTTAAAGTAATTAACAATAATGGTGAAGAAGTTGATGCTGAAATAATGGGCAGTGATGAGTATGCCGATCTTGCAGTACTTCGTATTCCGGTTGCTAATGTTGGATTAGTAGCTAAATTTGGTGAAAATAAAAATATGGGGGTTGGTGATACAGTATTTGCTGTTGGTTCACCACTTGGTTCGCGTTATATCGGTACAGTAACTAAGGGTATTTTATCTGGTAAAGATAGACAAGTAAATGTTAAACTTACTAGGGGATATTATCGTATGGATGTTTTACAAACTGATGCAGCAGTAAATCCTGGTAATAGTGGAGGACCACTTGTTAATATTAATGGTGAAGTAATTGGTATTATTTCTATGAAATTAGTGGAAGATCAAATTGAAGGTATGGGATTTGCGATTCCAGTAGAAGAAGTAAATGCAGTTATAGAATATTTAGAAAAAGGGGAAGCAATTGAAAGACCTATTTTAGGTGTTGGTTATGCTGATGTAGATAGTTCATATGCTTTATATTTGTATAAAATATATTTAGATAGTAGTATTAAATATGGTAGTGTCATTACTGAGGTTGAATATGGTTATCCTGCAGCTGTTGCTGGATTAAGAAAAGGTGATGTTGTTATTGCTATTAATGGTGAGAAAGTAGAGGATTCTAGTCATTTAAAATATATGCTTTATAAGTATAATGTTGGTGATACTGTTAAATTAAAATATATAAGAGGAAAGGATGAATTTGAAACAGAAGTAAAACTTGATAAATCTTCATAGAAAAGCAATAGCTTTTCTTTTTTTATAAAAAAAGAAAATTATTTTTCTAATAATTTTCTAATAGCTTTATATAGATGAGGTTTAAATTCTTCAATAGCAAGTGGTTCATTCTTCATAATACATGAAAAACAGGTTGAACTCGCAAGTTCTATGATCATAAATAATGTTACTTCTGGATTTTCGATGTCTATTTTTTCTGCTTTGATTCTTTTAATAAATGATTCTTTTAATCCAAGACCATTATTATCAATTAATTTATTTATTTTTTCATTATAGAGACCAAATGATAAGTTTTTAGAAATAAATTTTAATAAAGAAATATTTTTTGCAAGTTCATCAATTATATAATTGATAATAAAAATAATTTGATCACTAAAACCTACAATTTTTTTAGATTCCATTTCTTTTAGAGCATCAGTAAATAATTTATTAGATTTATTAGTTATTAATTGCTCTTGAAGATCAAATTTATCTTTAAAGTATAGATAAAATGTACCTTTTCCTACTCCTGCTTCATCTGCAATATCTTGAATAGAAGTATTTTTTATTCCTTTTTCAGTAAATAGTTTAAATGCAGCATTTAAAAGACTAGTTTCTTTTTCTACTTTTTTATTTTTCATATTCATTTTATCCCATCCTTTAGTAAATTATACCATTAAAAGAGCTAAAAAGTTCTTTTTTTTTATAAATATCATACAATATAATTGACTATTGGTCAATATTGTGTTAATATAATTGCTGACTGGTGGTCAGAAAGAAGGAATAATATGCGTTTTATTGGTGATTTTGTATGTAAACATAGAAAAATTATAGTTATATTATGTTTAATATTAATGATTCCATCATTTATTGGAATGGAAAAAACTAAAATTAACTATGATATTTTAGTTTATTTACCTGAGGATATTGAAACAATTAAGGGTGAAAAAATATTAACAGAAGACTTCCATATGGGAGCATTTGCAATAGCAATTACTGAAAATATGGCAGATAAAGATATCTTAACATTTGAAGAAAAAATTAAAGATATTGATGGTGTTAATGAAGTAATTGGTATTCATGATTTTACGGGTACAGCAATTCCAGTAGAATTTTTGCCAAAAGAAATTACTAGTAAAGTAATGAATGGTGATTCTAAATTATTATTAATTACTTTTGAAGATTCTACAAGTGCTGATCGTACTTTGGATGCAGTTGATGAACTTAGAAAGATCGCAGATGCAAAAACTAAAATTGGTGGTATGAGTACCATGGTTTTAGATACTAAAGATATATTTAATAGTGAAATGACTTTATATGTAGTAATAGCTGTTATACTTTGTATTGTTGTATTAATACTATCTCTTGATTCATTTGTTGTACCATTTTTATTAATAGCAAATATTGGAGTAGCTATTTTATTCAATATGGGAAGTAATATTTTCCTTGGTGATATTTGTTATATTACTAAAGCAATTAGTGCAGTATTGCAACTTGGAGTAACAACTGATTTTTCTATTTTCTTATACCATAAATATGAAAAAGCTAAAAAAGAAAATAAAGATGTTAATAAAGCAATGAGTATAGCTATTCATGAAACTCTTGTATCAGTATTTGGTAGTTCTTTAACTACTATAGCTGGTTTCTTAGCACTTTGTACCATGAATTTAACACTTGGTACTGATATTGGTATTGTAATGGCTAAGGGTGTTGTATTTGGACTTATTTGTGTTATTACTTTATTTCCATCATTATTACTTGTATTTGATAAAATAATAGATAAAACTAAACATAGACAAATACTTCCTAAATTTACTTTAATTAAAAAATTTACTTTAAAACATTATAAATTAATATTTGTTATTTTTTTAGTTTTATTAATTCCAGCTTTTCAAGCACAAAGAAAAACTCCTGTTTATTATAAATTAGATAGTTCTATTCCAGATGATTATGGATATACAATAGCAACTAAAACATTAAAAGATGATTTTAATATTGTGTCACAAGAACTTATATTGGTATCTAGTGATATAAGTAGTTCTAAATTAAATATGATGACTAGTGAGTTAAAAGGTATTGATGGTGTAGATTTAGTACTTAGTTCATCAATGCTTACTGATTATGGTTTAAGTGAAGATTTATTAAGTTCTAAGATTAAAAAAATATATGAAACTGATAAATATAAAATGATTATAATTAATTCTGTATATGAAATAGCTACTGATGAATTAAATGATCAAATTATTAAAATTACTGATGTAGTTAAAAAATATGATGAAAATGCAATCGTAGCTGGTGAAGGACCACTTATGAAAGATTTAGTAGAAATAACAGATACTGATTTTAAAAATGTTAATTTTACTAGTATTATTATTATATTTATTTTAATGCTTTTAGTGCTTAAATCTATATCACTTCCAGTACTTCTTGTATCAGCTATTGAGTTCGCAATCTTTATAAATATGGGTATTCCATATTTTAGTGGAAATGAGATACCATTTATAGCTTCTGTTGTTATTGGTACAATACAACTTGGAGCAACTATTGACTATGCAATATTAATTACTACTAAGTATTTAGAAGAAAGAAAAAGTGGTAAAGATAAGAAAGAAGCAGTAAGTATTGCTCTTGATAATTCAGTTACTTCTATATTTGTAAGTGGTATGTGTTTCTTTGCTGCTACAATTGGAGTTGGAATTGTTTCTAAAATAGATATGATTGGTATATTATGTACTTTAATATCAAGAGGAGCAATTATAAGTATGTTAGTTGTTATGACAATTGTACCATCATTAATATTAATATTTGATGGATTAATAGTTAGAACAACATTTGGATTTAAAAAGAAAGGAAAGATAAATATGAAAAAAAGTAAGAAATTAGCTATTTTTTTACTAACACTTACACTTGGAATTAATACGGTAAGTGCTAATACAAAAGATGAAACTGTATATTCTAAATTAGATGAAACTGGTAAAACTATTTATACTACTGTTGTAGAACATATTATTAATGATGAAAAATTAGATGAAGTAATGGATAAAACAAGACTTGAAAATATCGAAAATACTAATGGTAATGAAGCTTATGAAGAAAGAGATACTCATATTTATTGGAAAGCTAATGGAAAAGATATTTATTATAAAGGAACTACTTCTAAAGAACTTCCAGTATCAGTTAATGTAACATATAAATTAGATGGTAAAGAAATGAAAGTATCTGATATGCTTGGAAAAAGTGGTAAAGTAGAAATTACTTTAAAATATACAAATAATCAAAAACAAAATGTAGTTATTGATGAAAATGAATATGAAATGTATACACCATTTATGGTAGCATTAACAACTTATTTTAATGAAAAAACAACAAGTAATTTAAATGTAACTAATGGTAAAGTAGTTTCAAATGGACAAAATTATGTACTTGCTGCTGTTGCCGCACCTGGTTTATATGAAAGTATGCAACTTGATGAATTAAAGGGATTAGATACTATTAAAATTAGTTATGAAACTACTTCATTTGAATTAAATAGTATTTATTCTGCTGTTACTGCTGAACTTATGGATATGTCAGATTTAAATATGTTTGAAAAATTAGATAGTTTATATGAAAAAGTTGATACTCTTCAATATAGTAGTCATAAATTAGTATCTGGTACTAATCAAATTAATGAAGGTACTAAACAATTAAGAAATGGTGTTGTAAATGCTATTAATTTACTTAAAAATAATAATGAAACTATTGATAATTCTACATTAAATTATATAAGTGAAAAAGCAAAAAGTGATGCTAAAAAGACTATTGAAACCCAAAAAGAAGTAATTATGCAAAAAGCTATTGCTGAATTTAATCAAAAAGAACAGGAAACAAATGCTATTAGAAACGCATCTGATTTAGGAGTAGATAATAATGCAACTTTAATTAATTCACTTAAAAATACTGCTCATCAAATGATGATGGCAGATGCTAAAGGAAAAGCAGCTTATGAAGCATGTCAAAATGGAATGCAAGAATATTGTGCAGCAGTTACTCAAACTGAAAATCAAGTAATATCAGCTGCTAAAGATTCATTTTATGAAAATGCTTTAACTCTTGGAAGAAGTGTTGCTGCAGAAACTGCGTATAATTCAGCACTTAATACAGCCATGGCAACTGCTAGCGCAACTTCAACAGGAGTAGCAACTACTGTAGCATCAAGTGTTAAAACACAAGTTATTAATAAAGTAGTAACTAGTTTAGACCAATTAGTAGGTGGCTTAGATAGCCTACTTGAAGGTACTGATGCTCTTGCAAGTGGTATGGCCGAATTCAATAATCAAGGAATTGATAAAGTGGCAAACTATGTTAATAATGATTTAAAATTAAATGCCCAAAAACTTGAAGAACTTTCTAAATTAGCTTCTGCATATAAAAGTTTTGGAAAAATGTCTAGTACTATGACTGGTAAAACAAAATTTATATTATTAATTGATTCTCAAAAACCAGTTGTAGAAAAAAATATAAAAGTTAAAGAAGAAAAGAAAAATGAATCAATTATAGATAAAATAGTTGGACTTTTTAGATAACCTTTTGGTTATCTTTTTTTTATTAAAAATTTATGTTAAAATAAAGTTAGTATAGGAGGCCTAAATGAAAGAATTTTTTAGAAAAAAGTCTGTTAATATTGTGTTATTAACTATAATATTTATAATTGGAATTCTATTAATAATATTTTTGCATCTTGAAAATAAATATTATGTTGTTTATAAA
>JAEEGL015226017.1_pt1 | contig 27256 bp, 20 predicted proteins | sample 9134231 | NCBI WGS metagenome assembly JAEEGL01 (sample SAMN16246548, study PRJNA631951) | gut metagenome | biome: gut microbiome; feature: rumen; material: fiber-attached | host: Bos | place: Iran: Karaj | collected 2018-10
CCCCTTTACGGACCAGTCGTGCGGAAGCTGGACACGCATCCACTTGGAATCGTCGAAAGCCGGAGCTTCCGCTCCCTCGACGTCGCCCCGGACGAAAGTCCAGCCGTCATTGAACAGCGAACTGTTCCCGAAAGAAGTCTGTGCGGAGGCTTTCCCCGCAGAGAAGACCGCCAATAGGATGGCGACCAGCAACAAGGTCTTGGTTCTCATTCTGTTATTACGATGCAGTTTTCTCAAATATAACAATATTCCGGCAAATCCCCTTGGGGGAAATGCCGGAATAAAGGATTGCTATATGCAATTTGACCGGAAAGGAATCTATTTGAGGGCGCGGCCCATTTCGGGATGCCCCTTGACAGGTTCGTTCCACCTTCTGGGAATGACCACGGGCGGGTGCGTCGGCTTGGCAAGACGCTCCACCTTGTTGTCGCGAGCCGGCATCGAGCTGGCGGACGTCTTGCGGTTCTTCGCATCGTAGGCTACGAATTCCTCGTAGTTGTAATCCCAGCTGTCACCGTAGGCCAGCTTGTGCATGCGGTACCAGATCGCTTCACGGGAAGGAGCATTGAAACCGCCCGTATTGTAGCGCATGATACTGTTCTCCGTAGGCCGCCAGACACCTTTCCAATAGGTGAATCCGCCCTCGAAGACGCCAAGGCCGTCAAACTTGTAACGGTTGTCGGCGAGGAAATGGCTCCATTTCACCAGCTCGGGATCGTCGGTGAAGTCACAGTTCCGCCACCATCCGTACGGGACATTGGCTTCCCGGTTGTCGATTTCGGACTGCGGGATCGTCCCCATATTCTCATAGGCATACTCGTCGGCCAGCTTGGCAAAACCGTGGCCGCCAGCCTCGTGATGGACCAGCTGCGCAAGGCCTTCATCCGTCTCCCCGATCGGGAAATAGGCAATGGAAAGACCGTTCCCATAGTCTCCGCCGGAAGGATAGTACATATAACAGGTACCTGCGTACCTGGACGAGTTCATGGCCACGATGATGAGCGTCTGGTCCATCTTGTCGGAAGAAACGGCCTTCTGCGCATATTCCATGCATCGGCTGTCGTTGCCGCCCACGGCTGTCCCGTCGCCGAACCAGCCGGCAAGCGCCTGACCGCCATGCTCATAACCCTCGGTAGAGGAAACAACCTTCACCGAACGTACGTTGAACAGATTCCGGTAAGAAGCGTACGGCTCCTCAGAGAAGAAGGCCTCGGCCATCTTTCTCATCACGGCGTCATAGGTACCATCGGCTATCTGCCTGTCGGAGAAGGCATCTCCCATCAGGACCAATTCGATTCCGTCACCGTCACTCGCCTGCTGGAGAGTCGTCACCTTGCCGTCCTGGGAGTAATCCGTGGACATGTAGTAGTCCGGCTTCTCCAGGTCGTCATATACGTATCCTTGGATCCGGTCGGCGTATTTGGACCAGGGGGAGGTGGATTTATACTGCTCCTGGGATCCTTCCGGGACATAGATGACCAGGTTGTCGGCACCCCACTCCGCCCAGTCTCCATCGGATTCAGAATAAGAAGGCGGAGCATAGGAACGCAGATACAGTTCTTCCAAAGCTTTGCTTCCGTAGAAACAATCCCAGCCCATCTGCGACAGGGAAGATGACAACCTCAGACTCTTGAGATTGGACATGTTCGCAAATGCATTACTGTTGATGAAATAGACCTCATCCGGCATGGTCAGCCGCTCGATGCAGGAATTACCGTCGAAAACGGATACAAAGATACGCTGGACACCGTCCGGTATCCGATAATCCGCAGGACAGATGGATGTTGCCGCTGCCAGATATTCGCCATAGAGAACCAGACAGTGATGGTCGCTGCTGACCCCTTCCCCATAGAAGTACTCAAGGTTGGGGCAGTTTGAGAGGAATCCTGAATAGAGGTTGTCAAGCGTAGACGGGAAGGTCAGGGAATGCAAGTCCTCCCAATTGACGAAAACGCTACTTTTAATTTCTTTTACTCCTTCCGGAATCACATAATCGGCCATTCCCTTTCCGGCATAGAGAAACATGCTGCCATTGGAGACCAGAGCCCGTCCTTCCATGATCATCGGACAGTCCCCCTTGAACTCCGACAACTCGGAACAATTCATGAAAGCCCTGTTTCCTACATTTTGCAGGCTTTCGGGGAGACTGATCGTTTCAATGGAAGACTGGTAGAAACAATAACCTCCGATGGACTCCACACCGGAAGGAAGGATGACATTCCTGATGCTTTGATTGTAATAGAAAAGTTCATCCTGGATGCTTTTGACGCCATCAGGTACGACCAGGGATTCTTCTATCGCCTGGTTGGCATAGGCGACCATCGTCCCATCCGGCAGGACAATCGCTCTCTCGTCTTCCGACGCCCATTTTCCGTAGATCCTGCTCAGTACGTTATTGCGGAACGCCCCGCTTTCAACGGTAGTCAAGGCATCCGGTGTCCGGAACGATGCAATCCCGGAGCCCAGGAATGCCCCGGAGCGGATCGTTTCCACACAGTTCGGAAGCACGACATCCGTCAGATACATGTTGTTAAAAGTATAACGACCGACTTCCGTGACAGGCCCCTCGAACGTGATGACACCCCATCCGTTCTCATACTTGACGGATACGATAGGAGTATTGAACTGATCGGAGGAAAAATTGAAAATCCTGTTATAGGCATCCGCATACCAGATCTGGTTGTAAGGGATATTGTCAATGTCAATCTCCCCCGTCCCGACGCATTCAAACGCCGGAATGGCGCGCACCTGCGAACGCTGGAAAGTGATATCCTTGTCCGTACTCTTCGTGATGGTACCGGTAAAAGTCTTGATTTCCAGGGTAAATCCACCCTTGTAGGTGCCCGCAGGAAGAACGATGAAGAAGTCCGTCGGCACCGTTTTATCCAGTTGGACGCTACCGCAGAAAAGCGTCACTTCAGAACTACCGCCGGCAGACATGACCAGTTCGGGGGCATTTTCAAAATCGATGCGGACCGTCGCCTTTCCACTGACGGACATCCCGTTATCGTGTGCAATGAAACGGATGGTATTGACCGCTTCCTCTCCGGTCAGGGACAGTTTCAGGACAGCACCCAGATTCTTGAAGGTAAAGGCGTCCGATTCACTGACCGCCAGCATCGGGAAAGCTCCCTGCCCGAAAGAATTGGGCGCATAGGGCTGTTCTTCCGGCAGTTCCAACGTAAGGACGTTATTGTCAACACCTTCCTGTGTCCTGTCCGAGTAAGGATACAAGGCAACCATCCGGCTGCCGAACAACGTTCCCTTGAACGAAGCCTTTCCGGTTCCGACGCCGTCCACGATGGTATATTTGTCAGCCGAGTTGACTCCGTCCACCCAAACTGCGACTTCGTCGCCTTCAGACCAATATGGATAATAGATACCCTCCGCGTCGGGCCCGCTGAGTTCCGTCCTTGTATCCTCGTGGCCTTCAAGGACAGCCGTAATGATCCGTTTCGGAGCATTGGTATCCGCGTATTCATCCCGGAGGAAATCTTCTTCGGTGATCTGGCACCCTGCAGCGAGAAGCAGGAGCGTAACAAAGTAGAATTTGCTGTGTTTCATACTCTTTCCTCCTCTTCTTTACAGGTTGATGTCATCACCGGGTGTAATTCCCTCATTGTCGCCTCCGCCGGCACCTCCGCCACCGCTTTCAAGCGCCAGTTTCAGGTATCCGCCGACAGGGGCTGTTCCGACATTGTCTACGAAATAGTCACCATAGCTACCGCTTTGATAGACGGGATCCGAACCGAAAGTGCGTTGGATATAGACAAGTACGCGCATATTATCCATCACGTAAGCGGCAGGAACGCTGGCAGAATAATGGAACGATTTCACCTTATAGTCTCCGGAGATGGTGAAAGAATCGCCATCCACGTCGGTAAGACTCATCCGGGCGACGCTATCGTGCAGATATTTGCCCTGCGTACCGTTATAATAATCCGACTGTGACTTGACGATATCGTCTTCCACCAGAAGAACGGTAATCTTGTAGTCACCGGCTTTCTTGACATAGGCATTCACATCCACGTTAACCGAACGGCCGGAAACGGAAGTCGAGATATCCACTCCCGTCCTCGTTCCATAGACACTTTCCGTTTCCTTCACGGCATTGACAATCAAGTCAGAAGCATAGTCGGACGAATAGTTTTCGATGAGCGAACGTCCGTCCACGATGCCGGTGGGGAAACCGGTGATGGAATACCTGTTCATCAGCGGAGTCACATCACTGAATTGCAGATCGCTTCCTCCGCCGTGCAAGGCCAGGTGCTGGATCTTGTCCGGATACTTTTCCTGTGCCATCTTGACGGACGTATTCATCGTCGGACAGTATCCGCACCAGGTGGCCGTGAAGCGCATCATCAGAGACTGGTGGACGAATTCAAGTTTCTTCCAGTCTCCTTCCTCCTGTGGCTTGCTTCCGGACTGGATCACATGGATGGTGTACTGGATGGATTTGTCTTCCGACGCAATGGTAATGTAAGTCTCCCTGAGAGAAGAATCATCATTCAGCATCGCCTTGACGGTGACGGCACCGTTTCCATCTCCGGAAGAAGGCGCAACCGTACACCAGGTGGCACCGCTTGATGCGGTCCACGGAAGGCTGCTCTCCAGCGATATCCTCCGGGAACTGACATTGGCGCTGAAAACGATGTCGGAGTCATCCAGCCTCAGATAAGGATACTTCTGACTGACATGGACAGTCAGTTTGGTTCCCTTGGAATTGGTGAAAGCGACCGAACCCGACCGGTTGGCACCGGAATCGTTACGCGACACAGAGAACGTATGCCGCTTCAGGTAGCGGTCAGTCTCGAAAGTCTGGACAGAGGACTCTGAAATCCAGCCGGGGGTTTCCACGGTATACTGCTCGGAAGACTTCACATCCACGGTGAAAACACCGCCGGAGGCAAGGATTTCGGTATTGTTCATGCTGATGGTAAACACAGTTTGGTCACCGCCGGGAGACTGGACAGGTAATCCCGTCAGGACAGGATAGCCGTCGACAGCGGAGTACTGCCAACTTTGCAACTCCCGACGGTTGCGTTGATCATAGGCCCAGCAGTTCAGCGCATCCAGGATAACCGAATATCCTTGATAAAGGGCTGAACCATAGGATGCTCCCTTCATCTGTGCAATCGACAACGAGTAATTATTCCCGGAAGTACCGTCATCAAGTCCGATACCTGTCTCCATCCCTACTCCCTTTGTTTTATCATAGAGCCAATAGGACTGTTCAAGCGTGCAGGGGCCTGCGCCGGAATACTCGTAAGGGCCTTCATTCCGTCCACAGATTCCCCCTGCATGCCCACCGGACTTCAACAGTTCGACTTCTCCCAGATTCAGGCAATTCTGCAGGATGCTTGATCCGGAATTGCTGCTCAACCAGCCGCAGACACCTCCGACAATATCATTGCCCGACACATGTCCCCGGTTAACATTGTTCCAGACGGCTGAACCCTGACGGGAATAAGCGGAAATGCCTCCCACTTCGCTGCTACCGGAAACCTCCCCTTCATTCAGGCAATTGGACAGCCATCCGTAATTTTGATAACCAATGATACCGCCTGTTTTCTGCCCACCTTTGATGGTGCCAAAATTGGAACAGGCCTCGATCATATCCCCAGAGGTACCAAAGATGCCACCTGTCATATTAACACCGGTAATCGTACCGTAATTGATGCAATTAGAGCCTCCCCAACTCGTCCTTCCGGCAATGCCACCGACATAATACTGACCGGTGATGTCCGCCCTGTTCACACATCCATATTCCAGCACGCTGGATCCGCCACCAAGGATACCGCCAACCTGGTTTCCTCCTCTGAGCGTTCCTTCAGAGGAACAGTTCATAAAAGTCCAGGAGCCATCCATATTCTCAAACCGGCCGGCAACCAGGCCGATGTACTCACCCGTGGAAGTCACATTCCCGACGACCGTCAGGTTGTTGATGCGGGAACCGGCATCCAAGACGCCGAAAAGACCCTGGTCGGATAAATCCGTATTGATATACAGCCCCTTGATCATATGTCCGTCCCCTTCGAAACTTCCGGAGAAACGATGACTGTCATTCCCGATAGGAGTCCAACTCTTTCCGGATTTCTCATTGTAGACGGGACTGAGGTCGATGTCGTTGACCAGGAAATAGAACGCCGTCATCGCATCGATGCTTTCTCCGCCGGATGTCCGGACCGATCCGCCAGCGTTCACGGTAGACTGCATCAGCAGCAGATCGCCAAGGGATGTAATCCTGAGCGGATCCTTTTCCGTTCCCCTTCCTTCCAAGGTTTCGCTGACTTCCACGCCGCTGTCCAACTTTACCGTAATGACACCTGCCGGATGGACCTTGGATCTCTCCATCGTGAAATCGGACTTGTAAGTCTTGTCCATGTAGCCGGTAGAGGTATAGATACGCACAGAGAAACCGCCTTTATATTTTTGGGCGGGTACGGCGATATAGAATGCCGTCTCCACATCGGGGTCCAGCAGTACACCACCGGTATTCACCGCAACACTGTCCACACCATCGGCCGACATGGTTGTCACGGGATTGTCCGGATCGTGCAGGGAGACGGTCATGGGACCGCTCGCCTTGTCGGCAGGATTATGGGACCTGAAAACCAGCCTGGTAATGCTCTGATGCCCTTTCAAGGATAGTTTCAGGATGGATGCAACATTCTTGAACGTCAGGTTGGTGGAGACGCTCACGGCAACCATCGGAAGTACACCTTCGCAGAAACTGCCATCCACATAGGTCTGTTCCTCCGGGAAATCAAAAGTCAGTTCGTCTCCCTCCAGGGAGGCGACCATTTCAGTCGGATAGGCCGCCACATACCGGCTTCCCATTCCGTATCCAGCAAAAGAGCCTTTACTGGTCCCTGCTCCGGTGGTCAGGCTGTATATACTGACGTCCGGGGCATCATCCACGAAAATGCCGATAACGTCATTCTCGTTCCAAATTACCTTGTATCTCCCTTCTCCTTCCGGAGAGAGAGATGTCCTTGTCGATGAACCCGATTCGATGGTCGCCGTCAGGACTGTACTACCTTTCGGTACCAGGAATGCATCATCTTCCAAAAGAGTCTGGCAGGCACAGAAACCGAAAGCCAGAAGCGCTCCGAGTAAATGTCCGATCTTTCTCATAGCCTTACCAGTTAATGGGTTTACCGTCAATATAGTCCTCGTTTCCGCCGTCGGCTCCGGTGATGACGGCGGGACGCATGGTACCTCCGGCCTTACCCGAGGCGCAGTTGTCCACGTAATAGCTGTCGTAGTCGTTCGGGTCAATCTTGGTCACCGTGCCTCCGTAAGCCCGCTGCACATAGACGAGGATCCTCAGATTCTCCTTCTTGTAAGAAGAAGGAAGGTTGACCGAGAATTGCTTGGTTTTCACCGTATTGGCCGATGTGGTGGTGAACGCTTCGCCGGAAATGTTGGTCACGGCGACTCGGGCAACCCCATCGTGGTGATAATCCTGGTGGTCCCCATACTCATAGTCGGCCTGATAGCCTACGATTCCGTCTTCCAGGAGCAGGACCGTATATTTGTAATTGCCGGCTTCCTTGACGAAGATATACGTCTCTATGGACAGTTTCTGTCCGGAGAAAGAGGAAGTCCACCCGATGGTGGAAACGGTGGGATAGGTTTCTTCCAGCTGGTTAAGCGCATTCGTGATATCGCGGGAAGTCACCTCGATGGAGGAATTGCCGATCCGCCTCCGGCCGTCCATCACCCCTGTCGGGTATCCCGTAATACCATACAGGCTTTCCAGGGAGCTGCCGGCCTGGAATACCAAGTTACTTCCGCTTCCATGCAGGCTCACCGCCTCAATCTTTCCGGGAGCCTGCTGTTGGGCCTGTTTCACGGACGAGGCCATCCTGGGACAGTATCCGCACCAGGTGGCGGTGAAACGCATGAACAGGGACTTGTGATAGAACTCCTTGGTCCAATCCACCTCATCCGGTCCTGGCACATGGGCGGCCTGCTGGACAAATACCGACAGGCAGGTACCGTCGTCATCGCAGAACGTGACGACCCCGGAGCGCGTCTCTTTCAAGGTATTGGCAGAGACCTGGAAAGTGTGCACCTTGTTGGCTACGGAGGTTTGGGTGATCCAGTCGGGCATACCGCTTACATGATAGCCGAACGAGCAAGAGACCGTCACCTCGAAACTGCCGCCTTCTTCTCCCATATCCACGGAAGTGGGAGAGACGGCGAAGGGAATGATTCCCTCCTGCGAGATGCTGACCGTACGGACGACGTCTCCGCCCTTGACCGTAATGACGGCATGGCGAGAACCTTCTGCCATATGCTCGTCGACCGTCACCTTTACGGTACCCTTTCCGGAACCGCTCGCAGGAGAAACCTTGCACCAGGAAGCGTTGGAAGTGGCCGTCCAGTTCATGGCCGTAACCACATTGAAAGAGCGTTCTCCGCCTTGCAATTCGAAGGACAGTTCCTCGGGAGTGACCGCCAGGCCGAAATTCCCCTTTTGCGTCACTTCGCAGGGGATGCAGGAGCCTACATCGTCACAGAAGACGATGATGCCGGACCTTTCTTCGGTCTTGTCGTTGGGGGCCGCCTCGAAGTGATGGACCTGCTTCTCGACGGATTTCTCCGTGATCCAATCCGGTTTGGAACTCATATGATAGGAACGGTCGGCGATGACGGTGACATCGAAGCTCTCGCCTTCACCATCCACTTCAACAGAAGACGGTGTCACTTCCATGACGTCCACCAGGGCATTGGCCGTTTTCTCACCGGCCTTGGCCGTAATCGTGGCGGTACCGCCCTTCAAGGCAGTCACCTTTCCCTTCTGGTCCACGCTGACGACCGTCGCATCCGTACTGCTCCAGGTCACGGTCTTATCCGTGGCGTCATCCGGGTTCACGGTGGCTGTCAGGGTCGCCGTTCCGCCCACGACCATGTCGATACGGTCCTTGTCCAGGGTAACCGAGGTGACGGGGATCACGGCCTTGCTCACCGTGACGGAGCAAGTGGCCGATTTTCCGCCCGCTTCCGCCTTGACCGTCGCAACGCCTTCCTTCACCGCCGTCACCTTGCCGTTCTGGTCCACCGTCGCGACATCGCTGTCGGAAGAAGACCAGGTGACCGTCTTGTCCGTGGCATCGGAAGGACTGACCGTCGCAACAAGCGTCGTAGTCTGCTTCTCTTCCAGCGTTACACTGGTCCGGTCCAGGGAGACATCCTCGACCGGAACGGTCACGGTGACACTGCATTCCGCCGATTTTTCACCGGCCTTCGCCGTCACGGTGACACTGCCGCCCTTGAGGCCCGTCACCTTTCCATCCTTGGTGACGCTGGCAATCGTAGCGTCCGAACTGCTCCAGGTGACGGTCTTGTCCGTGGCGTCGGCCGGGCTGACCGTAGCGGTCAGGGTTTCCGACTGTCCCTTCGTCAGCTGGAGACTGGACTTGTTGATGGAGACCGAAGTTACGTGGATTACCTTGTTCTGGACGGTAACGCTACATTTTGCGGACTGTGCGCCAGCCTTTGCCGTAATGGTGGCGCTTCCTTCCTTGACCGCCGTCACCCAGCCTTCCTGGTCCACCGTCGCAACAGAAGGATCGGACGTGGACCACGTAACGGTCTTGTCCGTGGCGTCACCGGGACTGACCGTTGCGATCAACTGGGTACGCTGCTTTTCTTCCAGCGTGACCGACGTGCGGTCCAATCCGACCGAAGCGACGGGAATCACATCCTGGGAAACCGTCACCTCGCAACTGGCCGACTGGCCGCCCGCCGTTGCGGTGACGGTAGCCTTTCCTTCCGAGAGACCTTTCACCCTTCCGCCCTGGTCGACGCTGGCGACCAGGGGATTCGAACTTTGCCAGCTGACCGCCTTGTCCGTTGCGTTGTCCGGGGCTACGGTTGCCGTGAGAACAATCTCATCGCCTACCGACAGCTTGCAATCCGACCGGTCCAAGGTAACGGATACGACTTTGACGGCACCCTTGGACACCGTAACCACACATGTGGCGGATTTTCCGCTGCAGGACGCCGTAATGGTGGACGTTCCCACTTCCAAGGCCTTGACTTCGCCGAAGGGAGTCACCGTCGCCACGGACTGTTTGGACGAAGCCCAGTTCACGGACTTGTCCGAAGCATTGCCCGGCAGGACGGTTGCCACCAGCTTGATGGTTTCTCCGATCAGCATCTCGGCCGTGGGCTGACTCAGGGTGACCGACTCCACGGCAATCTCCTTCTCCCCTATCTGCGAACACGATACCGCAGCCGCAAGGAGGAGAAGCGGGAATAAGAAAAGCAGGATTCTTTTCATTATTAGATGAATAGGTTATCAAATTGCAGTTACCACAAATTTAGGATTATTTTTCGATTCTTCCACCCATTCCGAAAAAAACGGTATCTTTGCAGGCAAAGCGGATCATCATGGCCGAATCGAATTTCATAGACTACGTGAAAATCTTCTGTGCGAGCGGACACGGCGGAGCCGGGTCGATGCATCTGCACAGGGCGAAATATGTACCCAAGGGCGGCCCGGACGGCGGCGACGGCGGACGCGGCGGACACATCATCCTGAGGGCGAACCCGCAGTTCTGGACGCTCATCCACCTGCGCTACCGGAAGGTCGTGCGGGCGGAGAACGGCGACCCGGGCGGAGCGGCCCTCCGCCGGGGCAGGAACGGGGCGGACATCGTCCTGGAAGTGCCCCTCGGCGTCACCGTCAAGGACGCGGAGACCGATGAGATCATCACCGAAATCGTAGAGCCCGGCCAGGAGTACATCCTGTGCGAGGGCGGCCGCGGCGGCTGGGGCAACGACCATTTCAAGTCGCCCACCAACCAGACCCCGCGCTACGCTCAACCCGGTGAGGAAGGCGTCGAAGGCTGGTTCATCCTGGAACTGAAGGTGCTGGCCGATGTCGGCCTGGTCGGATTCCCGAACGCGGGCAAGTCCACCCTCCTTGCCGCCATCACCTCGGCGAAGCCCAAGATCGCCAATTACGCTTTCACCACCCTGGAGCCGAACCTGGGCATCGTCAAGTATTATGACGACCGTTCCTTCGTCATGGCCGACATTCCCGGCATCATCGAAGGCGCCCACGAAGGCCGCGGCATCGGGATGCGGTTCCTGCGGCACATCGAGCGGAACTCCGTCCTGCTGTTCATGGTCGCCGCCGACGAACCGGACGTGGCCAAATGCTATGAAATCCTCCTCAACGAGCTCAAGGAATACAACCCCGAACTATTGGTGAAGGACCGCGTCCTGGCGGTCACAAAGACCGACCTCATCGACGAAAAGGAGCGGAAAAAGATTGAGAAAAAGCTTCCCGAGGGTATTCCGCACGTGTTCATTTCCTCCGTCGCGCAGACGGGGCTGAACGAACTCAAGGAAGAACTCTGGAAAGCCCTGAACAAGTAGCATGTTGGAACGGCTCATCGGCATAGACCAGGATATCACCCTCTGGCTCAACGGCTTCCATTCCGCTTTCACGGACCCGTTCTGGATGTTCCTCTCGGACATCCGGATCTGGTTTCCGGCCTATGGCGCCATCATGGGGATGATGATCTACCGGCTGGGTTGGAAAAAGGGGCTGGTGGTCATCCTGTCCTGCGTACTGACCGTCGTCCTGGCCGACCAGATTTCCGCCCACATCAAGGACGGCATCGGGCGGCTGCGGCCGTGCTATTCCACCTGGATGCTCCAGCATGGGCTTCACTGGCCGCTGAGCCGGTACAGTTTCTTCGGTTTCTTCTCCGGGCACGCGAGCAACGCCTTCGGATTCGCAGTCTGTTCCTGGCTGGGATTCCGGCTCAACGATCCGTCCCATGACTATAAGGTTTACGGCTGGTGCGCCCTCCTTTGGGCATTCCTCGTAGCGGTGAGCCGCGTAATGATGGCGGCCCACTATTTCGGGGACATCCTGGTCGGAACCGTTTTCGGGATTGCGGTAGGCCTGTTTACCGCCGCCTTGGGCCGCGGGGTAATCCGCCGCTGGCTGGAGCCGGCTAAAGCGTAGGAAGGACCTTTCCCATCCGCATGCTGTTGGAGCCTTTGACGAGGACTGTCGCACCCGTCAAAGGACGTTCAGCCAGCGCTGCGGCCAGATCGTCGGACGTGGCGAACCACTTGACATAGGCAGGCGTGCCGGCTTCCTGCAGTGCTTTCCGGAATTCCTCCCCTACCAGGCAGGCATGGGTCAAGCCGCAGGTATCCAGTTTCTTCACGATGCCGATATGCTCCTGCACGGAATCCTCCCCCAGTTCGCGCATATCGCCCAGCAGGACGATCTTGCAAGGGTCCTCCAGGACGGCGAAATTGTCCAGGGCGGCGGCCATCGACGAGGGATTGGCATTGTAGGCATCCTCGATGACGACATTGCGCTCCGTCCGGGTCATCTGCGAACGGTTGTTGGAGGGCACATAGGCGGCGATGGCGGCCATTCCCTCTTCCAGGGAAATGCCGAACTGGCGGCCGACGGCGAGCGCGCCCATCACGTTGGCGGAATTGTAAGCCCCGACAAGGTGTGTATCAAGCTCTTGTCCGCCGATTTCCATCCGCAGGTAGGGCTGGTCGGCCGAGGTGGGCAGGATGACGGCATCCTCGCCGGCCACCCCGTACGGGATGATGGACAGCGGCCGGGAGACAGCCATGCCATACAGGTTTTCGTCATCCACATTGACAAAGGCTTGTCCATCGTGCTCCGACAGCCAGTCATATAGCTGTCCCTTGGCTTTCTTGACCCCTTCAAAGCTGCCGAATCCCAGCAGATGGGCCTTGCCCACATTGGTAATGAGTCCGTAGTCAGGCTGACTTACCCAGGTCAGGGCCGAGATGTCATCGGGATGGCTGGCGCCCATCTCCACGACGGCGATTTCCGCCTCGGAACCGATGGACAGGACCGTCAGGGGCACGCCGATATCGTTGTTCAGGTTGCCCTTGGTTGCGGAGACCCGATAATGGGTGGAAAGGACCTCGCGGATAAGCTCTTTCGTAGTCGTCTTCCCATTGGTACCGGTCAGGCCGATGACAGGAATGCCCAGCTGACGCCGATGGAAAGCGGCCAGTTCCTTCAGGGTGCGAAGGGTGTCCGGTACCTTGATCAGGCGGGGATCTTCGCCCTCCACGTACTCATTGACGACAGCATACGCCGCTCCGCTCTCCAGCGCTTTCAGGGCATAGGTGTTTCCGTCGAAAGTTTCCCCTTTGAGGGCGACGAAGATCTGTCCCGGTTCCAGGGTACGGGTATCCGTGTTCACCCCCTTGGAGGCCAGGAAAAGAGCATACAGTTCGTTGATTTCCATAGTATTATCTTCCAGTACTTCCGAATCCGCCCTCACCGCGGGCCGTTTCGTCCAGGGATTCCGCTTCCTCCCATTCCACCCGTTCGTGACGGGCGACGACCATCTGGGCGATCCGCTCGCCGGGAACGATGGTGAATGGGGTATGGGACAGGTTCACGAGGATGACTTTGATTTCGCCCCGGTAGTCGGCGTCGATGGTGCCGGGGGTGTTGAGCACGGTGACGCCGTGCTTGGCGGCGAGGCCGCTGCGGGGGCGCACCTGCGCCTCGAATCCGGCCGGAAGGGCGATGAAAAGGCCCGTCGGCACCAGGATCCGCTCGAGAGGTTCCAGGATGACGGGGGCTTCCAGGTCAGCCCGGAGATCCATTCCGGCGGAAAGCGCGGTGGCATAGGCCGGCAGCGGCTGGCCGGACTTGTTGACAATCTTCACTTTCATGTTACTTGGGGGCAAGGACATACAGGATGGTAGCGATAATCGCATACAGGATGTTCGGGATCCAGGTGGCGATGCCGGCCGGCAAAGTGCCTGTGACGACGAACATCTTGCTGAACTGTTCGAACAGGACGTACGAGAAGCCGAGGGCCAGGCCCATGGCGATGTTCCATCCCATGCCGCCCCGCTTTTTCTTGGAGCACAGGGCGACGCCGATGACCGTAAGGATGATGGCCGACAGGGGCATCGAGTAACGCCGGTGTTTCTCCATCTGCGCATTCATCACCGTCGCGTCACCCCGGGCGACCTGGGTGTCGATGAGCTGGTCGAGCTGTTTCTTGTCCAGGCGCTCGATGGTGTATTCGTTGTAATAGAAATCGTCAATGGTGAGGCTGAGGGTCGTATCGAGCTGTTTCCCGGTCCGGATCCGGTCCTGCAGGCCTTCGCCGTACTCGCGGATGAACCAGTTCCTCAGCTTCCATTTTCCCGCCAGGCTGTCCCACTGGGCCGATTCGGCGGAGAGCTTCGAGACCAGATGCTCGTCGGAAATCTGCTCGAGGGTGAAGTTGTAGGCGGTATTGTTCCAGCCGCTGAAGGACTCGATGTACACGTACTTGTTGTCCTCCAGCTTGTAATGCATGTCGTGGCCGAACTTGACCTTGGCCCGCGGGTTGTATTTCTGCTCGAAGGCTACCCGGGTCACGTTCGCCCGTGGGATCACCCACAGGCCCAGTCCGAGGGACAGCAGGGCGACCAGAGCCGCCGAAACAAGGTACGGGACCATCATCCGGTGGAAACTCACGCCGCACGACAGGATCGCGACGATCTCGGAATTCTGCGCCATCTTGGACGTGAACAGGATCACCGTCAGGAATACGACCATCGGGCTGTACATGTTCATGAAGTACGGGATGAAGTTCAGGTAATAGTCCACGATGATGGCCCGCAGGGGCGCCTCCTTCTGGACGAAATCGTCGATCTTCTCGCTCACGTCGAAGATGATCACGATGACCGTCAGAAGCGCCAGGGCCACGAAGAAGGACCCCATGAACTTCCCGATGATATACCGGTCGAGTTTCTTGACTCCGATCATAGGCGTTGCATCAGCTTGCGGACCGTCACATCCTTCCAGGCGGCGAAATCCCCCGCCTCGATGTGGCGGCGGGCCGTCCGGACGAGGTCCAGGTAAAAGGCCAGGTTATGCTCCGACGCCACCATCGCCGCGAACATCTCCTTCGCGATGAACAGATGGTGGAGGTAGGCACGGGTGTAATAATGGTCTACGAAGGAAGTGCCTTCCGGATCCAGTTCCGTGAAGTCGTCGGTCCATTTGGAGTTGCGCATGTTCAGGACGCCGTTCCAGGTAAAGAGCATGCCGTTCCTTCCGTTGCGGGTGGGCATCACGCAGTCGAACATGTCGATGCCGCGGGCGATTCCTTCGAGGATGTTCGCCGGCGTACCCACGCCCATCAGGTACCGGGGCTTGTTAGCCGGAAGGAGCGGACAGGTGATCTCCAGCATCTCATACATCTTCTCGGTAGGCTCCCCTACCGCCAGGCCACCGACGGCATAGCCGCCGCGGTTGTCATTGTCCAGGGTAAGCGCATGCTCCACCGCCTGACGCCTCAGTTCCGGATACACGCAGCCCTGGATGATGGGGAACATGGTCTGGCCATAGCCGTAAAGGGGTTCCGTTTCGTCGAAGTGCCGGGCGAAGCGCTCCAGCCAGCCCTGGGTGAGTTTCAGGGACTTGGTCGCATAACGGAGGTCCGCATCCCCGGGGCAGCATTCGTCGAGGGCCATCACGATGTCGGCCCCGATGATGCGCTGGGTGTCCACGTTGTTCTCCGGGGTGAAAGTATGGCGGGAACCGTCGATGTGAGAGGCGAAACGGCAACCCTCCGGCGTCAGTTTCCGGATGGGGGCCAGGGAGAAGACCTGGAAGCCGCCGCTGTCGGTCAGGATGGGCCGGTCCCAATGCTCGAACCGGTGCAGGCCGCCGGCCTTGCGGAGGGTATCCAGTCCGGGACGCAGATAGAGGTGGTAGGTGTTTCCAAGAATGATTTCCGCCCGGATATCCTCCTCCAAATCCCTGTGATAGACGCCTTTGACGGATCCGACCGTCCCCACCGGCATGAAAATGGGCGTGTGGATCTCGCCGTGGTCGGTCGAGATCACGCCCGCACGGGCGGCGGACTGGGGATCCTGGGCAGTCAGTTTATAATTGAACATCTATTTTCCTTTAATCCGTCAAAGTTACGGATTTTTTTGTACATTTGTGTGATGTTGAAACAATAACCAAACCATAAGTGCGATGAAAATCAAACCCATCACCCTCAAGCTCATCCTGATGAACTTTCTGGAGTTCGCCGTATGGGGCGCCTATCTGACTTCACTCGGACGCTATCTCGGAAACATCGGCCTCGGAAACCAGATCAAATGGTTCTTCGCGATGCAGGGCATCGTCTCCATCTTCATGCCCACCCTGATGGGTATCCTGGCCGACCGCAAGATGGAAGCCCAGAAAGTCCTTTCCCTCTGCCACGGCCTCGCCGGCCTCTTCATGGCCGGAGCCGGCTTCTATTGCATGAGCGCAGGGGACGCCGTCGCCTTCACGCCGCTGTTCATCCTCTACAGCCTGAGCGTGGCGTTCTTCATGCCCACCATCGCCTTGGTGAACTCGGTTTCCTATAACGCCCTGACCAAGGAAGGGATGGATCCTGTCAAGGACTTCCCGCCCATCCGCGTGTTCGGCACCGTCGGCTTCATCTGCTCGATGCTCGCCACCAACTTCGTGCACATCGGCGGCGTAGCCATGCAGGACAGCTACACCCAGCTGATTTCCTCGGGCATCCTTTCGCTCATCCTCTGCGGCTATGCCCTCACGATGCCGGCCTGTCCGGTTAACAAGGCAGCCGGTGAGCAGTCCTTCGCCGAAGCCTTCGGCCTCAAGGCCTTCTCCCTGTTCAAGGACCGCCAGTTCGCAATCTTCTTCATTTTCTCGATGCTGCTCGGTGCCTCCCTCCAGATCACGAACGGCTACGCGAACACCTTCCTCGGCTCCTTCGCGGCCGACCCGGCCCTTGCGAATACCTTCGCCGTGAAGAACTCCAACGCGCTGATCGCCATCTCCCAGGCTTCCGAAACCCTGTGCATCCTGCTTATCCCGTTCTGCATGAAGAAGTTCGGCATCAAGAAAGTGATGCTCATCGCCATGTTCGCCTGGGTATTCCGCTTCGGCTTCTTCGGCCTCGGGAACCCTGACTTCCCGGGCGTCCTGCTGTTCATCCTGAGCTGCATCGTCTACGGCGTCGCCTTCGACTTCTTCAACATCTCCGGCTCCCTGTACGTGGAACAGAACACCACCACGGACATCCGCTCCAGTGCCCAGGGACTGTTCATGCTCATGACCAACGGCCTCGGCGCCACCATCGGCACCCTCGCCGCCGGTGCAGTCGTAGATGCTTGCGACGTGTTCAACACCCCCACCAACTGGCCCACTGCCTGGTACATCTTCGCCGGCTACGCCTTCGTCGTGGGCATCCTCTTCATGATCCTTTTCAAGGACCCGCAGAAGCAGAAAGCCGCATAGTTCCGGATAATCACGGATCAGGACAGACAAAGGGTTCGGGCTCCGAAAAAAGTCGCCCGAACCCTTTGTCTGTCCTAATCCGGCAGCACCCTGCCGGCACCGATGTAGCGCATCATGTAGTAAGAGAGGGTGGAGCGTTGGATTTCCACGCCGTGGGAAGAAGAAGCGTGGATGAACCAGAACATTCCGTGCTCCAAGTCGATGTCGATGACGATGCCCACGTGACCGATGTTCCGGATGCTTCTCCGCTCCCCGAAGAAGACCAGGTCACCTTTCCGAAGTTCGCCGAAACGCTCTACGGGCCGGGTTTCCTGGAACTGCCGGGTGGAATTGTGAGGCAGATTGTAGCCGAACTCCCGGAAGACGTAGCTGGTGAATCCGGAACAGTCGAACTGGTTGGGCCCTGAGGCTCCCCAGAGGTAGGGCGTGCCGATGAAGGTACGGGCATAGTCCAGCAGTTCGTCTACAAGGTCCTTCGGGATGACGGGACCTGCCGGCTTGTCATTTTTCACCGTGATCTGCTCACGGGGGATGCCCGCCCGGATGCCGGATTCGATGCGATCGATGGAATCCATCACGGCCTGCGCCCTTTCCCGGGAGCGGACGATATCCGCGGAATCGGTAAGGGGAAGGATGGCGGGCGGCTCGGTTCGCTTCGGACTCCGGCGCATCGTTCCACACGCCGAAAGGGCGACGAGAAGCGCCGCCACCCACCCGATATGCCGTATCATCCTCATCCGCGTGGGATGCAAAGTGTAAAAGGGACGAACGGATTCTGCAAAAAACAGGCCGGAAACGCATCACTGCGGGTCCGGACTGGTGGCATCCAGCCCGTAACGGCGGATGAGGGATGAGATTTCGGGGTCCAAGTTGCCCCGGTGCACGAAGGCGGGATTCAGCCGGCAGGCTTTCAGGTAGTTCTCAACGGCGCTGCGGTCGTCGCCCCGCCGGCTATAGAGGATGGCGAGCAGGTACAGGACCTTGTCACTGCGCTCCAGCGGCTCCAGGATATCGAGGGCGGATGCATTGTAATCCAGCGCACAGTAAGCGACGGCGGTATTGTAATCCTTGTACGGCCGCAGAAGCGTGACGGCCCGTTCATATTCCCGGTCACGGAGCGCCTGTAATCCTTGCATGTAGACGCTGTCCACGACGGTCGTATGGATAGTGTCCTTCTGCAGCCCCTTCCGGTGCAGATGGAAATCGAACCGGACAGTCCTGAGCCGGGGGTAGAGGTCCTCCCGGATATGCCGGTACGAGGGAAGCGCCTGAAGCCGGTGCTCCCGGTCGTCCGGGTCAGGAAGGGTCGCGAGCCGCATGTATTCTTCCCGGTCTTTCCCGCTGATGATTCCGTCACTTTGGATCAAGGCGTCGAGCATCGTCCAATTCTCCGGGTTGTTGCGGGACAGGAAACGGATTTCCTCCGGGGCTTTTTCCCGGTAAGTCTCGTCCAGGCCGATATGGAATCCGGTCCGCCGGACCGAGTCCCTGTAGTGACGGAGGAAGCGGTCAAAGAAGAGGGATACACTTTCAGAACGCCTGAAGGAAAGCTTCCAGTTGCTTTCATAAGTCCCTTCCGGAGAGCAAGAAGCAGTAACAATAATGGAGTCAATACCAAATTCCCGGTTGTCTGCCAGGCCCCGCAGGTTTCCTTCGATGCGGGCGATTTCCTCCCGGTTGTTTCCCAGCTCCTCCCGGATATCCGCCTGCCCCAGGTCGAAGTCGATGTAACAGGCCGTATGGGCCTGGACCCGGCGCTCGATCACCTGTGTCTTGTACCGGACAGCGTCATCGCTGAGGCCGCTGATCGAACTGATGTAGAAGGTCAGCGGATCGGTCCGGGGAACCCGGTAGAGCGCCCGGTCTTCCTCGTAGATATCGCCCGAGAGGCGGATGTCCGCCCTCCGGAGACGGGGTTGGACTTGGATGGATTGGACATAATCGTAGAGGATATCCCCGTTAGGGGAAGTGATAACCGTATCCAGCCGAAGCCCTTCCGTCACGATGGGAGCCTTGACGTATTTCCGGAACATCTCCTCCTTCCGCTCCACCTTGCGCCGGTTTCTCCGGACAACCAGTCCGTTGGTATAGTGCTGGACCGCCTGTTTTTCCGAGACGCCGTAGTGGGACAGGAATTCCTCGTCGGCCACCGTGGTGCTGTCGGTCTTGTACCGGTAGATCTCCGGCAAGTTCCTTCGGAGGAACATCTCCAATTGGTAACGGTCTACGAAATACGTGGAGTCAGCGACGATGGAATCGAGGAAACGGCGGTACTGCTCGTACCCCTTCAATTGCGCTCTCCGGTAATCCGCTCCGGTAATGAGGACCGGATCCAGCCGAAGGCTGTCCTCCAGGACGAAGAGGTCGGGATAGAAGCGGAGCTGCCATTTCCGGTCCTGCATCGACTCGGGGACCACGATCTGGAAGTTCAGGTCCACCCGTCCACCCCTTTCCGCTACATTCCGGAAGCGGGCGGTTACCTTGGCGGGCGTAAGAACGTCGGTGGCGACCATCTCCCCGTTTTCATCCTTGACGGCTCGCATGATCAGGATCTCATTTCCCTCCGGATCCTCCACAACCATTGTGTCTCGCCTAAGTTCCTGTTCCATCGGGATTTCCGGAAGCTCCCGGTCATCGGCCAGGACGACCTGGGCGCCGAGGGACTGCCGCCGGATCCGGTCCAGCTTGACCTGGGAACCGCATCCGGACAGCAGCAGGGCGAGGCAGATGCCGGCGAAGATTCTCCTTCCTTCCATCACCGGTACATTTGGGGTTGGATGGGATCATCGTCGGGCGGCAGGATGGAGATGCGCCGGGCAAAGACTTCCCAGCCGCTTCTTTCGGTCCCGTCGGCCATCGTGTACTTGAAGGTGCGGACCCGGCCGTTGACCTGGACGATGGTCCCGCGGACAATCTGCCGCAAGTCGGGCATGTTCTTGCCCTCCCAGGCCGTGATGTTGAACCAGGTGGTGTCCACGACGGGATTGCCGTCGCGGTCCTTGTAAGCGTAGTCGGTGGCAAGGGAGAACCGGCACACTTGCGATTCCCCGATCCGGTTGTAGGATGCGTTCCCCACGATGCCACGGAGTTCGATTCGGTTGATGAATTCCATTTCAGATGTCTTTTTTCGAGTTGAACTGACTGCCGCTCCCGGCGCGCTCGAGAGAGTGGCTGGACAAAGTAAATGGAAAAAGGCACGGCGGTGGCCTCCGGAAGGGAACCGGAGCCACAGATTTTGCCGTTTCTTGCCCGGATTAAACGTTTTTTACGCGGTTTCTCCGCACGGAAGCCTTTCCGTAAGAATCATTCTTATCCTCTGTTTTCGATGTTGTTTCACGGAAACGTTAAAATCCCGGTTATTTTTCTTTCAATCCTTGCCCTTCCCGACGGAAACCGCCATTTTCGCCCCTATGAAATACGTATTGGAAGAGAATGAAGCCCGCTGCCTGGAATGCGGAGATCCCCTCCCCTACGGCCGCTCCGACCGTAAATACTGCAGCGACCGTTGCCGGAGCCGCTACCACAACCGGGAACACCTCCGCTGGCGAAGACGCTTCGCCTGGGTGACCGGCATCCTTGAGCGCAACTATGAAATCCTGTCCCACCTGGTCAGGATGGGTGTCGCAAGCATCGCCAAGACCGACCTTGCCCAACTGGGCTACAATGGGGAATTTCTCACCTCCTGCCGCAAGATCGGCCGCCGGATGGTCTGCCACTGCTTCGACATCCGCTTTGAAGAAACGCCTTCCAAGATCCAGCACCTTTCCCAGGACTGTCTTGCCGGAGAACCAGATGACAATCATTGAAAAAAGGGGTCCCCGAAGGAACCCCTGATACCCAAAGTGTCAATAGAGACTATTCCATGGCGCAAATCCGGTCGGCATAGACGCTCCATATCTCGTATTCCTGATAATCGGAGAGGATATCATCAGGGACAAAGATGCGAAGGTCCGCATGGGTGCCGGCAAAGACAGTTTCTGGTGCATCGTACGGCAGTTCGACAGGATAATCGTACATCAACGTAACCGAAGACAAATTGCGGCAGCCTTGGAAGGCCGACGTGCCCAGGCTCCCGATTTCAGGCAGAACGACTTCCGTCAGGCTGATGCAATTCTGGAAAGTCCCTTCAGATATTTCAGAGAGTCCCTCGGGGAAATTGATAGTATTCAAACTGACACAATCAATGAACGCCCGGGCTCCCAGACTCCACAGATTCTCGGAAAGAACGACTTCCTCCAGACTGGAGCACCCGGAGAAGACCTCTTCCCCGATTTCTTCAACCCGTTCGGGAATCCGGATAAACGATAACCTCTTGCTGACATCTTCGAATGCCTGGTTACCGATACTACGGGTTGTTTCAGGCAACTCGACATTGCTGAGGGAGGAATTCCACCCAAAAGCTCCTTCACCGATGTCCAAGGAAGTCCAATCGGCCGTCTCGGGATCGTTTTTGGCAGTGACTGACAATAAACCGCAAGACTTAAAGGCGTCTTTTCCAATCTCTTCCAACGCTGGAGGAAGGACTATCTCCCTCAAATTGGTTTGATAGAACGCCCTTTCACCGATACTGACCAGTCCATCAGGCAATGCTATTTCCCGAAGGGCCCGGCAGGTGTAAAATGCGTCTGTTCCAATGCTCGTCACCCCTTCCGGAATCGTTACGGAAGCAAGGGAACGACACCCCGAGAAGGTCTCCGCCTCAATGGCCTCAACATAGGGCGGAAGTTCAAAGGCCGTCAGACTTGAGCACCCCTTGAAGGCTTTCTCACCAATCCTTGTCACATTGTCCATGTTATTGACCGCAGTGAGTGAAGAACATGCCTCAAACGTCGATGCCTCAATGACATCGATACCCGCAGGAAGGTCAAGGCTAACCAGGCCGCTGTACGAGAAGGCAGCCTCTCCGATACTGTTCACCCCTGCCGGAATCTCCAGGGTGGAGAGCGAAGAACAACCTTCGAATGTTTCTGCAGCGATAGCGTCAATACCGGAAGGGAGTTCCAAGCCAGTCAAATTACGGCAATAGGAAAAAGCGCCCTCTCCAATGAAGGTCACCCCGGCAGGAATCTCAAAGGTGGTAAAGCCACAATTACTGAATGTATAGGGCTCGATCGTTTCAATGCCGGAAGGAATTACCAGACTTGTAAGGTTGGTGCAACCGGAGAATGCACTTCCACCAATACTGGTTACAGTTTCCGGAATGTTCAGGGAAAGGAGAGACTCGCAATCGGAAAAAGTACCGGCTTCAATGACTTCCAACTGGGAGGGAAGGGTTATGCTCTCCAGGCTTCTGCATCTTTCGAAAGCCCTTTCGCCGATATGGGTCACGCTCTCAGGAATCGAAATGGAAGAAAGGAAGTTGCAATAGCTGAAAGCCCTGTCACCGATCGCTACCAATGTTTCCGGAAGATGGACGGATTCCAGATAATAGCAATGGGCGAACGTTTGTGCCGGAATGGAGGTCAGTTGATCCGGCCAATCCACGGAAGTAAGATAGGCACAGGAAAAGAAGGCACTCTCTCCGATAGCGGTGACATTCCGGGGGATTTCGATGGAGGTAATCGCACACCCGGCCAAACCGTATTCTCCAATGCTTGTCAAGCTTTCCGGGAGCGTGAGGGAGGCTAACGCCTCGCAGCCCAGGAAGGAATAGTAACTGATGTCCGACAAGCCTTCCGGCAGAATAATGGAAGTCAAGGACTTGCACATTTCAAAACCTTCGATGATGCTGGTCACGTTGGGTGGAAGGATGATGGAAGTCAGTTCCTCGCATCCGGCAAAATCTCCCCAAATGCTTTCAACGCCAGTAAAATACTGGAACTCGTCAAAGGATGTGATTTTCGCATTATCCGGATATCTGGAACGGAGGAACAACTGGTTCAGAGATGTAACGGCAGCAGCCTCCGCATAGGAAATCTCTCCGTCACCATTCGTGTCGACGGTGAGATCGTCACTTCCGGCGACAAGGGCCGCCTTGACAAGCGGATCCTCGAACTCAATGGGATCTTCCGGATTGATCTGCACCCATTTGTCTTCAGGGATGTCAAAACCGCCGATAAGCAGGTTGCCGTTCCGCTCCACCACCATATCCGTCTTCTTGGTATAAGTAGCCTTGGCACCCTGCGTGTCGGTAAAGGTGATGGTCACGTTCGTGTAGGTACCCGGAGCGACAACGGCGTAAAAGGTAGAACCGACTTCCGCTTTGGCCAAATTATGGACCGTTACGTGATCCTTCCCTGTGCAGACCGTCGTAACCACTTCGTCTTCATCGATTTGGACCACCGTCTGTCCGGTCATTCCACCCCCGTTGACTTCCTCACCGGCAATGGTGATGGATGCGACCTGATGGCTTCCGGCTCCTTTCAGTTTCACAGCCAGGAGACCGCCGACATTCTTGAAATAGAGATCGTTGATATCGGTGACGCGGGCGACGGCGATATTGGCATACTCACCAAAACTGCCATCCCGTCCCTCTTGGGAAGTGGGAATATCCAGATGAATCTCGTCGCCATCCACCACAATGGTAGAGAGGGGGGCATAGACGGCATACTTGATTTCCTCGTCTTCTTCGAAATCGTAAAACGAGAAATGGGCGATGGTTCCGTCCGCACTGACATCGGGCCAGGAAGACCTCTCCATATGATACTCTCCCCAAGAGGTTGGAGCAAATGCAGAGATAAAATCCCTGTCAGACCATTTGACGGTCACACCGTCCAGCGAAGTCTTGGTATCGACATCCTGGTCCGCATGGGCGGTCAGGACAAGGACGCGTCCGGACTTCTCCGGTTTTGCGGTATCCTCTTCCTTGGTACAAGAAATGGTGGCGGCGATGAAAGAAGCGGCCAACAGGAAATAAATGATTCTTTTCATGCTTGTTCCTCCTCCTTTATTCCCAGTCATCATCATCATCGGTCCCGGTCTGGTCACCGAAACTCTCTCCGGTATTCAACTCGCCTGAACGCAGGAAATGCTCCTCGAGCCGGATGACAAGGAGTTCCGAAAGCGGCACTTCATAGAATCTCTTGTGCATAGTATGATGTGTTTAATTAATAATTCTTTTAAAAAAACGTGTAAAAGTACGGAAATAGAACGTAAAATCAAAGCAATCAGATCATTATGTTTCTGTAGAGGTGAGCGGACTCGGACCGCTGAAATAACGGTATTCAAAAATCCGTTGTTACATTTTTGCTATCTTTACGTTTAATAGACAGAGTGTAAATAAAATGTCTGATATCCTGACAGATACATATTTGCGGATCCGGCAGCGGCTGAAGGCCGGGGCGGGACGGTTGCTTTCGGATGCGGAAGCGGCAGAAGACGCTCTTCAGGATGCTTTCATCAGGCTCTGGGGAAGGTATGATGTCAGGAGTGAACGGGAGGCGGAAGCGCTGCTCACGAGGACAGTGAAAAACGTATCCATCGACCAGCTCAGGAAATGGAAGACAGTAGCACTCGATGGCGATCCGCCGGAAGAAAATGCAGGAGAAGAAAGGGAAACGAAGTTCAGGCGGGTCGAGAAGATGGTGGAACAGGAGCTCACGGACATGCAGCGCTGGATTATCCATCGGCACGAATACGAAGGAGTCACCCTTGAGAAGATAGCCGGAGAGTTGGGTATGCAAGCCCCGGCCGTACGGATGCAACTGTCCCGGGCGCGGAAAATAATCAGGGAACAATATAGAAAGCGATACCATGAAGAATAAAGAATACTACATAGACCTTTCCAACCGCTGGTTCGATGCCCTACTTACCGGGGACGAGGAAAGGGAGTTGAAAGCCTTCCTGGCATCGACGGACGATTCCGACTTCAATGAAGTGAAGGCGGTGGCGGGTTATTTTGCAACAGGGAAGGCACTTTACGAGGGGGGCAAAAAACGCAGGACCACGCGTCGGCTTGTCTTGGCGGTTGCCGCTATGGCTGCCAGCCTGGCCATCTTCGCTGCCATCGGCCTGAACAACCATCGGCTGGACAACTGCTACATTCTGGCCAACGGCGAGAAAACAACGGACCCGGAGAAGGTGCTGGAAAGCATGGAGGCTACGCTCTCCACGCTGTTCGGAACAGCTCCGGATATTGAGAAAGAATTGGAAACACTGTTGAAATGAATACGATAACCAAACGGATAACCCTTGCACTGTGGGCGCTGTTCGCCGTTATTCAGCTATCGGCTCAAACCGGGTTCGGAATCAATCCCGTCTTTGACGGGAAACTGGTTCCTTCCTCTCGGATCAAAGAGACATTTATCGACGGGTCCCAACTGGCTCCCTACAAGCTCCGTATCTTCAGGAGTGTCAAGTTTACTTCCACAGCGGACGAATTGTCCCGAATCCAGACGTTGCTGCTTCAGGATGGGAAGCGTGCCGAAGACCGGCAGACGGAGTATGCAGGAGGTGTATTGACCTATGCTTTGTTCCGTTTCCGCGCGGAAGGGCGGTCCATCCGGAGCAATGTGCCGGCGAAGGGCAACAAATACCTGTGCATGCAGGTGTTCCCCAAGGGAGAACAGTATGACATCACCCTGGTTTATATGTCCGGTGACGCGACCTTGGCCGATTTGAAAAAACTGTTTAGTAATTAATGATAGATTGAAATATGAAAAGAATGATTGTCGTGGCCCTTTCCCTGGTCTCCACCCTCATGAATGCCCAGGTAACAGACACCCTTCGCATGGAGAACCCTTCTTTCGTCGAAGTGATTTCATCGCCTGGCAGTCTGTCCGTCACGGTAGACGGGACGGCTCAGAATCCGGAGTTCCACTATTCAAACTCCGTGAAAGCGGATCCTGATGCCGAGGCTGTTTCGAACCGGCTGGATTTCGAAACTCCCTTTACCCAGAAAAAAACCCTGTCCCATTGGAAGTTAACGCTTTTGTACTCGGAAGAGGCCGGCGTAATCGGGGGTATCATCGGCGGACAAGACCTGTTTGGCGATGCGAAAATGCGGCAGGTCAGCGCCGATCTCGGAATCATCGGTGTGCGGTATTATCCGGGTATGAAAAACAATTACATCTCTTTCGGATGGCATGTGGGGTATTCGTTGACGCGGCGTCTAGACATCGGACAGCGCTTCATGCTGAAGGACGGAAACTTGCTCTTGACCGACTATCCAACCGGGTCCACCGCATCCGGAAAATCGGCAGACATCTGGCGTCTCCGGTATTCGTTCCCGCTGCAGTATACCCTTGTTTTCGGAAAGAGGCTGTCCTGGCGGGCAGCGACTGGTACAGAACTGCATTGGAACGCCCTGAACTATCTCCGTTCCCAGTATGACCTGAACGGAAACCACGTTACAGAATATGTCGACAACAGCAAACCAAACCCGGTTTCCCTGGATGTGATGGCTTCCCTGAGCTACAGAGGAATCGGGATACGTGTACGTTACTGTCCGATACCTGCCTTTTCCATGCCCAATGGACCGGAATACCGGACCTGGAGCATCGGATTTCTCGTAGAATATTAGATTGACTGGCAGGATTTGCATCTTTCACAAAATCCGCTTATCTTTGCAATCCTTTTCGGGCGATTAGCTCAGTTGGTTCAGAGCACCTGCCTTACAAGCAGGGGGTCGACGGTTCGAATCCGCCATCGCCCACCACCCCTGGGGGTGTTTTGGTTTTGACAGCGTTGCTGTCGGACGGTAAGCACGTCGGGCGTCGGGACCTTGCCCGTTAATCTCAGATCCCGAAAAATCAGTTGCCAACAACACCTACGCACTCGCTGCCTAATTTGGCCAAGCCAAATTGCTTACTCCGCGACGCCTAGGCTGCGCCGCCGACGAGCATCCCTCGGACGTTCCGCCCGGTATCGGCCGATCCAGGGGTATCATCCAGACCGGGACGCACCGGTGGACGCCTTTAAAACCGGCCAAGATTCAAAGGCTAAGGCCGTCTTCGCCCGCCATCCGGCAGGGGCGGCACGAAAACCAAAGGACGGATAAGCGTGTAGAAAGCC
>JAEEGL015647348.1_pt1 | contig 27252 bp, 23 predicted proteins | sample 9134231 | NCBI WGS metagenome assembly JAEEGL01 (sample SAMN16246548, study PRJNA631951) | gut metagenome | biome: gut microbiome; feature: rumen; material: fiber-attached | host: Bos | place: Iran: Karaj | collected 2018-10
TAACTCCGGGAATTCGTTCAGAACGTCGGTCATCTCGTTGCCGCGCTCGCCGCAGCCGATATAGACCACGATGTCCGCATCCGCCCACTTGGCCAGCTGATGCTGAATGACCGTCTTGCCGGAGCCGAACGGACCGGGCACGGCGGCGACACCGCCCTTGGCGATCGGGAACATCGTATCCACGACCCGCTGGCCGGTGATCAGCGGCTGCTTGGGCGGGATCTTTTTCTTATACGGGCGGCCTTTGCGGACCGGCCATTTCTGCATCAGGGTCAGGCTCTGCCCGCCTTCGGCGGTTTCGAGCACGGCGATCTCATCGGTCACGGTAAAATCGCCTTCCCTGATGCTCTTTACGGTTCCGCGCAGACCGATCGGTACCATGATTTTGTGCAACACCACGGCGGTTTCCTGCACGGTCCCGATCACATCGCCTTCCGCCACTTCCTGACCGACCGAAACGGTGGGGGTGAAATGCCACGCCACATCTCTCTTCAGGGAAGGCACTTCAACGCCGCGGGTCAGCAGATTGCTGCCGGTCGCTTTCAGTATATCGTCCAGGGGACGCTGGATCCCGTCATAGATGCTCTGGATCAGACCGGGCCCCAGTTCGACGCTTAAGGGCATGCCGGTGGATTCCACCGGTTCACCGGGCCCCAGTCCGGAGGTCTCCTCATAAACCTGAACGGAAGCTTCGTCTCCGTGCATTTCGATGATCTCGCCGATCAGCCGCTTATCGGACACGCGGACCACGTCAAACATGTTGGCATCGCGCATGCCGGTGGCAACCACCAACGGCCCGGCAACCTTTTTAATGACACCCTTGCTCATAAGGATTTCGTCCACCTTTCTACTTCTCTTCTTTAAATATGATATCGGAGCCGACTGCACGCTCCACTGATTTTCTTACATTGGCCATGCCGATGCCCGTATTTCCGGCAATGCCGGGGATAGGGATCACGGCAGGCAGAAGAACGCCGTCATATAAAGCCAGCGTCTCCTTCATTTCCGAAGCCAGGGCTTCGGTAATATAAACCACCGCAGTTCTGTCGTCCGCCAGGGTCTTTAAGACTTTGGCGCCTTCCGCCGCGTCGCTTACGGGACAGACCTTCAGGCCCAGTGCGGCAAAGCCGTAGATGCTGTCATAATCTCCCATAACGGCAATATTATACATAGCTTTCCCTCAGACTTTCCCGCAGCAGCTCCTCCGGCAGCCGGTTCTGTTTGCCGGTCAGGAGCAGCCGGACGCATTTAATTTCGTTTTCCCGCGCGATTACATAAGCCGCAAGCGGACCCAGACCCATGATTTCGAAACGCTGTGAACGCATCCGGCGGATCATCATGTTATCGCAGGCGCACTCAAAGGCCGACATGCTGGTGAGAAGGGCCGGTGCGAGCGATTCAAAAGGTGTATTCTGCAAATATTCCGCTACCGCGCCTTTTCCGCTCACGGCAGCTTCCGTCAGGGCTGCCAGATCCAGACCGGGAGCTTCGGAAAGCATCTCCCGGATCGTTTCCAGATCCCGGCCGCCGGCTGCACCCCGCAAAGCGATCCGGACGTCGGCGCTGACGGCAGTCAGCTCGGCATAGTCTCGCAGGATCGGCTCTTCGGTTTCTTCTCCCGCCCGGATCAGGGCGGAGAGAGCCGCCTTATCGATGATGGTATCGCAAAGCTGTCCGTCGCCGGTCCGTGCCAGAACTTCGGTCGCCTCTCTGGCAGCTTCGGCCATGGCTGCAGGCAGTTTGTCAAAATCCTGCTCTTTCACGGCTTCGAGGATCATTGCGACCGGGATCGCACCGCCGTCCACAAAAAGGCGTTCCGGTGCCAGCGGAGAAGCGGTGTAGAGCTGTTTGACGGCGGCTTTCAGATTGTGATAATCTTTGGTGAGGCGAAGGATATCCAGATCGCCGGAATCTTTGGTGAGCTCGTCCATGAGCTCCCAGACGGCGGCTCCCTCCCGGCGCAGAAACTCGTCAGCCGACAGCTTTGTTTCGCCGCCTGCCCAGCCCTTGTCGCTTAAGTACGCAAGGGCCGATGTCACGGTCGGTTCGGCCAGCAGCTGTTCGAAGTCTGCGTCGGTGAGCAGATCGGATTCTTTCACCCGGATCCGCGCCACCTCATAAATGTAATCTTTCATGTCATCCTTTCCCTGCCCGCCCGGATGGGAGAGCAGCCGCCGAAGCGGCGGAGAGCTTGCTCAGTTCTGGAACAGCACTTCGCGGATTCTGTCTTTCATCCGATCGGCTTCGCTCTCAAAAACCGCTTCGAAGGAGCAGTTTTCCATGATGCCGCCGTAGCTTAAGATGAATCCGCCGTCAATGGCCGCCGGTTGGTCGGATACGCGGAGCGTTCCGCCTTTTTCGGCGGCGGCCGCCGAGACCTTTGCGTCAAAATCGGCAGGCCGGCGGGCATAATCCTTTTGATTCAGGCACAGTTCGCCGTTTCCTTTTAATTCCTGCCGGGCCAGCTGGCGGTACAGGAAGGCAAAGTATTCCTCGTCCGGCAGGTTAAGAAGCTTCTGATAAGCCGCTTTCAGGGCTTCGTTTACCAGTTCGCCTTTGGCAGCCAGCAGCGCACGCCGTTTCTGCATGGCGGTCGCCGCCTCCACCCGTTCCTGTGCATCCTTCAGAAAGACTTCGGCCTTCGCCTCGCCTTCTTCCTTGAGGGAACGGACCTGGGCATCGGCTTTTTCGGTCAGTTTCGCTGCCTGAGCCCGTGCCTCGTCAAGGATCTGCCGGGACTCGTTTTCCGCCTGATCCGCGATGTGCCGGAGTATTTTTTCGGTTCCGGTCATGCTCCGACCTCCTCCCTTATTTCAGACTGGATACGGTCAAAATGGATATCAGCAGAGCCAGGATCGCGTAGGTTTCCACCATGGCGGGCAGCAGCATGGCCTTGCCGAAGGTTTCCGGTCTCTTGGCCAGCAGCGAGATCGACGCCACAGAGGTTTTGCCCTGATGAATCGCGGAAAGCAGACCGACTACGGCGATCGGCAGGCAGGCCGCAAGATACAGCAGGCCCTGCTGTGCGGTCGGGGCGGATCCGCCCAGAATACCGATCTTGCCCAGTGCTACGAAAGCGACCAGCAGACCGTAGATGCCCTGTGTGCCGGGCAGCAGCTGCAGGATCAGGACTTTGGCAAACAGTTCAGGCTTTTCGGTCAGAACGCCTGCAGCGGCCCGTCCGCCCATGCCGACGCCGATTGCGGAGCCGATACCGGCCAGCAGTGTAGCGAGTGCCACTCCGATCAGTGCATAGACGATTCCCAGCTCGTTATTCATCAGCCCTAAATTCTCCATTTCAGTTCTCCTCCATATGGTAGTATTTGGTGTTATCGGCAGACAGGGGGACATAGCTCTCCCCGCCGCCGTCGTAAAACTTTCCGAAAAATTCCACGTACTGCAGACGGTTGGTATGCACGTACGCGCCCAGCAGGTTGATGGCCATATTCAGCGAATGACCTACCAGGAAAATAATGATAAACAGGATGGCACCGGCCACGCCGCCTCCGAACATGGAAGCCATGCTGTTGATAACGGAAGCGATAACGCCGGTCGCCAGACCCAGAGCCAGCAGACGGGAGTAGGAAAGCACATCCGAAAGCCAGCTGGTGATGCCGTAAAGTTCATAGGCGCCGAGCGCGAGCCGCAGACCGAAGTTTTTGCGGTCCCAGGCTGCGAACAGCAGCAGTCCGACTGCCCCGACGACGGCGAGTATTTTGGCAAAAAACGGCAGTGGATCGGGAAGCGGAATAGGGCTGCCGGCAATGGATCCGAACAGATCGGAGGGCAGCAGCATCAGGATCAGACCGATCAGCAGCAGATACCAGGATAAAACGCCGCCGATGAAATCCATCACCCGCTTTTGCTTTAAGAGCTGGTAGCCTTTGATGCCGAGCCCGACAAACAGATGCACGATACCGAAAGCAAAGCTCCAGACGAGCAGCTTCATGGGTTTTTCAAGCGGCGCGAACCAGATCGGTTTCAGGACGGCTGTATCGGCGGGTACACCGAAGAAGGTGTGTGCGACAACGTCAATGGCATCGCCGAAAAAGCCGCCGAACAGGAAGCCCCAGAGGGTGGTCGAAACGCCGCACCAGAAGAACATGGTCAGCATTTTCTTCGTGTTCGGGCTCATCTTCGGGAATTTCTTCAGAACGATGGCACAGCCGATGACCATCAGCAGGCCGTAGCCGGCGTCGGAAAGCATCAGACCGAACAGGAAATAGTAGAAGAAGGACATGATCGAGGTCGGATCGATCTCGCCCCGGGCAGGCATGCCGTAGGATTCCACGACGGATTCCGTCGGCGCGCTGAATGAACTGTTCTTAAACAGGATGGGGGCGTCTTCTTCCTCTTCTTTTTCCAGAAAATCCACACTGACCGTGAATTTTTCTTCCAGCTGTTTTTTCAGTGTCTCCGCTTTGGCGGCGGGGACAAATCCGCTCAGGAAAAAGCTGCGGCTGCCTTCGCCGGCCTTGCCCAGAGCGGCCAGGCGGGAAGCTTCCAGACGGCTGTCGTCGGCCAGAAACTGCAGTTTTTCGCGCTCGCCGGCCAGCGCACGGATGGCAGCTTTGGTCTCTTCCGCCTCGGTAACGGCGGCTGCCCGTTCAAAGGCCAGATCTTTCAGGACTTCATCGGGAGTCTTGTCGCTGGTCAGGATCGGACGGGCAAAGCCCTTTTTGCGCAGCAGCTCTTCGATCTGCGGGAAATCCTCCTTGAGGCAAATCAGAACCAGCGGCGTCTGGGTGGCGTCGGCCTGCAGCAGCTCCAGATCGTAGGCGTCCAGCTCCGGCAGGTTTTCCGCCAGCAGAGTCCGGATGGCTTCCTCGGTCCACAGGCCGGGCAGCGCACCGATCAGAACGCGGGTGGCAGCTGTGCCGCTCATGTTGAGCGGAAGCGTCAGGCCTTTCCAGGGCACCAGGCCTTCCATCAGCACCTGGCTGCGGGCAGCCCGGGCCGTGAATTCACCGATCGAACGTTGCTTTTCCAGCAGACCTTCCGCGAGCCGGAGCGCACTTCCGTCCGATTTCGATTTTTCCAGCCAGTCCGAATAAGCCAGTTCTTTGCCGCCTTTCAGGGACGACAGCAGACCGCCTTCCGGAGGAGCATATTCATTTAGAACTTTCAGAGCATTTTCAGCGGTCTGAGCCTGCTTCTCCGCTTTCGAAAGAGCTTCCCGGATCTCAGGGGTATTCAGCTGCTCAGCCGAAAGCTCTTTCAGGTGGAGAGTCCCGCAGCGCTGCAGCTCCTTAAGCAGAGCCGATTCCTCTTCGAGGGCACCGCTGATCAGCACCTTCTGCATACTTACGATTGCCATGAGAATGCCAGCTCCTTATTGTAAAAGTTCCAGGGCGGCCGATGCAGCCTCTTCCAGACGGCCGGCAGACTGGGCTCTCAGCACGGCACAGGCAATCCGGATATCGGTGGCAGCCGTCTGCTGTGCCTCATCCGACAGCTGTTTCGCCTGAGCAGAACAGTCTGCCAGTCTGGCACGGACGTCTGCCCTGGCTTCTTCCGTGCGGCGGCGGGCATCATCTTCCGCCTCTTTTACCAGCCGGGCCGCTTTTTCCCGGGCTGCCTGCAGCGTCAGATCCGCCTGCGCTTCTTCGGCCAGAACCGAATCGATGACAAGGTTTTTCATTCCCTATCTCCTTTGTGGTATCCGTTTGAAAAACCGGAATGATCCATTGCATAGTTATACATAATAATAGCATAGAGATCGGCGGATACGCAAGACGAAAGGACGGGAAAAAGCAGAACAAAAAGAAAAGAAAAAAGGCGGAACCCATAAAGACAGAACATGAGAAACAAAATAAGCGGAACTTGCCACTTCCGGCCGGACATGCTATACTTTCTTTACATCTTTCAGGAGGTCACAGCATGAAATACGATTTTACCAGTCTGATCCCGCGGGAGGGAATGGATGCTCTGGCGGTGGAAGGACCGGCCGTCGGGTTTGGCCCCAAACTGCCGGAAGAAGGCTATGATTTCATTCCCATGTGGATTGCCGATATGAACTTTGCGACGGCGCCGTCGATCACGCGGGAGGTCGTCCGGCGGGCAGAACATCCCTTGTACGGGTATTTCCTGCCGACGGAGGCGTATTACAATGCTATCTTCAACTGGCAGAAGCGACACGGCGTGAGCGGACTGGAAAAATGGAACATCGGCTATCAGAACGGCGTGCTGGGCGGCGTCTGTGCGCTGATGCGCTGCTACACACAGCCGGGCGAGAAGATCCTGATGCATGCGCCGGCCTATATCGGCTTTACCGAAGTCCTGAAGAACATCGGCCGGACGGCGGAGCTTTCCCCGCTGGTACGTGACGCGGACGGTGTCTGGCGAATGGATTACGAGGACATGGAGCGCCGCCTGAAGAAGGAACGGATCCATTTTGCCATTATCTGTTCTCCGCACAATCCGACCGGCCGTGTCTGGGAACGCTGGGAACTGGAAAAAGCCATGGCTCTGTTTGAAAAATACGACTGTATTGTTGCTTCGGATGAGATCTGGTCGGATCTGGTCCTGCCGGGGCATGTGCATGTCCCGACGCAGAGTGTCAGCGAGGATGCGCGCCTGCGGACCGTCGCGTTCTATTCGCCGAGCAAGGGCTTCAACCTTTCCGGCCTGTGGAACAGTTATCATATTGTATACAACAGTGCCATGAAGGACAGGCTGCTGAGAGCCGGTGAGGCAACACATTACAATTCCCTGAATGTCCTGTCCATGCACTCGCTGATCGGCGCCTATTCCGAGGAGGGGGCCGAATGGCTGGAAGAACTGCGGCAGGTGCTGCAGGCCAACATTGACACGGTCTGCCGTTTTGTGAAGGAGGAACTTCCGGGCATCAGTCTGAGCCGGCCGGAGAGCACCTATCTGGTCTTCCTTGACTGTCGGGAATATGTCGGAAAGAGCGGCCGCAGCATGGACGAGATCCTTAAGGCCTGCTGGCGCGTAGGGGTCGGTCTGCAGGACGGAAGACCGTTCTTTGAGCCGTACGGACTGCGCCTGAATCTGGCACTGCCGGCTTCGCGGGTTGCGGAAGCCATGAAGAGGCTGAAAGAAAAGGTATTTATATAAAGAATGATATACAACAGGACCTCGTTTCAGGTCTGGAATATTGCTTATTGGCAGCCTTTGAAGTGAATTGCCCGGAAAACTTGCATTTTCCGGGCAAGTTTGTTACAATACCCCGGAAGTATCCCAGTACTTCTATTTTGACGTGGACAAACCGCGGAAAAAGCAGGTGTTTTTCGAAAAGCCTGCATTTTATCCTTGCTATAGGAGGTCAAAACATCTGTGGCGACTGACAACCTGGAAAATGAAGAATTGGAAGAAGCAGAAGAAATGGAAGAAACCCCGCAAGGCAGAGCCTCCCGCAGACGACCGGCCGATGAGGCGGTTATAGTCGGAGGTCTGAATCTTCCCGGTATTATCATTTCGGCTATGTTTATTCTGGTCGAAGGATGGTTTTTCCTGCGCCTTAAACGCACGCAGCTGATCCCCGCCAAATATATGTGGCTGATCGGAGGCGCCCTGGTGATTTTCGCTGCGCTGGTCGCTTTCCTCTGCTGGAATTACAGCAGAAAAGGCCGCTATATTTCCGGCGCGGTGACGGCGATGGTACTCTGCACGGGGCTCATCGTCGGTGCTTCCTATGTAGACCGCGCCTACAATACTCTCCGCAATCTGGAGGCTTCCGATGCCGACGGGAAAACCGTCAACTGGGCGGTCTTTGTAAGAAGCGGTGACACGGCTCAATCGCTGGATGACATTAAGAACGACCCGATCGGTATCCTTGAGTTTATTGAACGGGACAAGGCGGACATCGTTCTCGGCGAGATCATGCAGAAGGTCAAATCCGGCGTGTCCGTAAAGACTTATACGGCTCCGATACTGGTGGTAGAGGGACTCTTAAACGGCGAGGTACGGTCCATTTTAATAGAAGAAGACTCACTGGGCGTCTTTTCGGGGGATGAGAACATCCTTCAGAAAGTGCGAAAGCTCAGCGATCATCCGGTGGAACGCGATGTGACACTGGCTCCGACCTATACGATCGTCCCGGTTCCCGATACGACGACGCCGGTTTCGAATGTAACCGAGGAATTGCAGACCGAAACACCGGAAGAAACAGATCATCCGGGAACAGGCGGCTATCTCCCCGGGTATTCCAGCTCGGAATACAGCACCTACTACGGAGACGACGAGACAACAACGACCGAAACCTTGCCGGAAGATACTACTCCGGAAGAGACGACTCCCGAAGAGACCACGACGGAAGAACCGGCCACGGCTCCGCCGACGCAGCCTCCGCAGACCCAGCCGCCTCAGACGCGGCCGCCTCAGACCCAGCCGCCTCAGACGCAGCCCAAGCCTACCACGACGGCTCCGCCGACACAGCCGACTACCCAGACGCAGCCCAAGCCGACGACGACTGCCACACCTACCACCACAGCTCCGCCGGTCACCGCTCCCGGGACGATCACGGTGCCGCCCGGTCAGGAAGGCCGCATCTTCACGGTTTACATTGCCGGTATGGACAGCCGCAGCGGCTGGTCTTCCCGCGGTAACACCGACGTGAATATCCTGGCCTGTGTGAATATGAACACACACCAGATCCTGCTGATCAACACGCCCCGTGATTACTATGTTCCTTTCTCAGTAGCCGATGGCCGGAAAGATAAACTGACCCATGCCGGCTATTACGGCGTGCAGTCCAGCATGGACACCCTGCAGATGTTGTACAAGGTAAAGAGCAACTACTATGTCAGAGTGTTCTTTGAGGGATTTGTGAAGTTTATTGATGCGATGGGAGGCGTGACGGTTTACTCGGAACAGGCGTTCTCCTGCGGCGCTGACGGGCGGTTTAAATATGTCCAGGGGAATAACTGGATGGACGGAATCAGAGCTCTGGCGTTTGTTCGGGAAAGACATGCTCTTGCCGGCGGGGATAATGCCAGAGGAAGAAACCAGATGGCTCTGATCAAAGCGGTAATTCAGAAAGCTGCAGCAGGCGGTCTGGCTAACTATGACAGTGTTTTGAATTCCGTTTCCGGCCTGATTGATTACAATATACCGTACGATTTAATTTCTATGGTAATCCGAAGTTTTCTGAACGGCGACAAATGGAATGTGGCCACTTATGCGGTAACAGGAACTGGCGGAAATGACTGGTGCTTCAGCATCAATTCGAGCAACTACGTCATGTATCCGAATTACAGTACGGTTGAGTATGCGCAGTCACTGATTTACAGACTATACAATGGAGAATATGTCTCTCCTTAAAACGGATTCTGAATGAAATACTTTGGAGAAATGAAATACATATACAGAAAGGCATGTCTTGTTATTCTGTCGCTTGTTGCGACGGCATGCTTTTTCTTCGTATGGTTTCGTTTTGTCCAAGACAATAATCAGACGGGACACCTTACCGGATTAGGCAATTTGCTGATGGCAGGCGGAGGCTATACTGTTCTTTATGTGCTTGTAGGGAAATATTTAAAAGCGTTTCGAATCGGGGTAGACAGAAAGGCAAACATTATATCTTCCCAGTGCATCACGCTCTTCGTTGTCGATTTTACGGAAATCTTTGTCTCAATGGCGATTACCGGACAGTTTAGGTTTTTCGGAGATTTTTTGTTAAGGTATGCACTGCTTTATCTGGTTCAGACAATTATCATTTCGATATTGGTCATTTTGTTTGTCAATATCTATCGATCGGTGTTCCCTCCGTTAAAACTGGTTGAGATCAGAGGCGATCATATTAATACTCTTCAGCAAAAAATGAACGACGTTCATTATAAATACCATATTATACAGTCGTTGTACTACAAAGAAGAGGAAAGTGTTTTAGAAGAGGCCATGAAGAACTGCGATGCAGTTCTGATAAATGATCTGCCTTCTCATGAGCAGAACCGTTTTCTGAAAAAATGTTTCGAACAGAACAGACGGGTCTATCTGACACCCAAAATTACTGATGTAATGGTCAAGGCTTCGGAGGAACTCAATTTAATTGATACACCTCTGTATTTGCTGCGAAACAGCGGCATTCCCGTCTGGAAAAGAGCGATAAAAAGGACTTTTGATATTATCCTTAGCGGACTGTCATTGATTGTGCTGAGTCCGGTATTCATTGTGACGGCTATTGCTATTCATCATGAAGACAAGGGACCGGTGTTTTATAAGCAGGAACGCTGTACCATTAACGAAAAAAGGTTTTATATTCTGAAGTTCCGCTCTATGATTGTCGATGCCGAAAAAGACGGACTGCCGCACCCTGCTGTGGATAACGACGAAAGAATTACAAAAGTAGGGAAAATCATACGTGCCATGCGGATAGACGAGCTTCCGCAGCTGATCAATATTCTCCGTGGCGAGATGAGCATTGTAGGCCCTCGCCCCGAAAGAACAGAGCATGTTGAAAAATATAAGCAAGATATTCCCGAGTTTTCTTATCGTACAAAGATTAAAGCAGGCCTGACAGGTTATGCGCAGGTTTATGGCAAATACAATACGTCTGCTTTGGATAAACTGAAGCTGGATCTGATTTATATTACCAACTACAGCATAAAACTCGACATTCAGATAATTATTGAAACAATCAAAGTCATTCTGAAGAAAGAAAGCACGGAAGGTTTCTCTGACAGTCAGAAAAAAGAGATCACACAATGAGAATACTAGTTATTAATCACTATGCCGGCTCAGATAATATGGGGATGGTATTCCGAACCTATTATTTTGCCAAAGAATGGGTCCGAATGGGACACCAGGTTTATATTGTTGCAGGCAGTTATTCTCACCTGCGGCAGCAGAATCCTGTTGTTGAAAAAGATCTGCAAGAGGATATTATTGACGGAATCCATTACATATGGCTGATAACCGATCAGTACCAGGAAAACGGGGCAAAGCGCGCGGTTTCTATGTTCCGTTTCACCTCAAAGCTAATGAAATACAGAAAAAAGATTGCTGAAACAGTTAAACCGGATACGGTTATTGCTACTTCGGTATATCATTTTGATGCGCTCCCTGCCTATAAAATCGCAAAGGCCTGTAATATCACATATTGGCATGAAGTCAGAGACATGTGGCCAATCACGCTTATGGAACTGGGGGGAATGAAGAAAAACCATCCGTTCGTAATGGCTGTTCAAATGGCGGAAAACTATGCGTACAAACATGCTGACGGAGTCATTGCGCTCCTGAAGTATGCAAAAGAGTATATGTGCCTTCACGGTCTTAAAGAAGAAAAGTTTTATTATGTTCCCAACGGTATTCTGAAAGAAGAATGGGAAGAAAGCAATATTGAACGTCTGGATGACCGGATCGTTCAGCGTATCAGAAAAGACGATTCTTTTGTGGTCGGCTTTTTCGGCAGCGTTAATGCAACTTACGGACTGAACGAATTGCTGGATGCCGCTAAAACACTCTCGGAAGAAGGCGTTCGTTTTGTTATTGTCGGCGAGGGTCGTTCCAAGGCTGATTTACAGCATCGGGCAGAAACCGAAAATATAAAGAATATAGAATTCGTGGAGAAGATCCCCAAAAAACAAATCCCGGACCTCCTGCGCTATTTTGATTGTGCCTATATCGGATCGCAAAAGAACTCACTGTTTCGTTTTGGCATTAACATGAATAAAATGTATGATGCGATGATGGGAGCCAGACCGCTTGTTTTTGCGGTTGATACGCCTCCTACACCTGTTTCGGAAAGCGGGTGCGGAATAGTAATTCCTCCTGGAGAACCGCAGTGTATAGTAGAAGCCGTTAGACAGCTGAAGAGCATGAAACCGGCAGAGCGAGAGGCCATGGGGGAAGCGGGAAAGAAAGAAGTGTTGGAGAAATACACATATTCCGAGCTGGCTGTTCGATATCTGAGTATCATCGGGAGAAAATAAAGGTAGATATATATGAAAGTAGTTACAGTGGTGGGGGCTCGTCCGCAGTTCATTAAAGCGGCGGTCGTCTCTCATGTCTTAAGAAAAAAACATCAGGAGGTGCTGGTACATACCGGTCAGCACTTTGATTATAATATGTCAGAGCAGTTTTTTAAGGAGCTCGACATTCCCGATCCGGATTACAATCTGGGGATCTCCGGAGGGACACATGCGCAAATGACCGGGCGTATGATGATGGCAATAGAAGAGGTCCTTCAGAAGGAAATCCCCGATTGGGTCCTGGTTTACGGAGACACTAATTCCACATTGGCTGCGGCACTGGCGGCAGCCAAACTGCATATCCCGGTTTGTCATGTGGAAGCTGGTGCACGCGTTCACAGTAAAACCAATCCGGAAGAAATTAACCGAATCTGTACAGATCATGTATCTGCTCTGCTGCTGGCCAGTACGGAGAGCGGCTATGTGGAAATGGGCAAAGAAGGGCTTCAGGAACGAGGGGCCGTAGTTGGCGATCCCATGTTTGACGCTTTTCTGGAATACAGCAGCAGACTGGTCCCTGCCGAAATCAGTCTTTCTTTGCTGACAGGCGGACAGTGCCGTGTTCCTGACGAGTTTTATTATCTGACCTGTCATCGGGAAGAAAACACCAATGATGACAAGCCGCTGTTGGAAATATTCTGTGCGATGAACAGTTTGGATGCGCCGACTGTCTATCCGGTTCATCCCAGAAACAAGCAGAGAGCGATAAGACTTTGCGCTCAGAATAACTTTTCAAAACTGATACTGGCGGAACCTGTCGGATATCTGGAAAGTGCCTGCCTGGTCCGAAACGCAAAGAAAATAGTGACGGATTCCGGCGGACTCCAGCGGGAAGCTTTTTTTGCCGGGAAAAAGTGTGTCACAATCTTAGATTTTGTCTGCTGGCCTGAAACGATGATTGCCGGAAGAAACGAATTATGTTCTCCGGAAAGAAAGGACATTCTTGAAAAGCTGAATCATCCTCAGGTTGTGGACGAATCCTATCAACCTTTTGGAGACGGGCATGCTGCTGCAAAAATCGTTGCGGCTCTTGAAAATACAATAATTTAACAACGGAGACCATTAATATGTTGAATTATGCTCTGATCGGCTGCGGCCGCATTGCAACCAACCATATCAAAGCTGTTCTGAACAACAAAGAGCAGCTGAATTTTGTTGCGGTCTGCGATCTCGAAGAATCCGCAATGGAAAACCTTCTGGCAAAGCACGGCCTGGAAAAAGATCCGTCCATTGCCCGCTATACGGATTATAAGCAGATGGTTGCCGAGCATCCGGAGCTGGAGCTGATCGCGATCGCAACTTCCAGCGGCGTTCATGCGGAAATCGCCCTCTACTGTATTGACAAAGGAATCAACCTCATCATTGAAAAGCCGATGGCCATGTCCATGCGGGATGCGGAGGAGATCGTCAGACGGAGCGAAGAAAAAGGATTAAAGGTCTCGGTCTGCCATCAGAACCGGTTCAATATAGCGGTTCAGAAAACGCGCCAGGCGCTGGAAGCCGGACGCTTCGGAAGACTTTCCCACGGTTCGATTAATGTCAGATGGAACCGAAATAAAGATTATTACGACCAAGCACCCTGGCGCGGAAAATGGGCTTCGGACGGCGGCTGCCTGTTCAATCAGTGCATTCACGGCATCGATCTGCTTCGCTGGATGATGGGCGATGAGGTCGACGAGGTTTACGGCGTTACCAGACGGCAGTTCCACGATTATCTGGAATGCGAAGATATCGGAATGGCTGTTGTTAAATTCAGGAACGGGGCGGTCGGCACCGTGGAAGGTACGGTGAATGTCTATCCGAAGAACCTGGAGGAGACCCTGTATCTTTTCGGCGAGACCGGAACCGTGAAGATTGGCGGGACTTCGACGAACAACATCGATGTCTGGAACTTTGCGGATGAAACCGAGGCGGATCAGGGCAACAAAGCCTTAAGAGAAGCGACCAGTAACGTTTACGGAAACGGACACACCAGTCTGTATGCCGATGTGATCGATGCGGTTCAGAATAACCGGAAACCCTATATTGATGCGGTGGCCGGTCGGAATGCGGTCGAAATGATCCTGGCCATCTATCAGTCGGCCTTTACCGGCAAACCGGTCAAGCTTCCGCTGAAAGATGTGGCTTCGACGGATTTTGAGGGGAGATTTGACCGATAACGGGGAGCTGATACGGGGTGATGCATTCCCTTTCGAAAGCAAGCGGAAAGAAAAGGAGGTCTGTATGCAGTTCAGAGATTTGGGCGCACAGTATAAGGCGCTGAAAAAAGATATCGATGCCGGTATTCAGGCAGTGATTGACAGCTCTGCCTTTATTCTCGGGAAACCGGTGACGGAACTGGAAAATCAGCTGGCGGAATATGTGGGGAGAAAGTACTGCGTGGCCTGCGCGAACGGTACCGAAGCCCTGCAGCTTTCTCTGATGGCACTGGATGTGGGGCCCGGCGATGCGGTATTTACGTCTGACTTTACCTACTTTGCCTCTGCCGGCTGCGCTTCGATTATCGGGGCGACGCCGGTCTTGGTGGATATCGATCTGCGGACCTTCAATATGTGCCCGGCAGCTCTGGAAGAGGCGATTAAGCGGACGATTAGCGAAGGAAAACTGAATCCAAAGGTGATCATCCCGGTTGATCTGTTCGGCCTTCCGGCGGATTATACCAGAATTGTTCCGATCGCCGAAAAATATGGGCTGAAGATTCTGGAAGATGCTGCGCAGGGGTTTGGCGGCAATCTGAACGGAAAGCTTGCCTGCTCCTTCGGCGAAATGTCTGCGACCTCTTTCTTTCCGGCAAAACCTTTGGGCTGCTATGGTGACGGAGGTGCGATCTTTACCGATGATGCAGCGACGGATGCCAGACTGCGGTCTCTGAGGGCTTCCGGCAAGTCTCCGGAGGACAAATACGACAACCGTGAGGTGGGAATGAACTCCCGGCTGGATACGCTCCAGGCAGCCATTCTGATCCCGAAGCTCAAAGCCTTTAAGGAATACGAGCTGGAAGCGGTCAACCGGGTGGCGGATTGGTATACAAAACGGCTGGACGGAAAGGTCCTTCCTCCGTTTATTCCGGAAGGTTTTTACTCCAGCTGGGCCCAGTATACGGTCCTGCTGGAAGACGAAAAACAGCGGAAAGAGGTTCAGGCCAGACTGAAAGCAAACGGAATTCCGTCTATGATCTATTACCCGAGAGGACTGCACCAGCAGGAGGCTTACCGTTTAATGCATCTGCCGAATGAGCTGTATCCCAACACGGTGGAAGCAACCAGACGCGTTCTCAGTCTTCCGATGCATCCTTATCTGGAAGAAGAAACGGTGGAATTCATTACCAAGACACTTTTAGGCTGATATGAGGAGACTCAAATGGCATTCAATACCATTTATAAGGAACTGATTACGGGAAAAGCAAAACTGGCGCTGGTAGGCCTGGGATATGTCGGCATGCCTATCGCGGTGGAGTTCGCCAAGCATGTACCGGTGATCGGCTTTGATATTAACGAAAAAAGAGTCAGAGACTATAAAAACGGGTTCGATCCGACCAATGAAGTGGGCGAAGCAATCAAGAATACTACCGTGGATTTTACGGCGGATCCGGCCAGACTGAAAGAGGCACGGTTCATTATCGTAGCGGTCCCGACACCCGTCAAAGAGGACAACAGCCCCGATCTGGGGCCGGTGGAAGGGGCTTCCCGTCTGATCGGCCAGAACTTGAGTGCCGGGACGATCGTGGTCTTTGAGTCCACCGTTTATCCGGGCGTCACCGAAGATGTCTGCGTTCCCCTCATTGAAAAGGAATCCGGCTTAAAATGCGGGACAGACTGGAAAATCGGCTACAGTCCGGAACGGATCAATCCGGGCGACAGGGTCCATACCCTGACGAATATCCGAAAGGTCATCTCCGGCATGGATGAGGAGTCGGCCAGAGAGATCAAGAAGGTTTACGACATTGTCATCAAAGCGGGGACCTTCCCCGTTTCCAATATCAAAACGGCCGAGGCCGTAAAGGTGGTGGAGAACAGCCAGCGGGACATTAATATCGCCTTCATGAATGAAATCGCCATGATCTGCGACCGTCTGAAGATCGATACGGATGAAGTGCTGGCCGGAATGAATACCAAATGGAATGCCCTGGGCTTTAAGCCGGGACTGGTCGGCGGCCACTGTATCGGCGTGGATCCGTACTATCTGACCAATGCCGCGGAAAAACTGGGGTACCACAGCCGGATCATCCTGAACGGACGGAAAGTAAACGACAGTATGGGCGCTTTTGTGGCTGATGCCGCGATCAAGGAAATGATCGAAGCCGGCATGGCACCTAAAAAAGCGACGGTGGTGGTCCTGGGCCTGACCTTCAAGGAAAACTGCCCGGATACCCGCAACAGCAAGGTGGTCGATATCCTCCGCCGTCTGAAGGAATACGAGATCGAACCGGTCGTCACGGATTCCTGGGCGGATCCCGAAGTCGCCAAACGGGAATACGGTGTTGAGCTGGTCCCCTTCGCGGAGATCCCGAAGGCCGACTGCGTGATCGTGGCAGTGGGACACAATAAATTCCGCTCCATGTCCGTCATGCAGCTGAAGAAACTGTTCAAGGACGAACTGCAGGATGAGGAAAAAGTCCTGATCGATGTCAAGAGCCTGTACCGGATGGACGAACTGAAAGCATCCGGGATGAGATTCTGGAGACTGTAAAAGGATAGACGGACAATTGGTATGGTGAGAGCAATGCTGACGGATCAGCGGGACAGACTTCCATATAGGATCCTGACTGTTTTTATCGTGCTTTTTGCAGTAATACCCGATATCGGAGTGAAATTTACGACATTGGGTTTTACGTGGACAGCGCTTCGCCTTACTATGGGATTCGGCTTATTTTGGCTTTTGGCTACCAGACGGTATTCCGTTCAAATTCGGCTGACGGCTCTATCGGATCAGTGGATGATTTTTCTGCTTTGCTGGTTTCTGTACGGTGCCGTGCTGCTGGTCCTGTGCCGATATTCCAACATGCATAACGGTGTCATTGAACTGCTGGCTATTTGGAATGGCGCTATGGTTTTTGCCTTGTTCAAGGCTTTGGTCACTACGGAAGCGGCGCGGGAATTTGTTGTAAATCTCCTGCTGATTCTTCTGGTTCTGCTGCTGCTTGTGGGGACCTTTGAGATCCTGACTGGTCTGCATCTTCCCTGGTCGGGATACAATGACATCGGTTCGACAATCAATAAGCTGCCGAACAAGCATCTTGCCACAGGCTTTATGTACAACACAAACGATTACAGTGCTTTGATCACCTGTCTGTCGGCGGTACTTCTTGAAAAACGTTTCGGGATCTTGCGGTTCGGTCTGCTTGCTGCAGTTATTGGGATCAATTTCATCAATGATGCCAATCTGTGCAATCTGGCTGTGTTTTCATTCATTCTTCTCTATGGCATGCTCCTTCCTCATGTCAACTATAAAAGAGAGGTTTCGGTTAAAGTTGTATTTGTCATCATACTGTGCTGCGGTTTTTTCGCGGCGGCAGCATTAGGTTTCCTGTCACGCGGAAAGATGGTTCAGGCTTTAAACCTTCAGCTGCAGCGCGCCAGCTCCGGTCAGGGTTCCTTGTTTAAAAGAATCAACATGTATCGTGACGCTGTTGCAGCCTGGCTGAAAGAAGGCCTGATTGGATTCGGACCGAGCAGTTTTGCTCAGTATTTTACAAAAAATCCCTCTAAAAGCGGTATTGTGAACCCGCATTCCCTGATCATAGAAATAATGTTCCAATACGGAATACCGGTTCTTTTCGGTTATTTATATATGTTTGTTAAAACGATAGGAAGACTGATGAAACGGTTAAGATATGAGTCATATCTGCCGAACAGAGAAAAGTATATTATGTGTCTGGCTTTTATGCTTTTGTATTTTGTTTCATCATTTGCACCCAGTTCATTTTTGGGTTATATTTATCCGTGGCTGATGATTGCTCTGGTAAGCAGTTATTTAGATAATTCCCTGGCGTAGGAGGCTGACGATGTTAAATGTCGCTTTGATTGGATACGGGTATTGGGGCCCCAATGTTGCCCGGAATGTTTATAAAAACAAGAATTTAAACTTTGTATATATCTGCGATCTAAAAACAGACCGGCTCGAGCTGGCTAAGCAGCAGTATGCGGAAACGGTAAAGTACACCACCAGCTTCGATGAGGTCATTGCGGACAGCTCAATAGATATGGTTTGCCTTGCGGTCGAAACGAGCGCCCATTTCAGTCTCGGGAAAAGAGTGATCGAAGCCGGCAAGCATCTTTACGTAGAGAAACCTTTTACGGACAATGTGGCGCAGGCCAGGGAACTGAAAAGACTTGCGGAGCAGTACCATGTCACAATTCACGTGGATCATATTATGATCTACCATCCGGCGATCATCAAGGTCAAAGAGATTATCGACTCCGGAGAACTGGGTGATATTATTTATATGGACTGCTCCCGAATGAATCTGGGAAGAGTAAAAAACGATGTCAGCTGCCTTTGGGATCTGAGTGTACACGATCTTTCTATTATTGAGTATCTTTCAAACGGAGCAGAGGTGAAAACTGTCAGAAGCGTCGGACGCGTCATTTACAGTGCGAAACCGTCGGTCACCTTTGTTACCGCCGATTACGGCAGTTTTATAGCCAATATTAAAGCCAACTGGATTTCCCCTATCAAGGAAAGGAAACTGATTGTAGCCGGAACAAAGAAAATGCTGGTCTACGACGACGTTGACGTGCTGAACAAACTGATTGTATATGATAAGGGGTTTGATATAATAAGGGCAGATAATCCCATGGAGTATTCCGAATTCGTTGTTAAAACGCGGATCGGGGATGCGGTCATCCCGAAACTGGAAACCGGCGACGCTCTTTACAACAGCATTGAGCATTTCAGGCAATGTATATTAAACCATCGTGAGTCCATGTCGGGCCCCGATGCAGCGATCAGAGTATTAACCGTACTGGAAGAAGCGGATAAAAACATGGTGATATCCAAGTGAGAGGAGCGAATAAGATGAACTTCATTGATTTGGGAAGACAGTATGAGGTCATAAAAGAAAAAGTGGATGCCGGGATTCAGAGTGTCATTAACCGGACACAGTTTATTATGGGCCCTGAGATTCAGCAGCTGGAAGAAGCGCTGGCTAAATTTGTGGGAAGAAAGTATTGTCTATCCTGCGGAAGCGGAACGGAAGCCCTGCAGATTCCGCTGATGGCATACGGGCTGAAAGCGACGGACGCTGTATTTGTTCCTTCTTTTTCGTTTTTTGCATCGGCTGAAAGTATCAATTTGGCAGGCGGAACCCCTGTTTTTGTAGATTCCGACACTTCCTTCAACATGGATCCGGTCAGCCTGGAGCATGAGATTGAGAGAGTTGTTTCTGAAGGCAAGCTGACGCCTCGCGGCATCATTCCGGTAGATTTATTCGGTCGAAGCGCTAACTACGATGCGATTCTTCCTATAGCGGAAAAATACGGACTTTTTGTACTGGAGGATGCTGCGCAGGGCTTTGGCGGCAGCCTGCACGGAAAACGGAACGGTGCGTTCGGAGATATCTCGGCCACTTCTTTCTTCCCTGCCAAACCGTTGGGCTGCTATGGGGACGGCGGAGCCATTTTTACAGACGATGACGAACTGTATGTGCTGATGAAGTCCATCCGTGTACATGGCTCCGGCAGTGACCGGTATGACAATATCCGCATGGGTATTAACGGAAGAATGGATACCATTCAGGCGGCTGTTGTTCTGGCAAAGCTGGATGTTTTTGAAGAGGAACTTCAGGCGCGTCAGAAAGTTGCCGGATGGTATGCCGAAGAATTGAAGGATCAGTTTACGGTTCCAAAGACGGATCCCGAGTATTTTTCCTCCTGGGCACAGTATACACTGCTTGCAAAAGATGAAGCAGAGCGTTCCCGGATCATTGCCGGAATGAAAGAAAAGGATATTCCTGTTATGGTTTATTATCCGATCCCCCTGCATGAACAGACGGCTTATAAAGAACTCGGATACGGAGATGTGGTTCTTCCTCAGTGCTCTGCGATGGCAAAACGGGTGTTCAGTCTTCCGATGCATCCTTATCTGAAAAAAGAAGAAGTCAAATTCATTTGTGATACACTGAAAAAACTTGTTTAGTGAAAGAGATACAGACATATGGAATCAAAGCTGAGGATTATGCACGGATTGTCTGAGGTCGCCGGGCAGAATGCTTATTCTGTCAAGGGATTAAAAGAGATCGGCGAAGAGGCAGAGACCGTAGTGTATTATAAGCATCCTTTTGCCTATCCGTATGACAGGTGCCTGAACATTGATAAATCAAACAGAAAGAAAATGCCTGTCTATGCCGCAAAATTAGGGGCATTCTTTCTGTCGGCTCTTAAAAGGTATGACTGCTTTCATTTCCATTACGGGCACAGTATTTTAAACGGAAGTGAGCTTCCGCTTTACAGACAGTTCGGGAAAAAGGTGTTTTTTGAGTTTCACGGCTCGGATTTAAGAGATATGGAAACCTTCTGTCATATCAGCGGCATGCCGTTTGAGCCCGGCGAAGCAACCAGCCCGAAGCTTCATGCCCGAAACCGGAAAATCTGTAAAGCAGCAGACGGTATTATTATTCACGATGATGAGCTGATTCGATATTTGCCTGAAGAACATGCACCGGTTTATATTGTTCCGCTCAGAGTGGATATTTCTCAGTTTGAACCGAGTTACCCCGATCCTAAGGCGGAAACAGTCAGAATCGTTCACGCCCCGAGCAAACGAACCATCAAGGGGACGAAGTATGTACTGGAAGCTTTTGAGCTGCTGAACAAGAAATATTCCAATATTGAACTGATACTGGTAGAAGGGAAAACGCAGCAGGAGGCCTTTGAAGTTTATAAAACCGCGGATATTATTGTGGATCAGCTCTTTGCCGGAACCTACGGTGTTTTTGCTATTGAAAGCATGGCGATGGGAAAACCGGTCATAACCTATATCAGCGATGAAATGAAAGAGCGATTGCCGGAAGAACTGCCGGTTATAAGCGCGAATATCCATACGATAGCCGAAGTACTGGAAAAGCTGATCCTGGACGGAAATTTGCGAAGAGAAAAAGGATTAGCGGGACGGAAATATGTGGAGGACTACCATGATTACCGTTTTGGTGCCAGGGTGCTGAGGGACATTTATTATGGCAGATCTGTTCCGCTGACAGGACGAGAGGCATTCAATCAGGTAAAGAATTTAAAGAGGGGAACGGAGACCGCGGACCGTGTCTGAAGCAAATCAGGGAAGCAAGATATCCAGTTTTATAAAAGGAAGCACAATTCTGGTTTTCAGCAATGTCTGTCTGAAAGCCATTAATTTCTTTCTGCTTCCTCTTTATACGAACAATCTTACTCCAACAATGGTCGGCATCTCCGACTCCATTGTAACGCTGACAGGTATCGTTTTTCCGCTGCTTACACTGGGGCTGGATTCCGCCTTCAGTGCTTTTTATTTTGAAAAAGGGGATGAAGAAAGATCCCGAAAGGTGTTTTCCACTTTGACATGGACCTTTGTCCTGCTGGGGTGTATTCCAATCCTGCTGATGGCAGCAGCTCCGTTAGTTTCGACCTTACTGTTTCAAACAGCTGATTACAGTTATATTGTCAGATATGCACTGATTTCCGTTTCATTTAATCTCTGGTATCTCACATATTCTCTGGAATTGCGTCTGCAGAACAAAATGTTTCTGTACGGCCTGTCAAATCTTATTGCCTCAGTGACAATTGTTTTACTGAACATTCTGTTTGTATCAGTAATTCATTTGGGAGAATCTTCGCTTATTTTAAGTACAATGATTGCGCAGGGAGAACATCTGCTCCTTTTGCTTCTTTTTGTGAAATCCAAACCGTCCAGAAAACTGTTTGACCGGGATCTACTGAAAAAGATGCTGCGATTTGCAGTTCCTTTGATCCCGATGACGCTGATGGTCTGGATCTTGTCACTTTCAGACAGATATGTACTGCTTTTTATCAGAGGAGAGGCTGACGTCGGTCTGTACGGGATCGGACTTCGTTTCATGAATCTGATGAATGTGGTCATTTCTGCTGTGACGGTTGCTTATACCACGTTTGCTTTCAGCAGTAAAGACGATAAGGGGTCCCAAAAGAAGTATTATTATATTTATAATATTGAAGCCGGTATTCTGATGTGTTTTGCGTTTACCGTCAGCCTGTTCGGAAAAGATATTGTTCATCTTATGACGGCGGAATCATATTGGGAGTCGTATCGGGCCTTGCGGGATCTGATGTTTTCTCAGGTGTTTTTTGCCATGACATCTATCGTGGGATACGGGATCTATTTTGAAAAGAAGAGCGTCTATTCCCTGATTGCGGTTTCTGCCGGTGCCTTTTTAAATCTGGGCCTGAATCTGGTGCTGATTCCGAAATATGGAATTTCCGCGGCGGCTTTTACGACTTTGCTGGGATATATCTTATATTATTCTCTGATGTTGTTTTTTTCTGAGAGAGTATATCCCTGCGAATACGGTCAGCGGAGAGTATTGCTCAGCCTGGCGGCCCTTTATGCAGTCTGTCTGGCGGGATCGGGGGTCCGGCTGTGGATACGGATTCTGATATGGTGCGTGTGTATGGCCGGAATCGTCGTCCTTTACCGGGACATTTTAAAGATTGTGATCGGATATGGGAAAAAGATTCTTTCCCGCCGAAAAATGAAAGCGCAACAGAGGTCGTCAAATGATTAATAAATTGCTGTATCTGACATATATTTCTCTGGATGATCTTCCGACCAGCGGTTCATCTGTGCGGCCGCAGAAGATGAAAGAGGCTTTTGAAAGTCTCGGAATAGAGGTCAGGACTTTCGGGGGAATGAACAACAATCTTGCGGCTCGTAAAAAAACAGTAGCCGATATTCAAAAGATCCTGAAAACCTGGCAACCGGATGCCTGCTATATTGAGCCCCCGTCCGGCCCGCTGTTTTATTTCGGTGACGTTCAATTGATAAAGAAACTTCACCGTATGAATGTTCCGCTTTCAATTTTCTACCGGGATGCATACTGGAAGTATCCGGAATTCAGTGGGGGAGAAAAGAAGCTGCCTACTGGAAAACAGTTTAAGAATTATATAATCAAACAGATGCAGATACGTCAGTGGAATGTTTTCAGGCGCTATATAGACCTGATCTATTTTCCGTCCCTGACTATGGCAAAAGAATTTGATTGTCCTAATAAGGACGCTCTTCCGCCGGGAGGATTTGTTCCCGACGCAGAATGGAAAGAAAAACTGTCAGATCCTTTGCAATTTATTTTTGTGGGAGGGGCATCTCGAAATTACGGAACAGAATTAACGATAGAAGCTTTTGCAGAACTAAATGAAACGGATATTCGGGCTAAGCTGACTTATATTTGTCCTGAAAACCAGTGGAATGCTTTGGGAATAGACAAGACGCAGTATAAGGAGTGGCTGGAACTTGTTCATACTTCGGGGGATGAAAACCTTCGGCCATACTATGAAAAGGCAGATGTAGCCTTGTTAACGGCACCCCGATCATTCTACAGGGATTTTGCGGTTCCGATCAAACTGTTTGAGTATATGTCGTATCTGAAGCCCATTTTGGTCACGGACTGTACCGAGACAGCGAGAGTGGTGAATGATAATCAGGCTGGCTGGGTTACCGAAGCCGATGTGGAAAGCGTCGTTCACAAACTGAAAGAACTGTGTGATCATCCGGATGAGATCAGCAGAATCAAAACTCATATGGAAGATGCCAGAAGGAATAATCTCTGGATCAGCAGGGCCCAAAAAGTGATCCGGGATCTGGAACAGATTCGGGAAAAGAATAGATAAAAAGAATAGCGGAGGATGTTGCAATGTCGTATTTTGTACACGAGAGCAGTTATATTGATGATGATGTGATCATTGGAGAAGGTACTAAAATCTGGTATTTCTGTCATATTCAAAGCGGCGCCAGAATAGGCAGAAACTGTTCCATGGGTCAGAATGTCAATGTCTCCAACAACGTTACGATTGGAGATAACTGCAGAATTCAAAACAATGTTTCCATCTATGAGGGGGTTACCCTTGAAGATGGAGTGTTCTGCGGCCCGTCCTGCGTTTTTACGAATGACCTTACTCCCAGAGCAACCTTCCCGAAAGGACATGAGAATTACGGAAAAACAGTTGTGGGAAAAGGCGCAAGTATAGGCGCCAATGCAACGATCGTCTGCGGACATAATCTGGGAAAGTATTCTATGGTTGCAGCCGGTGCAGTTGTTACCAAGAATGTTCCGGACTATGCTCTGGTGGCTGGTGTTCCGGCTAAGATTATCGGGTATGTAAACGAACAGGGTGACATTGTAAAAAGGGTGACGGAATAAGACGCGTTGTATAATGTGTTCTGAAAGGATAATCGAGACCGATGAGGGAAGAAAAACGCAGATTGTTTCTGATTGACATTATGCGGGTGGTATGCGCATTTCTGATCTATGCCCGGCACTCCATAAGAATGTTCGGCTGTTCCTACGGACACTGGCTTAATGCCTTTTTTGTTCAGATGACCAGCCCGGTGATGACTTGCTTTTTCATTCTCTCCGGATTTTCGATTCACTATCAGCACAGATCCGAAGCTGCTACTTCAGAATGGACCCGGGCTTATATCAAGAAAAAACTGATTTCGATCATGCCGTCCTATCTTCTTGTGGCACTGATCTGGCCGATAGTCTATCCTGAACAGCTGCGGTCGTGGGCGTTGCTGCTTCCCGTTGATCTGACAGGTGTTCAGACAGCCTACCGTACGCTGTTTGGTATTCTTCATAATGGCGGTACCTGGTTCGTGAGCTGTATATTGCTGGCTTATTTGCTCTATCCGGCCATGAAGGCGATTCTCGGATCGAATAAGAGGCGGACGGCTGTTCTGATGGTTTTCATCACACATTTTATTTTGATATACAGTAATACTCTTATCAGAGAGTTTTCATTGGATGGTTTGTATTCTAACCCGATTGCCCGGGCAGCCGAGTTTATGATCGGAGCGGCTTTTGCGGAGCTCATTTTCCGTGATTCCGATAAAGGGGCTTCAGTAGGGACACAAAGGAAGCAAAAGCAGACGGCGGGAAGCATCGTACTTCTTATAGTTTTGATGACTGCTGTTTCAGTTGCGCTGGCCATCATCAATCATGCAGGAATAAGAAACATGGTTTTTGGATATCTTCCTATTCCGGCAATTATGCTTGCCTTATGGCTGGCATCTTATTTAAGATGCGGTATGCTGGAAAAGAGCAGGCTTCTGTCTGTATTAAGCGGGATGTCCTACCAGTTCTTTTTAATGCAGCTGTTTTTATGGAAGCTCACAACAGGGGTCCTCAGTCTCATCCGATTGAGTGGAAATGCGGCAAAAATAACGGTGTCGTTGATTCTTTGTACCGCAATATCGTTTCTGGTTTGGAGATTCTACGACAAACCTGTCAGGGGTTTTTTAAATAAAAGGCTGCAAAAGTGAAGGAACCACTGCCGCTTCCCTTTCCCTCTATTATCTGTTATACTACACTGTACATTTGTTTTGGCCTCATCAGGAGATTAAGCTATGCAGGAAGAAAAAACCTATCAGCGGGATGTGATTGAACTGAACCTGGCGGATCTGTTCTGGTCGGTACTGCGTCACTGGAGAAGCATTCTGCTTGTGATGCTTGCGGCGGCGGTGCTGCTGGGCGGATATACCTTTTACAAAGGCTACCGTGAAGTGAAGAATCAGGGGCTGGTTGCGCAGCGCAAAGCGGTTTATGAGCAGGCACTGGAGAAGTATCAGATCGAGAAGGAAAGCCTGGAAAAGAAGCTGGATAATCTGAATGCGGAACTGGACCGGCAGGAAAGCGACCGTAGCAACGCGATCATGCTTTTGATTGATCCGTACAATGTTTATGCGGTTCGCGCGTCCTATTATGTGGATGCTCATTATGAGCTTAGCCCGGAACTGTATTATCAGAATCCGAACTATACCGGTGTGATCACCAACAGCTACCGCGCGGCAGTCGACCGACTGGCGATGGGTGAAGTGGCGGCCACGCCCGAGAATCCGAAGCTGACGGCAAGAAATCCGGTGAGCGGCGATGAAAAGAAGCTGATCACGACAGCGGTGGATGACGGAAACGGTCTCCTGTATGTCACGGTTTACGGAGATACCAGGGAGCGGGCCGAGGGGCTGTTCAGTCTCGTGAAGCAGACGCTGACCGAGCAGGAAGCCCTGCTGAATCAGCTGATCGGCGAGCATGAACTGAAGACCCTGTCGGAAGAAAGTCAGGTGATCGTCGATACCGGTTTTGAAGAGCTTCAGGCAGCGTTTGAAAGCAAAGTGGCAGCGACGACAGGCGCCATCGAAACGACGACAGCCAGTCTGAATGCGCTGTCGGCTCCGGCAAATTCCGTTCCGACGCTGCGGCGCGCGCTGGTTCAGAGCGTGAAGAAGGGCATTACCGGACTGGTGGCCGGGCTGTTTGTCATGGGCTTTTTCTACCTGCTGAAGGTCATTTTCCAGAACCGTGTCAACAGCGCGGAGGAAGTTTCCCGCCGCTACGGCAGACCGGTGCTGGGAGTCATGACTTCCGGGGGGAAAAAGAACTGCCTGGATGCTTTTGTCGCCGGCAAGCTGGGGGTGCCGCTGAAGCGTTCTCCGGAGGAGGCGGTAAAATACATTGCTTCCAACATCGATCTGTATGTCAAAGAGGCTGACAGTCTGCTCCTGGTGGGAACCGGCAGGACGGAAAAGCTGGAGCAGTTGAAAGACAGGCTGGCTTCGCTGTTAAGCGGGGTGAACGTGAAGGTCGGCGGCAACGTGAACAGCAGCGCCGCAGCGGTGAAAGAGCTTTCCGGAAAGACCGCCGTGCTGTGCGTGGAAGAGTGGGGCAAAGCTTCCCACAGGGAAATTGCGCACGAGCTTCAGGCGGTGCGGGCTTCCGGCAATGAAAACGCCGGCTTTGTTCTTGTCGCCTGACGGCAGCGAAGCTGTTCAGATCGGCGCGCCGCCCGTAAAAAACAATACAGCAAAAAATGCTTGATTTTTGTCTTGGCCGTGTTTATAATAAACACGGGTTTTTAGTTCAATTATCAGGATTTCCCTGCGTTTTACGAACGCAGGGCCCGTTTTGCCCCGGGAGCGTCTCACAAAGGCCGAACTTGTTCGGTCTGACAGCAGGCAGGGGGAAATTTTGAACGATGCAGGAGGAATTTATGGAACTGACCAGAAAGCAGTTTGATTTGTTGGCGGCACTGGCAAACGCCACAGATATCATGACACAGCGCCGGCTGGAAGAAGTCACCGGATATTCACTGGGGACGGTCAA
>JAEEGL017458291.1_pt1 | contig 27252 bp, 24 predicted proteins | sample 9134231 | NCBI WGS metagenome assembly JAEEGL01 (sample SAMN16246548, study PRJNA631951) | gut metagenome | biome: gut microbiome; feature: rumen; material: fiber-attached | host: Bos | place: Iran: Karaj | collected 2018-10
AGCCCTCGTTGCAACGTATGGCACACTGGGCTCCGGCTCGGAAACCACACTTGTTGCCAACATCCGCCACGTAGAAGCCCTTCAAAACGCTGCCACTTCCCTCACCCGCGTCCAGCAAGGCCTCACAACCCTCCCCACCGACCTCCTCGCCCAAGACCTCCGCGAATCCCTCCACCACCTCGGCACCATCACCGGCGAAATCACCACCGACCAAATCCTCGGTGAAATTTTCGGGAAGTTCTGCATCGGAAAATGACGGCCCTCTCAGAGCCAAAAAGTCCACAAAGATTCCAAAACATATTTCTTTGATTATCAGCGATTTAAACAAGCCGCTGAACTATTTTCATCTTTTTGTTGTTTATCGATTTTTTGTTTATTTTTGTACCACATTTGGACCATCCGTGGTACAAGCACAAATGAAAATTTGCGAGTTGTGCAGGATTTTACAAACTTTTACAACTTCCGGCGGCCTTACCTCCAAATCCGCCAAGATGGCTCTCCCAAACGAGCCACCGCACAAAATATCGGAGGAAAATGCAGAAATCGATGGAGATCAAAGAGAGAACGTGCATCATCTGTGGGAAGAGCTTCGTCCCCTACACCTCCAGCCAAGTCTACTGCTCCCCAGCATGCAGTACACTTGGAGGGGATCGCTCTGAGCGAGAGAACCGCCGGTACATGGCAGCTCTCGCAGAGACAGCTGGTGCCCGCACCAAACTCGAAAACAAGCAGCAGATCTCCATCTCTGATGCGGCCCGCCTGCTGAACGTCAGCCGCCCCACCATCTACAAACTCATAGACGAAGGTACCCTCTCCCCCATTCGCATCAGTGCCCGCGTCATCCGGATCCCGAGAGAGCAGCTGCAGCACCTCATCCCAGAAAGCAAGACCAACTCCGGGCAAGTCCCAGACAAAGTAATATCCAAAGATGAAGCTCTTACGCGGTACGGTATCTCCGAAACCTGGCTCTATCGCAAAACCCGGGTACTCGGCATCCGTTCCACCATTGTAGGAGGCAAAGCCTACTTCCCCAAGAAGGACCTGGACCGCCTTTTCCCTCCCAAATCCTGCTACGACAGGAAGAGATGGATCACGCTCGAAGACCTTGAACGCACCGAAGGTCTCTCCGAGAAACGAATTCTAACCATAGCCGCAGAGCATGAAATCACCCGAGAGAAAGTTGGACGCTTGCTTCTCCTATCGCTCCATGAGTGGAAAAAGGCCCGCGAGCTCATCAGCAAACTCTCCCGCTACTACATGACCAGAGAGCAAGCCACCAGCCACTATCACATAGGCAACATCCGTTTCTACGACGGCGTTCACGGTGCAGGACTGACGCCAGTGAAAAGTGGTCACTATGCGTACTATAAGATAACTGATTTAGACAAACTCTTCAAGAACAAGGAGCCCAACATTCCCAAAGAAATCCGGCGCGACTACGTCCGGAGCTGCGATGTGACCAAGAAGTATCACATCGGCATGAAGCGCTTTCTCGATGAGACGAAAGCTGCTAACGTGACTAAGGTCAGAACTGAAGGCAAACAGGTCTGGTACAAGAAAGATGAACTGGACAAACTCTTCAAAAAGCTTTAAGCCATGTCAGCAACAAAAGTAAAACTCAGAAAGCGGACACTGCCAAGCGGGAAGATTACCTTGTATCTGGACTTCTACCCGCCTGTGCGGAATCCCAAAACGCTCGAACTCTCGAGACGGGAGTACCTGGGCATCTACCTCAAGTCTAACCCGCGCACCATACAGGACCGGGAGGACAACGCGGAGAAGATCCGGATTGCGGAAGGCATCCGCGCCACGCGCGAGATCTCCATCCTCAACCATCAGTTCGGCTTCATTGACCGTAGCACGCCCAAAATGGACTTTCTCGCCTGGTACCGCAGCCAGGTGGAGAAGAACAACAAGAACTGGGCATTTGCGTACAACTACTTCTACCAGTACGTCGACGGCCACTGCACCATGGGAGACATCACCCTCGAACTCTGCAAAGGATTCCGGGAATACCTCCTCTCCGCCAAGCTCATCAAGAACGAGAAGAAGCAGCTTAACCAGAACTCCGCATCCGGATACTGGTCCACCTTCAGGGCCCTGCTGGCCATCGCCTATCGGGAGCACTACATCAAAGAGAACGTCAACGAATACCTGGAGGGCATCTCCGACGTCGAAACCCGTCGCGAATACCTCACCCTTGAAGAGCTCCGCGACCTGGCCGACACGCCTTGCGAGATCCCGGTACTTAAAGCCGCATCCCTGTTCAGCTGCCTCACCGGCCTCCGTATCAGCGATATCCTCGCTCTCCGCTGGGAGAATGTCGAGCAGTACCCGGATGGCGGCGCCTGCCTCCGTCTGAAGACCGAGAAGACCGATACCGAGACTACCCTGCCCATCTCTGCCGAAGCCCTGGAGCTTTGCGGAAAACGCGGCAAAGGACTCGTCTTCAAAGGCCTCGACCGGCAGATGACCCGCCAGCCGCTCAAGGACTGGCTCGAGGATGCCGGCATCGGCAAGCACATCACTTTCCACTGCTTCCGGCACACCAACGCCACTCTCCTGCTGGACAGCGGCACCGACATCTACACCGTATCCAAGATGCTCACCCACCGCAACGTGGCCACCACCCAGATCTATACCGAAGTGATGGACAAGAACAAGCGGAAGGCAGCAGAAAGTCTCACCATCAAGAAGAAATAGCGCTATGATACCTCGTCACTACATTGCCCTGGACAAGGAGAATGTAGAGGAGCATATCACAGACAAACGCAAACTCTTCCTCTATGAGACCCTTGCCACTATGAGCGACCTGCTGATCCAGGCCGAAAAGACCCTCCTTGAAGAAGGAATCGAGCAGCGATGCACGACACAGCCGGGAACCACCCCGGAAACATCCACCGCATACCGTTCCGCTCAGCCGGTTTTCACGGACGATACAGACAGCTCCCGTACCCAGAAAGTCACGACCGAAGTTCTTCATCAATTGCTTCGAAGCGCCGGCGTCGGGCACGACGGACAGGACTACAATCTCACCGACGTAGCCCGTCTGATTCACTACCTCACTGGCTACTCCTACAACACCATCCGGCAGTATCTGTCAAGCGGAAGCATCTCCAAGTCAAACCACGCCGAGATACGGCAGGCCACGGAAATGCTCAAGAAATTAAACCTATCAATAACAATCAAATAAACGAAATAACTTGAAGTAGTAAGCCCAGTAGTAACGGGTTACAGCGCCCCTTACACCCTTTGTTTTTGTACACCTTTGTTCTGCCGGACGGAGGTGTACTTCTTTATAGTTCCTGACCGCCCGGGTAACCTTCAAAATTCACATCAAATGGAAAGCACCGACACACCGACCCGACCCGCGCTCACCTTTGAGGAAATGCCCCAGGCCGTCTCCACCATCCTAGACCGCCTCGACGGCATCACCACCCTCATCAACGACAAGTTCGACAGGCTCACCCCCAAGAAAGAGGACAAAGAATGGATGGACATCAACGAACTCTGCGAATACCTGCCTGAAAAGCCGGCCAAGGCCACCGTTTATGGCTGGGTATGCGCCCGGACAATCCCCTACACCAAATCCACCAAGAAACTCTCCTTCAGCAAAGAGGCCATTGACCGTTGGCAACAGCAGCGCCAGCGCAGATCCGCGGAAGACATACGCGACATCGCGGACGATTACGTCAACTCAAAGAAGATGTAACGGCCTATGCTCCCCAAGGACCGCCATCTCACCCGCGAAAACGTCATCCGCGACACCCACTACGGCACCACCGTCTACACCCACATCCTCCGGAGCTTCTACCCGGACGAGACGCTGATGTACGTAAAGGGAGACGAATGCGGCTGGGTCAAGAATCCCTGGGACAACTCCCGCCAGAGCCTCCACATCTGGATGGAGAAGATTCCCAACGGCACACGGCTCCCTGACCGCATTGGCCGGCACCACGACTCCTCCGGCCACATCCCCGACGGCACGTTCCTGGACTTCGCAGAGATGTACTACAAGAAATCCGGAGACGAACTCCTGCAGATAATCAACCAGGAACTCTACCTTCACCTTGGCGAAGAGCCCAAGCAAGGCCTTCTCTTCCAGACACCCTTCACCGAGGAACCCCATTTCTCCTTCTACAAAGCGCCCATCCGCAACACCATCCCGTACAAGCAGATCACCCTGCAGGACGCCTACAACTACATCACCGGCAGCTACGCCAAGAACCGCACCCTGGACCTCCGGAGCATCAAGGACGAAAGGAAAGCGCGCGCGTTCAAAGCAGACCGCTTTGACTACTGCACCTTCTCCGGCACCTTCAATGCCCGCAAGGAAGACAAGCTCATCAAACATAGCGGTCTACTCTGCCTGGACTTCGACCACGTACAGCACCTTGAAGACTTTTTCCAGGCCCTTAAAGCCGACCGGCAGCTCAAGACCCGCCTCCTCTTCCGCAGCCCCTCCGGCGACGGCCTCAAATGGATTGTAGAAATCGATCTGACCAAGTGCGGTCATGCCGAATGGTTCCGTGCCGTAGCCAACTACGTCTTCAAGACCTACCACGTCCCAGTGGACCAATCCGGCAAAGACATATGCCGCGCCTGTTTCCTCCCCTGGGACCCCAAAGCCTACCTCAACGATGAACAGTGAATTCAACCCCGCCGACTGGCAAGACGACCTCCCGGAAGCCTTCTGCGAGCCTGAAAAGCCCAAAGAACGCAATCCGCTGGACGTTGCACCTACCAATAGCAGCTGGACCTCCTCACTGGAAGAACAGATAGAGGAAATCACCCGCCGCATAGAGGCGACCGGCACTGACATCACGACCACCTACGCTGACTGGCTCCGTCTCGGCTTCGCCCTCGTTGAGGCCCTGGGCGAAGGCGGCAGGCCATACTTTCACCGCCTCAGCCGATTCTATCCGGACTACAACGCCCAGGAGGCCGACAACCAATACAATAACTGCCTCAAAGCCCGCGGCCACGGCGTCACACCCAAAAGCTTCTTCCAGCTGGCCAAAGAAAACGGCATCAACGTCAGCATCAGGCCCCCGAAACCTGCCAAACCACTTCCATCAACTGATGGAACCGATGGAACTGATGCATTGATGGAAATGCCCGGTCCAGAACCGATGCCCACCTTCTCCCAGGAACTCTACGGACACCTGCCGGATCTCCTCGAAGCCGTAGCCCGTCAGGCCAACTCCGACGAAGATGCCGACGTCCTCCTCCTGGGCTCCATCGTCTCCTTCTCCAGTTGCCTCCCCAAGATCTTCGGCGTTTATGGCGGCCGCCAGGTTTTCCCAAACCTATTCCTCTTTGTCACGGCACCCGCATCCGCCGGCAAAGGCAGGCTCTCTCTCTGCCGGCGCCTCGTGCAGCCCATCCACGACCAGCTGCGCAACACCTACAAGGCCGAGATGGACGAATACCGCATCCAGAAAGCCCGCTACGAGCACGACAAAAAGAAAGACTATGCCGCCGAACCTCCGGAGGAACCGCCTCTCAGGATGCTAATCATCCCGGCCAACAGCTCCGCCACCTCCGTCTATCAGATACTCTCCGACAACGGTGGCAACGCCTTGATGTTCGAGACCGAAGGTGACACCCTAGCCAACGTCTTCGCCTCCGACTACGGCAACTTCTCCGACGGCTTCCGCAAAGCCTTCCACCACGAGCCCATCTCCTACACACGCCGCAAGGACCGCGAATTCGTAGAGCTCCTGCGCCCTCGCCTCTCCACCGTCCTCTCCGGCACGCCCCGCCAGATCTCCGCCCTCATCCCGGACGCTGAAAATGGCCTCTTCTCCCGCTTCATCTTCTACTACATCAACTTCAAACTGGAGTGGCTCGACGTCTTTGCCCGCATCGACGGCTCCACCCTCGACGAAATCTTCGACGACATCGGCTGGTCCTTCGCCCACGTCTACCAGGACCTTGAAGGAATGCCCGAAATGGAATTCCATTTCACCCTGGACCAGCAGCACGCCTTCAACGACTACTACACCTCCCTGCAGGCCGAGCTACACAGCCTCTTTGGCGACGACATCATAGCCAGCGTCCGCCGTCTGGGCCTTATCACCTTCCGCATCGCAATGGTCCTCACGGCCCTCCGCTGCCACGACACCGGCGAGCTGGGCTCCACCCTCCTCTGCGACGACGAAGACTTCGCCTCCTCGATGGCCATCGCCCGCGTCCTCATCAAGCACACCATCCGCGTGTACCAGGAACTCTCCAGCGCCGAGCTCTCCAAGCCCGCAGCCGAAGGCACCAAGCGCAAAGAGCAGTTCCTCTCCAGCCTTCCCGGAACGTTCACCACACAGGCCTTCAAAGAGCTGGCCACCCGTCTCCACATCCCTGGACCCACGGCCGAACGCTACATCGGCGAATGGTGCCGCAAAGGCGTCCTCACCCGCATCAAGCAGGGGTACTACGAGCGCAACGACAAACCAACAGAAAACCCACCTAAATCACCTCAACAATGAAAATCCTTATCGACAATGGCCACGGGGTCAATACCCCCGGCAAACGCTCTCCGGACGGCGTCTTCCGGGAGTACAAATACACACGTGAAATCGCTGCTGCGGTGGTCCAGCACCTCCAGTACCGGGGCTTTGACGCCGCCCTGGTCACACCGGAGGAATATGACGTCTCACTCCGGGCCCGCACCGAGCGTGTGAACACCTGGTGCCGGCAGCTGGGCAAACGCAATGTCTGCCTAGTCTCCATCCACACCAACGCTGCCGGTAACGGCAAGCAGTGGATGAATGCCCGCGGTTGGGCCTGCTACACCTCCCGTGGCCAGACGGCCGGTGACCATCTGGCAGATTGCCTGTACCGCGCTGCTGCCCTTTGGCTGCCGGGTCATAAACTCCGGAAGGACTATTCCGACGGAGATCCAGACTGGGAGAGCGACTTTTTCATCCTCAAGAATACCCTCTGCGGCGCAGCCTTGACGGAGAATCTCTTCCACGACAACTCCGACGACTGCCTCTTCCTGGAATCCGACGAAGGCCGCCGGGCCATTGTTGCGCTGCACGTTGAGGGGATTGTCAATTATGTGCTGAAGAGGTACTGATAATGTCATCCTGAGCTTGCCGAAGGATCTCCATCATTCCCTCACTTCCATCAGTTCCATCAACTGATGGAAGTTTTTTTATGCCCAAACTATCAAGAAAAACTATACTCGTTTCGCGATATTTATCTTTACTTATGGTTATTTCGGCATTAATCATTAAATTTGCGTTTACAGCAAATAAATATTCCTGATGAATCAAGACATAAATCGGCTCAAGGTCGATCGATAGATGTTGACTGCAGAACAATACTTCGAGTCACTGGCTACAGAAGCACATCAATTCCAGAAGGCTTACAAATATCTGGATTTTGATGGCGGTATGGCTATGCTTCGCAATGGGACAGTTCGTTTTACAAGCGCCTGCAATCTCAACGATGACTATGATTGTAACACTTCAATAATCAACTACGACTCGTATCGAGAGATTGGCAGATCGCTCGGAATCGACAAACTGGTTATAGAACAGACCATTCTCAAAGAAGGGGAAAAGGTATCTCACTGGGGTGTTTGCAGCCTATGTAAAACGGCAGCCAATGACATCCTTTGGAATAATTATGCGAATAAAGGTGGAATCTGCATAGAGTTGGATGTCCCTTTGACAATCAATGCTTTGGCAAACAAAGGCAAGATAGCGCCGCTAATACCTGTGGAGTATTATGACGAAGTCGCCGGTTTGATTGATAGGAATCTCGGGATAGCCTCTAATGACCTGTTTCGTCACATCCTCATCAAGCGTATAGTCTCATCTAAAAGTAGGATTAATGCGACAAATGGATGGCCATCATACAAAGAAGACGAAATTAGACTTGTTCTATTTGAACGTGTTGAGTCCAGAAATCCGCTTAACGTGACAATCCCACATTCGTGCATAAGTGCAGTATATTTCGACGATGCTCTAGCCGCATCCAATTTACGCACACTCCATCAATTGACCAATAGGAAGTACAGCCTGGTACCAATAAGGAAGAAATATTGATTGCAGAGAGTAGTAGGCATTAACCTAATATCTCTACATCTACCGCGTACCAAAAAGGGAGCCCCTTTCCTTTATTACTAGGCACTGACTCCAAGTAAAAAGAAATACGGTCTCCTTCTGTGCAACCAAGAGGCGCTCTTTTTATCAAATAATCTTTATTTGGCAGCAGCGGGGTGATCGCGTGCAGCCTATTCATTTTCCGGATAACCTCACCTTCGTACAATTTGTTTTCTTCGGGTTGAGTTGTTTTTGTCTTCTCTATTTTCCTTCTCTTCTTATCTACAGATTCTAATTCACCATTTGCAAGGCCCCAAGCATAATGATAAATCGGTGCAAACCGATAGAACTTCCCGATAGTCGTATCTTTTTTAGAAATAATACCATTGGCAACAATAAGAGTTACCAAGTCCTCGGTAGTTTTTACAACAGGACTATCTTCAATCTTACTAAACACAAGGTTAATCAAATCATTAAATTGATTCTCGGACAACGATTTATACCTGTATGGTTCGCCTATTGCAGACCTTAACACATCTTTGAACTTTAACAAATCACGACTAAACTCATCTTGTGCCAAATCATTAAAATACTTGTCAGTGGAATCAGTTCGAACTTCTTTCGACGCATAAATCTCAGGACTGATGATTTCTTTTACATAACGCTCAGTTCGTCCAAGAGCCTTATCTACCGCATTGTGGTCAAATGTGTTGATAAAAGGACGCAGACTAATCGCATTATTATCTGCATTAGAGAGTTCTTTGCTAAAGTACTCCCAAGGGGTTCCCAAATAAGCATCACGCACCTTAACAGCCCGGCCAAAAAAGACCTGAATAATAGGAGACATCTCTTCTTTCATTAAAGAACGAAATTGATTACCAGGAGCCATTTTGAATGCCGCTTTTGTATTCTTTACATAATCATTAGGGATTCCCACTTTCTCTGCTATAGCCCAATATGCTTCTGATGCTTTCTTGTCCGAGAAAATCAATTTGAAAAAATAGCCAAAGACCTCCCCGATAGACCACTCAATGTTAATGATGTTATCGGCCAGCCTAGCTGTATTAGTACCCTCAATTTGTCTGAAAAGGTCAGTCCGGATGAAGATCTTAGGACAAATGTTAGAAAAGGTTTCACAGTTATCGCGCCAGTAACTAATTAAAGGAGACACAGCCTTGTTCCACCTAAGCGGATTGATGCATGTATCAAGACGGTCATAGAGGACGAAGAGTGTCTTATCGCTTTCAACAAGATACCGATTGATGCTCTTCATATCTCGCTCTATTTCAATCAACGTATCGATGCCCTTGTCTATCAACTCATTGAATCTCTTAATACTTTCATTCCCTGAAATGGGCAATACGAACTCGCGCAAATTACTTGATTCCTTAATTGACTTGAACTCAGGGTTCAGTAAAATAGAATTCCATGTATGAATCTGCCAGAAGCAGTTGAAATAATACTCTGGTTCATCAATTTTGCTGTACGCGATATTCTTGAAAGGGAAACCCTCCTCGCCCTTATTAACAGGAAGAATATTGATAAAAATGCAGTCGTTCTTCCTTCTTGTCGGATCAGCCCACTCGCGGATTTTCTTAGAAATAGTCTTATCTCCGAGTGCTTTATAAAGATATGTCTTTCCTGTTCCCTTGTAGCCTTGAACGAGGAATTTTTGTGGATCAAAGAATTGTTTCATGCAATCTCTATAGAAGAACTGCTTTTCTTTGATCTCTGTATCTTCGGCGAAATTGGCCACATTCTCAAGAGCATCCTTTAATTGCTTAAGAACTACATTACGCAACACAAGCGAAGGCATATCGGCCGAGAATTCTGGCTCATCAGCTTCTTTGAAGTATAGAGATGTGATTTGATTAAAAATTGATGAATAGTCACCGAATTTATTATCTTTCGCCATATTGACAAAAGCTTCGTCTGACGCTTGATCCCCTGTTCCAATCCTTTCAAGTGCAGGATTTCTATGTAAATAGTGGAAGAAAGGTAAATCCTTTTTATCGGTCTCTATTCGCGTAATCATCTCAATTATCTCCTGCTTATGAGCTTCTGCCCAAGAATCCTCAGCCTGGTCCAAAGTAGGAGGAAGAATGGAGAAAACGAGAGATAACTTAAATTGGCTTGAAGGGTTATAGTACTCGTTCAGCAGATTCATCAACCCAGGCTGCGTCTGCCGGCTAAAGCCAAAAAAGCCGACAACATATGACGATAATAAAAACGCCGTCGTACCAAATATGTCGTTAAAGCCAGTACGGGAATCCAACAGAATGATGTCCGGATGTATTGTTTCCTTCAGCTTGGAGAACAGAAGCTGGAAATCTTCAACAATAGTGGTAATATTAGCCAGGTTAATCCTTGAAAGACCTTCCAGGTAGTTACGTCTGTTTTCCGATGACTTGTATGTATCATAGCCCTCGGTTTCATAGCTCTCGTTCAAATTTCCTGCAGGGACCAGCCAAATATTGCTTAAATTATTGTAAGCTATTTTGTTAGCATTATCATTCCCAACATTAATGATATAATCATTAATATCAAGAGCGTCCTGGTTAGTGACGAACTGAGCATCACTAATAAACTCAACGACGCCATTCTTCTTACCGCTCTTTAGTCCGTTGTGTTCAGAAAGATCAAAGAAATTCAAGTAGCCGGGAGCCTCAAGGTCACAATCAACAATGACCACTCTCTTGTTCTTGTTAATGGCCAAGTCCATCGCGTATGAGACAAGCGCCGTGGTACGGCCCATACCACCCTTGTAACTATAGAACGTTACGACAGGGATATCAGAGTCGACCTTCTTTCCCTTTTTATCTCCAATTAGAGAGTCGAAACGATATCTAGGGCCCAACTCGATTGTGTCATCGCTATCGCCTGTTAGAATATTCTGGTAGAAGGGGTCATCAATCGCAGATAACGGAAAAACACTATAGTTTATCCGCATATTGTTAATGTTTGCCAGGTAGTAATCGTTTGCCTCATTCTCATTAGCACCCGTGAGGCTGTTAATGAACATCTCTTTAAGCTCCTGGGATGTAATCTGCTTTGAGGTAAATACATATACGTCAAGGCTAAAGTTAATCCGTATAAAGATCTTGTACTTCTCAAAACCCTTGTCTGAGAGGAACGAATTAACTTTCTGGGCGATGTCAATAATGTGTATCATATTCTGTACTTTTTTATTTCTTTTTTTTAGATGCCGACTCGACTGATGGTTTGAGAAAACACCAAAGAACAGGTATCCACCAACCGGGAAATTAATTCCTTGTTCAGCGTTGGAAGTGCTGCTATCCCAGAATGTCCTCTATAGTAGTAACGAACTTCCGGTTTCCACAAATCGATTAAAAGACGGACATCTGAATCAAGCGGACCGTTTCCGTAATATGGCGTTGAATTGTCATTGACAAAAGGTCCTTGATTTGCGAGCAATTGCATGGCTATCTGTTGGAAGCCATGACTCTGTACCTTAAGCCCTCGATGTGTCACGCTATACCTAGTCCCATCACTTCTTGTGAACACTCGATAATGGAAGAAATCTAGATTAGTCCGTTGAACAAAGCCGGGATCGTAATAGCCTAAATCATCAATTGCAATTCCAGATGGCCAGCCATTTAATTTGTATGCGGAATATACAGTGAGTCCTTCCAGGACATATCCGGAGATGTAGAAAATCTCCAGAAAAGTCTCAAAATCTCGATTGGCATCAGGTTGATATGAGTCTATAAATGCCTTGCAAGATTTCAGATGCTTCTCGGCGCATCTAAGATACTCACTGTATAGCATATGCCCTGTTTTCTATGGAATTACGTTTTAGTCAAAGTGTAGATTACAAATTTACGCTTTTTTTGGTTTGTTTCGCAATTCTTATCCCACATTTGAAGTACAACAATTGTCTACAAGAGTCTCATACTCCTTAAGTTTGGTGGTTAGTTTATCGAAATTCACGGGGCCATTATCAAATAGGCTTTCTTCATCAACAACAGCAATGGTCATATACGTACCGGTCCCGAACCTGTCCGGCCGACGGATTTCCGGAAATCGGCCTTGCGCCAATTTCATAAGCTTAACGTGTTCTCTGTACCGAACCTCGGACCTGTCTCCTTCACCTTCATAGGAGATCTTGAAACAAAGCTTTCCTTGTTCGAACTGAAGGTACATTGTACAGTCCTTCGCATCAATGAAATGCCACCACGCTCCCAAGAATCCTCCTGACGGATTGGCAACATAACCCCAGGAATCGATGTCAACTCGGGATTCCAATTCTTTATAGAAACCTTGCCAAGCATTCCAACCCCACTTTTTCTCAGGAAGGGTCTTGTAGCTCATCACAGAGTCCTCAATACCTTGGAGGTGCTTACGGTATGAGACCATCAATGTATCGTTGCCACGATAGCCGTTCAGACACCTAAGGATATCTGCACGACTTATGGTTTTGAAACCGCTTTGCTCGATGCTCATGAGAACCGAACGAGGCTCTTCGCTAGTCTTTACGTATGCGTAGCAAAGATCTGTACGTTTGCCCGAGTATTCCCTCTTTACGGAGATTTTGTACCTTTCGAGCTGATCATCGTGGATGGTTGTACCTGTCTTGTTCTCGATGATTAAGAATGTGTTGTCGTTGATTTCTGCCCAGATGTCAATATTCTCCCATTGGCGGCCGACATCAACACTTTCAATGTGGAAATCATCGCTTTTACCTGCAAGGAGCCGCACGAACTCTTTCCCTGTTCGATGTAGGTCCGGATATGCCTCACCGTACTCGGGTGATGCCCATTGAAGCAGCCAGGCTATCATGGCATCCTGGCTGAGCTCCGATGTAGCATAAGAAAAGATGTTGGGGATGTCCTTTGTCATAGCTTCAGTGTTTAATAATCAGCTTTGAGTTGATATTGTCCACCGTAAAGGTACCAAATTTCTGCAGGACGCTTTCCCCAAGCAGTAGCGGGGCCTTCTGGCTCTTTACAACCGAAGCATCCACATTGTGGAGGACGGCATCGCCAATCCTGACCTCTTTCAGGGTGATGACAGTACCTTCGGATATCCCGCCGTCGGCAACCTGGTAGTACTTCTTACCCTTGATGTCATCCTTCGAGAGGTAATTGTTTTTGAGCATGAAGTCAGCCTCAACCTTGCTGATGGTCACATCGCTCGCACCAGTATCGAAGATCATGCTGAGGGGCAGTCCGTTCACACTGCAATCCACGTTGAAGGTGCCTCCGGATCGTCTGGTAATGGCCACTTCGGTGATTTGCTCCTCCTCTTCTGCTGGTCTCCCCTGCTTCATCTTCTCAATCCTGGCAGAATGCTTCTCCTTGTACTTGGCTATCATCTCTTTGAAGTCTGCCCGATTCCGTATGGCATCCAGATCATCATCGTATTCAATGTGAGCGAATTTGCAGTATCCCATTTCAAGGCTTTTCTCGAGAGCCTTTACGGCCTCGTCCAGTTTGCCCATCCGGGAGTATAAGCAGGCCTTGTCGTAGTAGTGGCCGATGTTGTACGGCTCATCGTCAATGAGCTTCTGCATCCACTTTTCAGCTTCCTGGTCCCGGCCAAGGAAATGCAGGGCATATTGGCGGCAGCTCCCGTCCACGACAGTCGTATCCATCTGGAGCACTTTTTCAAAGTCCGCATTTGCATTCGCGCTCTCCCCTCTCTTGCTGAATATCTGTCCGCGCATCAGGTAGATGTAGGGGTATTCCTTATCCACATCTATCCCCTGCTCGTAGCATTCCATTGCAGCTGGATCATTCCCGGAGAGTTCATAGCACCAGCCTTTGGCGTAATATGCGAACGCATCTGCGGGATTTATCTCAATTGCCCGGTCAAAAGCCTTGATTGCCTCGGGGAAACGGCCGGCGGTTCGCAGAATCTGTCCTTTCCGGCAACTGTTGTAGTAGTCGTCATTCATGGTTATGGCGGCCTCTATCTCACTCAAAGCCTTGTCGGTGAGACCAAGCTCGCTGTAGCAGTCAGCCCGGTGGTAGTATATGAACTCATCCTTTCCGTAGTCGTTTTCCAGGGCATCGTACTCAGCAATGGCATTCTCGTACTCTCCTGCCTGTTCGTAGATGGCGAGCATCAACACACGCCACTGGCTCTTGTTATCACTGGACCTCATTTTTGCCTTCGCCTTGGCAATGGCATAAGACCGGTGTTTCATCATCACTTTGACCAAAGCGGTCCCGAAGGCATCGCTGTCCTTTTCGTACCAGGTGAGGGCATCATCAATGGCCTTGTCCGTCTCTCCGAGCTTATCGTATGCCCGGCTGCGCATTTTGTAGGAGCTGGCGTAGTCAGCGTCATATTTCGCACTCTTGTCAAGCATCGCAATGGCACCCTGGTAATCACCGCGCTCAATCATGTTGCGTGCGAGGCCCACCATTGCCGCAGCATCACTTTCATCCTCCTTGAGCATCTGACGGTACACGGCATCCGCCTCGTCTAAGCGCTTCAGTTCGAAAAGGCCCTGAGCCAGATCAAAGGAGATGATCTGCATGTTATCCTTGTTGTCTTTCCGGGCCAAATCCAGCGACTTGCGCAGACATTCCACCGACTTCCCGGTCTCACCCAGGGCATCGTACACCGATCCCTTCCACCACCAGAGTGTGGAGTTGTAGTAGCCGGATTTCTTGGGCTTATTGACCTTGATGGCCTCATTGACTGCGGACAACGCGGAACCATACTCTTCGCGGTTGCGGTAGATGCGGCACAAAAGCATCCAGCACTCCACATTGTCAGGCGTTGACCGCAGCTGCTCGGTGAGCAGTTTAATGGCTTGTGCCTCGTCCTGGTCTTCCTGAAGGACTTCCCAGGCTTTCTGGAGGTTGTACGGTTTGTTGTCTTTCTTTGTCTGGGCCGATGCGGTCTCAGAGCAAGAGCAGCTGACGGTGCAGAACACCACAATTAACGCTGCGATGGAGGTGAAAAGTTTTCTCATGTTTTTATGTTTTTCAGGTTTATTCCATTATCTGATTGTTCCGTCCGGATGAAGGAATCCTATCTTGCGGGCGCCGTTCTCCCCTTTTCCGTTGCGGATTTCCATGATGTGCTCCTTCTGGCGGTCTTCTGCAAGATCCAGGATCTCGAGACACATCGGAAGATAGGCGGAGAACTCTCTTGCGGAGACGCAGAGGGACTCCGTTGAGAAGGCTATCCGGCTGTTACCGTTGCCATCACGAACCGTCACCTTCGCGAGGTAAACCTCTTTCATGGTTTCCAATGCGGCCTTCTGGTTCCCCTCAATCGCCGCCGGAATCGGCGGCAGGTCATATTCACGAGAGATTTCGACCTGGCAGCTGCTGCGGACGCGAAGGATGCACTCCTTCCCGTTGCTGGTCCAGCGAATCTCATCTCCGTTGACAACCGGCGAGAAGCCGCGTTTTTTCAGGATGCCGCACACCTTCTCGGCATTGATACCTCCACTCTTCCGCGCCGCCCTGATCATAATCGGAACAAGGAAAGCGAGCGCACAGATGCCGGCAACGGTATATTTTACCCACGTGAGGCTTACCAGCAGAACTACGGCCAGACCTGCAGCCATGACCAGCATACTCATCTGTTCCACCGGTCCTCCAAGGCGGATTCGGCGGTGTTCCACCACCGACTCCTGCTCTTGGCAAGGTTCCTGGTTGCTCTCTTCAGCTGTTGTCTCGTTTACGTTTACCGTCCCAACCCCGTTGATCTCGGGCATCTGAATGTTCTCGTTGTTCTCCATATGTTCAGTTCGTTTTATTGTTTTTCCTTCTAACTGGGCTGCTGGCTATCAGCCTGGCCTGCCACGAATGCTGCCAGTGCCTGGGCCCGCATCGTTTCCGATATATTATCACAGATATCGACGAAAGTTCTTACAGATTTCATCAGCTGCTTGAACAAGGCGTCGAAGACCTCCTCGAACTCCCCGCGGGTCTTGCAGAAGCTTTCCGCCGAAAACCAGATGTGCATCTCGTTATCCTCCGGAAGAAGGAACACTTTGGTCAGTGTTGTGCTGGCCATCGTAAGGCTGGCGAAGAAGAGCAGCTCCTCAACGGCATCCCATTCGGCAGGCATAACCACGGCTACCGAGATTCGTCCGCGCTGGAACCCGATGACTAGGCAGCTGTCGTGTCCAAGGTCCACATAGTATGCGTTCCCGTCTCTCTGTGCGTCCATCCCCATGCTCTTGAGGGACCTGCCGATGAACGGCAAGGTCATCCTCTTGAGTTCCGGAGCTACTGTTGTTTTTATTGTCGTCCTCATGCTGCCAGCCCTCCATTGAAAATGGTTTCAGGCTTCAGCCAGGCTTCGTCCGGCATTGCAATCAGGCGGGCATTCTGGTAGGCACCCTCGATCGGGAGGATGGTCTCAGGCAGGTAGATGCCGTCTTCAGGCGTCAGGACCAGGGCAAAGTCCGGGGCCTGCTTGTAGCTTCCGTTGAGGTAGATGGGCATCAGCAGCTGGATGCCGTTCTTCTGCGGCCGGTACATCGGCGCGATGTATTTGAAGTTCCGCTTGGCCATTCGCTTTGCCAGCTCGATGGCCTTCTCGAGGTCCCCCGCAACCTCCGCCGGATTCTTGCCCTGGTACTCCTTCGGGAACCTGGAACGGTTGTCCTGGATGATGTGGAAGAGGTGGTCGAAGTTGGCGTCAATCTGCCAGCCGGACTGGAAGATTACTTCATTGACATCCTCGAAGAAGGTGGCCGGCTCCGGCTTTGCCTCGTCCCTGAACCCGTACTGGCGGCGTCCGTAGATGCCCGACTTGGACATGCTCGGATTCTCGTAGTACTCCTCACCGTTGGACTTCTTCCTGACCTCCGCAAGAATCAGGATGTCGTTGCCGAACGTGTCGGGCAGGTTGGTGTTAAACAGGATGTGCTGGCCGTCGGAGCTGTACACAATCTTGTTCTCCTTCCCTTCTGCCGCCTCTTTGCGAAGCTTGCAGAAGATGTTCTCAAGGTAGGACTTGAGTATGGGGTACTTGCAGGCGCAGGTCTTGCCGCTGAAGCCCCAGGGCTCCGGAACGGCACTGCTGGCAATGCCGTCGAGGAAGTTGTCGAACGCTTCCTTGGAGGCGAAGAAAATGTCACCCATGTGCGGTTTGCCGGCCAGGGTGATTTCCATCCGGATTCCCCTCCAAGTGGTCCACGTCACACCCTCGTAGGTGTACCTCTTTTTATTCCGGGTGAAGAGGCCGACGATGTCTTCGCCGGAGATGGTCTTCAGGCCGGTGTTGATCACCTTGTAGGCGGCGTGTTCGTCGTCGATGGGAGCACCGTGGAAGTTGTTGCAGCCGTAGGAGTTCAGGTTCGTGGCCACGAGAGGGTCCACGATGGAATCGACCTCGTAGGACCTGAGGGTTTGGCCCGTTCCCTGGAGAAGGTGGTTGAGCTGTGCCAGCTGAGCGCTGAAGTTGTTGATGTACCCGAACTTCTTGAGTCCGTAACCGTTCTGAGCAGAAGTGTTCTTCATAGTGCTTTTTCCTTTTTTGATGTTTAACTATTTTTATTCCTGTGGGCCTCAGAGGACTCATCGGCCTCTACATCTCTTAACGCAAAGGCCGATGAATTCTTACAAGTCGGCTGAACTTTTTTAGAAGGCCATCGGAAGTTTCAACCCGTTAATGAAATGCCGGTAACCGTTCCAGTCATCGTTCTTGTCCGTCCGGGCGACCCTCAGCCGGTCCAGGAAATCTTCCTCGCTACAGTTCTGGTCCAGCGCCATCTCTACAAGCGGGCATCTCTTCTCCCCGGTTTCGTCACCTTCCTCTTCTTCCAGCTCAGGCTCCAAGAGTTCCGGATGTTTCCAGAGCATCCAGCGCAGCGCCAGATGGTACTTGTCGTAAGACGGGTTCTCCGCAATAAGGCTCCGGATGACGCCAAGGCCAGGGTCGTGGTACTCCCTCTCGTTCAGGATGGCAAGACGGTACTTCATCTTCCTGAAAGAAATGGAGTCCAGCCCCATGTCCCTTGCCGAGTTGAAGATGGCCAGCATCCTGTAGTAGACATCCTCCAGCTCAGTCCAGGAGCCCTTGTCTTCCAGACAGCGTCCGAGTATGTACAGGCCCAGCATATTGTTGTCCAGCCAGGGCTGGCTTGTCTCCCTGAGGATGCTCTCCGCCTCTTCCTTATGACCGCTGTAGTAAAGTCCGCACGCGTTCATCACGCGGTAGTCGTTCCCTGCCCCGCTTACGATGGTCCACGGTTTGCCGGAAAGGCAGGCATCATCTACGGTGAAGGCCATTGCCCTGGTCAAGTAGTCAAATGCTCTGTCGGAGTGGCCGGCAGCGGCTTCTGAAGAAGCCATATCGTAGAGCGTCACCGCAGCGCCGTCAAAGTCCATGCTCTTCTCGAAAGAGCTGATGGCTTCGCCTATGCTCAGTTCCCTGTCGATGGCGTCGGCATCATTGAAATCCTCGGCAAAATCCAGCACCGCCCTGGACACCCTGACGGATGCCGGGCTCATCGGCCGGATCAGTTCAAGTCCGTCGAAACTGCGCGCACGGCTGAGGGCAACGTACGCCTGGCCGTTGGAGAATGCGCCCCTTCCGAAGTCAATCGCCACCCGGTCGAAGGTCAGAGACTGACTCTTGTGGATGGTAATGGCCCAGGCAAGCCTGAGGGGAAGCTGCTCGACCTTGCCGGTCACGGTTTTGATGCAACGTTTCTTTTCGGCATCATACTCGTAGTCAATGGTTTCCCACTCGTCCCGTTCCACGATGTACTGGTCTCCACTGTCGACCTTGACCACGACGTTCTCTTCCCCGAGCTCGACAACCTCCCCGATTGTTCCGTTCACCCAGCGGCGTCCGCGGTCGTTCTTGGTGAACATCACCTGGGCACCAGCCTTCAGCGTCAGCGTTTCCTCTGCCACGTCAGAAGTGACCTTGGTCTTACCGCTGTAGATGGCGTGGTACGAACGCTCCTCAGAGTCAATCTCCGCCAGCCTGCCCTCGTTGATTCTCTTGGCGTCAGCGTTGGTGGAAGTCAGGGTGATCCTCAACTTCTCATCATCGCAAAGGGATACCCGGCTGTTGATCCGGGTCAGGTCGCGGACAGTCATTCTCCCAAGGCGAACATGCTCCAGAAGCTCGATGAAGCCCGGATCGGACTGACGGTATATCTTCAGGAACTCAATCTTGGGAAGATGAATCCTCTCGATAGCGGCTGCCTTGTAGAAGTAGCAGCAATCGTGGCCGTAAATCTCCCGGAGCGTTTCCTTGTCCTTCTGGGTGGCGATGGGCTCCAGCTGGAACATATCGCCGACGAAGACCACCTGGATGCCTCCGAACGGAGCAGAATTGCCCACGTAGTGCCGGAGTGTCCTGTCTATGGCGTCGATGATGTCGCACCGGACCATTGACACCTCATCGATGATGATAGTGTCCAGGTTTCGGACCAGCCCAATCTTGGACCTGTTCATGCTGCCGATTTCCCCGGGGCCAAGAACTCCGAAGTTAAAACCGAAGAAGGAATGGATAGTCTGCCCGCCAGCGTTGATGGCGGCTTGTCCGGTAGGAGCCAAAACCACGAACTTTTTCCTGATGCCCTCCTGGACATTCTTGAGGAATGTAGTCTTGCCGGTGCCAGCCCTTCCCGCAAGGAAAAAGCTGTTGTTTGTCCGTTCAATCATCCGGTAGGCGGCTCTCTGCTCGTTGTTGGTGCTGTCGAATTTTGCTTCCATGTTTTTCTTCGTTTTAAGTTTTTGTTTTCTGATATCGCTAACGGGAGGTGGCAGGATTTCTTACAACTTGTTATGCTGCCAGATAACAGAATCCCACGACTGGCTGGCCGAAGATCTTCTGCGTCACGCGCGAGACGTACTTCTTGGTGGCAGCACGGTGCTTGTTGCTTTTATCCCCGGTCTTCTTCTGGAGTTTCCAGTACTCTTTGCAAACCCTCTTCTCGACGATCCTGCGGACCATACGTTTCGTGGCACCGTCTTCGATGCCGATGGAAAGAGAACCCAGCTCGGCGCCGTCTTTGAACGCCAGTTTCTCCTCAGCAATGGAGCGGCAGAGGGAATGGGATTTCTTCTTGTTGTCGGATTTGGTGGCCAGACTGCGGCCGTAGATGTAGTTGTTCTTGATGTTTTTCATGGCATTGTCGTTTTGCTTACACAACCTATAACGGATTTGCACAGGTATTTCTTACAGACAGGGGCAAAAAAAATCCGCCAAGGCCCCAGGCCTCGGCGGACCGGAGTGCATCGGATACCTACGCTGCGAGACTGTAGCCAGCCTCGAGCAGATCGGCACGCATTCTCTTGCGGACACGGCTCACGCAGACATCGACGTTGCCGCCGGTCATCTGGGTTTGCTCCATGATTTCCGCTTTGGTTTGCTCTGCGATCAGCATCTCTGCAACAGTCCGGTCACGCCCGGCGTACCTCGACACGATGTCCTTGAGGGCATCGAGGGCGTTCTGCCAGTACAGCTGGTCGCTGCAGTCTGCCGCGCTCCCGAAGGATCTGCGGTAACTGACAGTGTCAGAGTACTTCTTGGCATCGTCTTCGTTCTTCGGCTGATCCTCATGGAGAAGGCCGGTCATGTGAAGAGGGTCGTTCTGGAGCTTGTCCAGCTCGTCGCTGGCGAAGTTTCTAGCCACCTTTTTCGCCCAAGTGCTGAACTTGGCGTCTTTGGAAGGCTTGTACATCGCGTGTTTCTCGATCACGTGGGACCATGCGTTCTCGGCAATCATCTCCCTCTCGAAAGATGACACCATGCCGACAGGGTCACGTCCGTCGATGTAGAAGAGCACGCTCTTCTGGATGGTCGAACCGAGTTCGTTGGTGAGGTTTGCCTGAAAGTCCGCTGCTGCCGCTGCGATGGAGTTGGTCTTTTTCATCTTTTTCTGTTTTTGAACGACCTTGTCTCGGGTGGCACCGTGCCACCCTACATCCGGCCAAAAAATACAGATTGACCAAACAGCGATTGGCGTCCAAGCAGATCAGATGAACTGACTTATCCTATGCACGTCCTATTTATGGGACTATACCATTTCAAAGAACTTTTTGTGTGGGGATTCACGTTGCAAAGTTACGAATTTCTTCCGAAAGACGCAGACTTTCCCCTGAATCAGTGCCTTATGAGGCCAAAGCCAAGTCGAACAACTCGACTGGAATCCTCTGCAGACGTATCCCCGGCCAGGCGATGGGTTTGTTCGCTGCCGACTTGACGAAGGAGCGAATGCTGTCAGAAAGCCTGATGTTGTGGTAGCTGAACACCACGCCGGCCACGTCGAAGAAAACAGCCCTTTCCTTGCCGTCGTAGTAGGCTTTCACACCTTTGACCGGCTCTTCAATCCACTGTTCGAAGAGCGAGGAAGCCTGCCCCTTGATGAAGCCGTAGGAAAGCTGGCGCTTCCAGCGTTTGTCCTTGATGGCGGAGTTCAGGAGGTTCAGGGCACTCAGCGCTCTGAAGTAATCGTCCTGGTTGTCGCACGCATCGGTGGCTGCTGCCAGTGCTTCCGTGACGACCATCTCGTCGAGGCCTTTGTCGGTCCGGTTCTCGTTCTCCTTGTAGATTCTCTCTACCAGCTGCTTTCTCATTTCGTTTTTCATTGTCGTTATCTTTTGTGTTTCTACTTCCCCTAACGGAGCCCTTGCAGAATTCTTACAAAGTTTTTCAATTTTTTTTCAGAATCTGGTCCACCATCCCGTACTGGAGCGCTTCTTCGGCATTCATCCAGTAGTCTCGGTCCATATCAGAGAACACGCGGGCGTGTTCCTGCTTGGTATGTTCGGCAATGAGCGAACAGAGCTCTTCCCTGGTTTTCTCAATCTCCTTGGCGGCAATGAGAATGTCGGTGGCCTGTCCCTGCACACCGCCAAGCGGCTGATGGATCAGTACCCGGGAATGCGGCAGGCAGGATCTCTTCCCTTCAGCGCCGGCACAAAGCAGAACAGCGCCCATGGAAGCAGCCATACCCGTGCAGATGGTGGCGATATCAGGTTTGACGAGCTGCATCGTGTCGTAGATGCCAAGGCCAGCACTGACCACACCACCGGGCGTGTTAAGATAGAGCGAGATGTCCGCCTTGTCATCAACTGATGCCAGGTAAAGGAGCTGCGCCTGGACGATATTCGCAACATCAGGATCGATCCCCACCCCCAGAAAGATGATGCGGTCCATCATCAGGCGCGAGAATACATCCATGGCAGCGATATTGAGCTTGCGCTCCTCGATGATGGAAGGATTGATATAGGCGTCAAGCGCCGATCCATAGCGGTAAAGGGTCATCGAACTGATGTTTTTGTCACGGTTTGCGAACTTTTCGAAATCTGTCATAGTCGTTGTTTTTTATCGTTTACACCTCCATTCACGAATTCAGTTTAGAATTCTTACAACGCAATATCGACAAACACCTATTTCTTCCTTCGGCTACTCGTCTATGGAACAGAACGGAGATTTTCGTAAATTTGCAGAAGCCGCTGCTTGCACACCCAACAATAGATAGTATCACAATGGAACATTTTAGAGTCGACCACGGAGATATGTTTTCCAAACATAGAACAGGAAGCTTATCCTCTTCTCGGGATAAACAAGTATCCGATGCTGTTGCCAGTCTCACCGATGACTATGCCCTTAATGTTGATGAAGAGGGGTATATTCAGTACCTGATAGATGAGTATACGCTCCACCTGCCCGTCATACATTTCGATGATGCGCGGATTGAGACAAGAAAGGTAATGGTCGATCCTGAATATCTGCCAAGATACTGGGGCACTCAAAGAGCGATTGAACGGACAATGATCCGGTATATCATTCCAATCAGTGGGGATCACAATCTGCTTTATTTTTGTCCCTCAACCTTCCTCCTTTCAGGATCTGGCAATTTTCATGTCGGCACAACTGAGATATACACAGACATCCTGGCAATCAGCGATGATGCCGAACAGGTCAAGCGTGAAATCGAATCGGCAAAAGACAGTTGCAAGAAAATGTTGGGTTATCTGGAGAACGATATCAAGGCATACAACAACTCCTTGCCCAGGACCGCCAGAGACTATTTTGTCGCCCGCAAAGAAAAGATCAAGAAAGAGAACTCTTTTATCGCCAGTCTTGGAGTTCCACTCTCATCAAGAGTGAAGAATCCCAAAACATATGCAGTCCCAACTGTATCCCGCCGATTTGATCCGCCAAGAGTAAATAATAGTTCCAAGAAAGTGGAGGATGTTACCCCTGTGATGGATATGGCCAAATATGAGCAGATTCTTGAATCCCTTTTCATTGTCGGTCAGTCTTTTGAGAAGCATCCCAGCACAACGGCTGGAAGGGATGAGGAATCGCTACGTGATCTATTCTTAACTCAACTGCAGGTGACTTTCAAGAGTGACTCAGCCACGGCCGAAGCTTTCAACAAGAAGGGGAAAACTGATATCATGGTCAAACATGGCGATGGCGTTCTGTTTGTTGCTGAATGTAAATTCTGGAAGGGCAAGCAGGTGTTTCACAACGCGATCTCACAACTGTTGAGCTACCTTACGTGGCGAGAGACGAAAGCATCTCTGTTGCTATTTGTACGCGATACCACGATGACTACCGTCATCAATGGCGTCAAGGAGAATGTATCTTCCCACGGGAACTATAAAATCACATTGACACCGAAGGGAGAGACCTGGTTTAACTACAAGTTCACAATGCCCAACGATCCCGATCGCGAAGTCTATCTTGCTATACAAATCTTTGATTTCAACACTCCGAATCAATAACGGCATCCATCATCGCCTCATCTCCATCAATTCCATCATTTGAGGGAATCAGTAGACTTTAATAAAAGAGGTCAAGCCCTCTTCACTTCGCTAAAGCTCCGTTCAGAAGGCTTGGTTCCGTCCTCCGGGGCACAGAGCGCCCCTGCGAACTCCACTTGTGGCAGCTCCACTGCAAGACTCTTCCCTCCGCGCCGGGCGCTCCGGTCAGAGACTTGCGGACGTTCCGCGCCGCGCTTCGCGCATATAAGGGAATAAGGTCACGGCCAGCTGACGGTTGTTACGCTCGCTGCGCTTGCTCCACAACCGTCAGCTCGCCGTGCTGGTCAGTCCCCCACCGCCCCCAGGGGCCATAATCGCCCGGGAGCTGCAGTGCCGGTGCGAGCGTCGGTGCCCCGAATCCGCGAGGATTAACATAATCTTATCGAGATTGTGTAACAGGTCGGCGCGAGCGCCGCCTGTTTCCGCTCCGCACACAATCTAGATTATGTTAACCTCGCTCCGTCAATGAGTTACGAGTGTCCCGCCTCCGAACTCCCGGGCGAGGCGGCGTCGGACAGGCAGCCCCCGTCAAGGGCCACCCGGGACCCGGCCCGTCCGGGGGCTGCGCACTTTGCGCGAGCGTTGAGGGAACGGCGGTACCACAACTCGAGGGCGCAAAGTGCCGCCACGCAGAGCGGTAGTGCTGCTCTACCGTTCAGAACCCGCTTGGAAGGTTAGTGCAGTGCGTGCAGTCCGCCGCCTTACGCAGCTCCGCTGCTGGGTCGTTCCAGGCCGTGACTCCTCTTCCTCCACTGCGCTACGCTCCGTTCCGTCAGAAGAGTCCCGTCCCTCCACTCCTCGGTACGGCTTTGCCGTGGTTATACCTGCCTGCTATTCCTCCACACCTCCGCCGGGAAGAATCCCGCCGGAAGTGTTCCGGGCAGGCAGGAGGCAGCCGTTCCGGCTGCTGGCGCAGACATTGTCAGTTTGGTGCACAGCTGCGCCGTTCCCCAAACTGCCAAAGACTGCGCCGGAGCGGCAGTGCCAGGCCTTCGGCCGTGGGCGTTGTACCTTCGATCGGGCAATGGGCCGTCCCGGCCCAGGCCCCGGAGGCCGTCTGTCCACCCTTCGCGCCGGTCTCTTCCGCTTCTCCAGGGAGCCTTGCGTCTCCCTTCCGCGGCGCTCCAGAGTCCGCCGCCCCCACACCTTCCAGACCGCCTCCGGGGCCACGCTCCACTCGCTTCGCTCGTTCCGCGCCCTATGGCACTGGCAGACTCACAGACGCCGCGCAAAGCCACCTCCACAATCCTCGCGTCTGCGAGACTGCCAGCACCATAGGCCAACCAGGGGTTCACGCCCGGGCGTCGGTGCGATATCGGCCGTCCTACCCCGCCCGAACGGATGGAAAGGATGAATATACATATACCAGGAAGCAGCGGCTGCCGCCGCTGCGGGTGATGTTAATGCTTGGTGTATCCTTTGAGGTACTTGGAAGCTATTGCTTTGCTTAAGACTTCATAGTCCCTGGTAGGGTCCAGGGGGACAGGCTCCTTCCATTACTTTGTAAGACTTTGATATTATGCAGATATTAAGTATATTAGCAGTTGTAACCTAAACCTATACTTAAAACTATGCCGCGCTATATTCCATCCATCCCTTTTGAGGACTGTTACGGGTCTGTCGGGGACAAGACTTACTTCCACCGGGGGAAGGATTGCTACTACAAGAAGAAGCCGAACTGTGTCTTTACCGGTACTGAGGCGCAGCTGCAGCAGCTGAGTCTTCACCAGCGTGCGCTGGCGGCCTGGAGGACGGTGCCGACACAGACGCAGAAGATCTGGAACGAGTTCGCTGTGGATGCTCCGAGCAAGAGGCCGCCGTACGGAAGCAAGGCGCACATCTCCGGATACAATCTGTTCGTATCGGCATACCACGGCTTCGCCCAGCTGGGAAGAGAGCATACTCCCCTTCCTCAGTGCTGGGAATCTTTCCCGGACTATTTCCTGGACTGGGAGTCCCTGCAGGTGTTGGATGGAAAGGATCTTCTGTTGAGGTTCTTCTGCAGTGTCGGAGACGGCACGGTCGGTCACCGGTATCGGCTACTGCTGAAGCTGGAACTGACCAGGCCCGGGCATGGCCGGCGGCCGGGGTTGCAGCGAAACTTCCTCGCGGAATCAGACTGCACAGATGAGGATGGCCGGGTGTGTTTCCGGGTGCCGGATTTCAAGGAGACCTGGCAGCTGGATCTGCCGGAGTATACGGCGCACTGCCGGTTCATTCTCATCGACAATTTGACCGGATATCGGTCAAGATTCAGGATGCAGAGTTTTCGTTTTTCTTTGTGATTCTTTTCGTTATTTATCTTAAGTTTTACTTTAGTCAAAATATTGTAAGTACTTGATTGATATTGCGAAATAGTTTTGTATATTTGTGACGACCGCAAGGGTGTTGCGGCTGTTACTTGACCTAAAACAAAGCTATGATTGCGCTTCCTTCTATTGCTTTCGAGGGGTTCTCGGGATCTGCAAAGGGTGTTACGGCTCGCCACGTTGGCGGCCGCAACATCCTTTCTTGCAAATGCTGGCCGACCGGCGCAGCCACTGTTGCCCAGGTGGCCCGCCGCGCCTCCCTCAAGAAAATATCGAAGTCCTGGAAGCTGCTGTCTTCAGAACAGATGCAGGAGTGGGACCGTCTGGCCGAACACGCCGCCGGCGCCTCCGTCCTCGGAAAGAAGGCGGAACTTACCGGACAGAATCTTTACGTTCGCCTCAATGTCAACAGGGCAATGGCTGGCGAAGCTCTCCTTTCTACTGCTCCCCTCTCCAATGTGGCCGTTCCAAACGTCTCCTATTCGCAGATCATCATCACACCTCAGCTGATTGTCATCAGCGGGATCAAGCACGAATCCGCGCCCAATAAGCTTGTGGTAAAGATGTCCAGCAGCCAGTCAGCCGGCATCTCAAACGGATGGAGCAAAACCGTCATTATCTCCCCTGCCACTGAGGACGACTGGGGCGAAGCCAATGTAACGAAACTTTATCTCAAGACCATCGGCGTGGAGCCTGTCCCTGGTGAGAAGGTCTTTATAGAATCCTATTGGATGGACACCGCGAGCGGTTTTGCGGGCATCGAGTGCAGGGATTCTGTCATCGTTACCGGAGAATCTTCTTACCAGAGCCGCGTCAAGGCTACGATGGACAATCTCGATCCCAACGAGGAAAGCCACGTCTCCTCTCTCGATGTGGACTTCTCAACCGGTGCTCCCGTGGCCGAGTTCAACGCAATGTGCCTGGGTCATAGTAATGTCGCATCCTCCGAGGTCTATCTTGACCAGCAGCTGCCTACAGAACTGATTGGTACCGGCATCTGTCTGGGCCGTGGAAACGGTGCTGACGGGAAGATTATCCCGCAGTCCTATCTGGTCTATATCCGCAACTACGGTGGCAAAGCCGAGATGACTTTCGCCCACCGAGGCGGCTACTACGTAATGCCTACTGAGTGCTTTGGCTCCGGAATCATCTACTAAC
>JAEEGL010267622.1_pt1 | contig 27251 bp, 28 predicted proteins | sample 9134231 | NCBI WGS metagenome assembly JAEEGL01 (sample SAMN16246548, study PRJNA631951) | gut metagenome | biome: gut microbiome; feature: rumen; material: fiber-attached | host: Bos | place: Iran: Karaj | collected 2018-10
AATATGTTATATCCGGCAATTACAAGCTTTTTTAAGAATTCCGCTGCTTCAGCTGTGATAGATCCATATGCTATTAGTTTTTCTATAGTCATGGTTTCCAGCGGAAATTTTCTGATAGTCACGACCGGCCCATTAATGGCAATGGGCGGAAGAATCATATTTACACGTGAGCCGTCGGAGAGCCTTGCATCAACTATAGGGCTGGCCTCGTAAGGAAAGAAAAAAAATTTTTTTCAAAATATCGTCTTTTTTCTTAAAAAGGATGGGTAAATAATTACAAATCTATCTCTAATTGTTTGTTTTCCACGTTATTAGAATGAACCTTGATTATTTATATGTAACATAATATCGTTTTTCCAGAATCCGCAACTTATCAATAAAAAAAGACCGTCAATGGTCTTTTTTTATGAAAGTCAGCCTAAGATGGTAGATATAGAATATACTTTTCCTATGCATTTTACAGAATACCTTTATATCCAACACCATGTAAAATGATGAACAAGCTGGTCGGACTGTACTCGTGAAAGGATGTTCTGACCATTATGCCTCAATTTCCTTCCAAATTGCTCAAACTGGTATTTCAAACTGCTCAATTCCTTAATATACATATATGAAACGAGGGTGCCAGGCTGCTGACAAAGATAATGCCGAAAAGTTGTGTCTGAACCTTTATCATAAACTGAATTTCTATAAAACAACGTAAATAGATTATCATCAATGTATTTTATCCCAAATACGCACGGTTTACTTAATCTTACGGACTCCTCAAGATGATCTTGTATTCGGTAATCAGGAGTCAGACTAATCGACATATTTGTGTTTATCCTAGCACTATAATTCTCTTGCTGTACATTATGTATATCATCTTTTTGATAATCATCAATATCACTTGCTTTAGCAATCTTCGTTTCTGATTTATCTTTTTCCTTATCTGTTTTATGCTCCGTTTTTGTCTTATAGGATATAGGGTGGGTTTCAGTACTATCTGTCATATATATGGTTCTCTTATCTTGTGAATGAAAAAGGTGGTATATTTCCTCATCCATCACAAAAGCATTCTTACCTATCACCTTTTCTTCTGTCACAAGTGATTTTATTTCTTCAAGACTATTCTTATCAACAAGTATGACATTTCTCCCATTTGATGTAATCGTCATATTAAGCAAGAAATCACTGTTTAGTAAAACAGACTCCTCAAACAGCTTTAGGTACCAATTAAGCCGTTTTTCAATTTCACTAAAACAACCTTTGATCACCATAAAACATCTCCTCAAACAGCTTAAGATACCAATTAAGCCGTTTTTCTTTTTCACTAAAACAACCTTTGATTACCATAAAGCATTTCCTCAAACACCCGTTTGGACCAAATCAGAAGGTTTTAATCTAAAGTATTCCATTAGCCGACATAAGTACTCCGTATCACCAATGTTATCGCCGTTCTCGTACCTCTGAAGAGTACGTAGTGGGATACCAGTAGCCTTTGAACACTGTACCTGCGAAACATTTTTCAATTTTCTTAGTTCCTTCAAATTCGCGATATACATAGTACACCTCCGTTTTACTTAATCATAACCTCAATTAAGCATTTTGTGTAGTCGTCAATTCTGTCGTGTTATCAAACATACTGTTTTAGTAAATATTCCCTTTTTAAAAAAAATTTGATTTGGGACCGTAGACGGTCCCATATTTAAAAAAATATAGCATAAAATAGAAATAAATTCAATAACACTTTGTTCCCATGGAGTGAATACATGTATAGGAAGACAGTTTCTAAAAGAGCAGATGGCCGAAAGAATATCTGCGGATTAAAGTTAAGAGAATATCGACTAAGTAAGTCGCCCAAAATATCACAGAGGATGTTAGCCGAGCAATTTCAACGGCATGGGCTCGATATAGATGTCGTTGTTATAAAAAAAATAGAAAATGGCCAGCGCACCGTATCAGATATAGAGCTGAAGGCCATTTCCGACATTTTAGGCATACCGATAACCACGTTATTGACATAAACCCAATAATTTAGGAGTTACATCTCGTTATATATTGACTATAAAAAGCATATAACTCAATGTTGATGACGAAATCTTGACAATCCCACGGATTCACTATATAATATCTTTAGCAAGGTAGCCTGCTTGTAGCTGAGGCTTACACTTCCGGTTATCTATGCTAACTCACAATTGAAGAAGCTCACATAGAAATGACCGTGGCAAGGCGGTCATTTCTTATTGTCAGTCTTAGCTTATGCTTTACTATAATTCTTCGGCTAATAACTCTTAGTATGTCATTGATAGAGCCTCATTTAATACATTGCCCATCTCCAAGTATTCAAATCATCTTCTGTAAGCGGCTGAACAATATTATATGCAAAAGCATTTGTTAATTTTTCCAAAATATTCGCCGCTTCTTTTATCTTTTCCATTTTGGGGGACTTACATTCACCTAATCTATCAATTTCCTTATATAAAGCATCTCCATATTCATATATCTCATAATTTCTCATTATGTTGTCAGTCAACTCATATGCCCCTATATTATCAAGGATTACTTTAAACACATCCTCGATGTATATATCTGGTAATTCAACATCAAAATAACCATCTCGCAAACAATCTATAGACCCTGTATCAAAGATTTCTGTCTCATAAGTATTAGGATTTGTAACTATTAGAAAATAAGCAGGATCTTTGACTTTGATTAACATGTCATTATGGAAATACTCAATAAGTTCCACTAGCGATATACAGTTTTCTCTTTTCATATTTTTTCTTTAATGCTCCAATAATTTTCTAAGTCAAGTGTTAACTAATTATAACATAACTATTGACATAGTCAATGAAATAATATATAGTCAAAACGAGCTGAACAATGAATTTTACCATTATCCAGCTCGCTAATTGTCTTAAGAGATATAATTTACAGAAAATCTTTCACACACTCAAAAAAATAGAAAATGGCCAGCGCACCGTATCAGATATAGAGCTGAAGGCCATTTCCGACATTTTAGGCATACCGATAACCACGTTATTGACATAAACCCAATAATTTAGGAGTTACAAAAATGAAACGAGACCACTCGCAATGGTCTCGTTTCATTTTTACTGACTGTCCAAAACTGATCCTACTTTACGGATCACAATTTCACCTTTCTTCTTTTTACTAAGCTCGATTTTATCACCAGGTGCAAATCCCCATTCTTTAAACCATAAGCCTTGAAGGGTTATGGCTGGTATTTTTTTCTTTAAGTCTCCATTTCGAGATTTTAATACAGTCAGTTTTCTGATTTTATTTTCCATTCATACCTCGGTTTCTGGAGGCCCTAGTATGAACAAAGTATAAAATAAGTTATTATGCAGCACATTTTCTGCATCCACATCCGATCTTTGTCCTTAAATACACCTTTTCTTTCCATTCATGACCACATTTTTTACACTTCCACCAGTATTTTTTGGTAGAATACTTGTATATCTCATCTGGTTTCAGATTCATGTTTTTATCAGGATGCCAATCTAATGCAACCTCCTGGAAAAACGTTTCCAGATCATTATATCCTTTCTTTACGGCTTTCCCGTTTAAAAACGGGCATCCATTTCCATTTGACCTACTAGCAACAGTCGCCCTCCATTCAAAATCCTGTGGCCCAGTCTCTGGATCCTCTATATGTAAGAACCACCAAACTTTCTTTCCGCTACAATATGTAACGTCTTCAGCTGTAAGCTTACCGTTTTTCGTTTTATGCCATTCCCTAGCAAGCTCTGGATACAATCTTGCTAAATCATTGTATCCTTTCCAAACTTTCTTTCCACTTATGTATGGACACCCCGTTCCTTTATTTCTATCAGCAATCCTGGCCTTCCACTCAAAATCATGTGGTCCAGTCAGAGGATCTTCAATATGTTTAAACCACCAAACCAATTTCCCAGAGTTCGCAGTCACATCAGTTGGCATCAAGCCTTTATTTTTCGTCGGATGCCACTCTTCAGCAAGTTTCGGATTCACTTTTGCTAAATCATTATAGCCAACGCACACCGCATGTCCGCTCTCAAACGGGTCTTTTCCTTCAACCCTACGTGCAATCATTTGATCCCATACAAGATCGAACGAGCCCTTTTCCGGATCATCTATATGCTTTATCCACCAAACAACAATCTCTGAATTCGGGCGAACATCAGATGGCTTGAGATCGCCATTTTTGGTGGGGTGCCATTCTTTTGCTATTTCTCGACGCTTTGTTGCCAGGTCATTATATCCCGGCCATGCCTTTGTACCGGTAATATATGGACATCCTTCCCCACTTGCCCTATGGGCTACGGATGCTTGCCATTCTATATCATGCGGCCCTGTTTCCGGATCATCTATATGGATTAACCACCATACTTTTTTATTTGTTCCATAAGATACATCTGTCGGTTTTAAGTTCCCGTTTTTCACTGGGTGCCATTCTTTTACCAGTTCTGGCCTTCTAAACGCCAAGTCATTATATCCAACCCAGACTCTTTTCCCTTTTTTAAAGGGATCTCCCTTGCCCCGTATCCTGTCCCTAACTCTTGCAGGCCACTCAAGATCAATAGGACCAAGTTCAGGATCATCTATATGTTTTAACCACCATACCTTCGTTGTCGCACCATAAACAACCTGGTCGGGCTTCAGGTTTCCATTCTTTGTAGGATGCCATTCCTTAGCAATTTCTGGATATTTAAACTCCAAGTCATTGTAACCCTTCCATGCTTCACGATTACGCAAGAATGGGCAACCACTCCCCTTTTTTCTTGCATATACATGCGCCTGCCAGACAAAATCAAAATGCTTTCCCGTCTCGGGGTCATCATACGGCAGCAACCACCATGCATCAACATCCGCCCCAGGTGTAATATCTGCCGGAGTCTGCTCTCCATTCAATGTGGGATGCCATTGTTTTGCCAACTCGGGATATTTATACTCCAAGCTATCCTCATACTTCATAAATATCTTCTCCACATTTAATATTCATATCTTATCCTTTAATTCTTCATTCAGGCTCACCCCATAATACTTTCAGTTCAGACTTATGAGCCTCAAAATCATTATAACCCTTGCGTATTGAACCGGATATATAGTCAGAAGAAAGTGATGGCACAGACATTTGCAAAGCTGACTCTATAACTGACTTATTCCCTGAGTAATTTATTGTATTTGCAGCACGTAACCCTGAAAACACATGCATGCCAAACGTCTCTTGATACTTATCGCCAAAAAAGCTTATATAATCCTTGGCTATCAAGCGTATATCAGTCCTCATCCCCTTATAAACAAATGCGAAGTAAATAGAATAAATAATGCCGAAAGCCTTTTTTAGAACTGGATGGATGATTATCAGCTTGCTTGCTCGTCTTCCCGCTGAAAGCCTGGTCAACGCATTTTCCTTTTCTACCTCATTTGCTAAAACTACTGCATCTTTATCATACTTTTTCTCAGTTATCATTTCGAGAACGGTATCCGGACTATACGGAAGTTCTACCAGAGCAAGTGAATCAATATCACAAGATCGAAACATAGATACAAAATGCATAGCAGAATAAAACCATACACACGAATACCGGAAATTCTTTATAGCTTTTTCAACCAAGTTGTTTTTGTTGATATATTCATCCGAGAAAACCATACGAGCCATAGCGCACATTTGGTCATGCGAATACAGCTTTGTTCCAGATTTCCTGATTATATCATTATCTGTCAGGTTATTACCCCTTACTCTTTTGTTCAGTCTGCTTTTTTTCTTATCATCCATGAACATCTCCTTGTTTGCTTATGCAATTTTTATATGCATTTTATTGCATATGCAATTTTACACTATATTTTTTCAATAATCAAGAAGTTTTTTTCCAGCAATTTATGTGTATTTCGCATACAATTAGCACATCTTTTTGGTTTTTCATTTTAAAGTGAAATTTTTTTCACTTCAAATGATAAATCCCTTGTTAATCCATATTGCATATTCTCTGGTTAATGATATAATTATATATATTTATCAAGCGATTAATTCAGGGAAGCACTTGATTAGATAAACTATTTGGCAGTTTCAGGCTAATTGTGTATTATATATCAATATTTCGGTTCTAATATCTGACACATATTATTTTTTGCCTGAGGACAGATAATAATCCAACAGCAGTGTTACAAGTAAGAGATGAGCTCTGCATATTTAAACGGGTTTATCAGGGAGTATGTTATGGATATCAAATCTTTACGAAAAAAAAAGAATATGACACAGAAAGATCTGGCTGATGCTTTAGGAGTAGATGTCAGCGTCATTTCCAGATATGAGACCGGCAAAGTCATACCACCCCTTAAAAGACTTGAAGCAATCTCCTGCATATTGGAAGATCCTATTCCTTTGGAAATAGAATTTAGCCTAGCCCAAAAAAACAAAAGGATGTCCGTCAAAGAATCACTATATTCGAATCCTTACTTATCGGGGATTTTAAGGCGTTTATTGACCGCACGGGCAAATGGCTGCTGTGAATTATGCCATAAAGAAGCACCTTTTAAAGACAATGATGGCACACCTTACTTAGAATTACAGTTTTTGGATGACCTCGGCACTGAATCCATACCCGAAGAAAATGCTGTTGTTTTATGTCCTAATTGTCATGCAAAAATCCGCCGTTTAAAGGATGCCAGTGACATTGAATATCTCAAAGAGCAAGCTCGCCTTCATACTTCATAATCCACATTCTGTAATAAGTATTTCAGTTCTTGAATCACCTTAATACTCCAAATAAAAAACGAAGGATTAAAATAACTAAAGCCTTCGTTTTTATAATATGAATATTGTTTTTATACTATGAATAAAGATATTCAATTTCTTTTATTTTATCTTCATAAATTTTACTAAGATTATTATTCAGATATTCAAGTTTCATTTTGAACACAAAATCCGTATCTGAAAACAATCTGAAAAGAGTAACTATAAGACCGCCCAGATCTAGTTTCTTAACATCCTTTGTTATTGCAACATATAGAATATTGCTTGAACTAGCAAGTAAGTTGGAATATAGAAGTATTTTATGAGTTCTAACTTTATGAAGATTTCTTTCTTCTTCAGTATTATAGCCTCCCCAAAAAGTACCATATAACCCATGAAGCATAGAAATAAAGGTGTTAATCAGTATAGAATATGTCGCTTGCTTAGTAAAATCCATTATATTTGCTGCATCTAACCCATAATCAGCTAACTTAGATGCTAAATCAGGATTAAGTGTTGCAATAACCGGAACAGGAAGACTATTTTTTGATCCAATATCTGATTTCAAATGAATATGTTCCTTAATCAATGCTGCTCCAACAACAGATCTTCCATATTGTGGGTCATTACTTTTTAATTTTTCAATTACGTTTTCAAAAACCTTTATAGTACTTGCATTTTCCTTAAAAGTATCCCTTCCATCATTAGTTTTTATATGATATGATTCCATTTTATAGTTTGTCAAAGTTGATGTAGCTATATTAGCTGTTCCAAAAATATAGCCTAAAATAGGATCATGACCTGGTGTAGCTCCTCTATGACCAAACTTCCGACTTCCTTTTAATGCTCCATCCGACCCAATATTAGCATCAAAAGGAACAGGGTTACTAATGACTTCTGATATTGAGGGTCTATAATACTGATGTTTTCTATCGGAATGCTCCTTTTCCTTTCCACTGGTATTATTTGCAGCAGTTTTGTCGTCAACTCTTTCCCTAAATGGTGTTAAAAAATACTGTCTTATACATTGTAATGCCGTAGCAGTAAGCAAGAATCCAACATCAACTTTATTTAATTTCGTCTTCTTTTCAAAATCATTTAATATTGAATCCATATTGTTTCTGTATTCCAGAACAGATTTTTCTAGTTCCTCAGGCGGAATCATATTCTCATAATATGATTCGCGAGTCTCATTTTTATCATAAATTATGAATTCATTAGTGGAAAAAGAGCTACCTCTTGCTTCTCTAAGTTTTTTTAGTTCTTGTGCTTTTGACATAAAATTATCTCCCCTTACTAAATCACTTACACGTAAAACAAGTCATTTAGCTCTCTTATGATTTATCATATACAAGTTGCAAAATCAGTATTAGGAAAATAACAGTCCATCATTAAATACATTATTTCCTTTCTTACGAGATTCCAAATACTTTTCAAATGTTTCCTTGGCAGCTTTCTCTTGAGGAAGTATAGTATTGTCAGCTTCAACTATTTCATCCACATCATTTTTAAGTCTTTCAAGAGTATCTATTCCAACTTTATCAAGATAACGAACTACTTGCCACCAAGCTAACGCTTTGCTCTCAATTTCAACTAACTCCTTCTTTACCCAGTCAGGCATATCACAGTTTTTCCTTATAGCATCCAAGTCATAGTCAATCTCTAACTTCTCCTCTTCGGAAATTGAGCCATCACATCTTGCTATATAATATGATAAAGATGCAGTTGCCAGATAGAAATTTGTAAACCTTTCTACCTGAGAATATGTTTTTGCTTTACCCTCATTAACTCCATCACTAAATCCACTAGCTCTGGCTTTCTTTTCCCTCTCCATTTGCTCATCTTCCTCAACTGATGCTGCGGCAGCACCAATTCCTGCACACGCAAGTCCTGCTCCTGCTGCGGCAGCTACAGTTCCAGCACCTGCTAATGCACCACTTAATCCTACTCCCGCTGCAAAAAGTGAACCACCTCCAGTGAACGGAGCAGCAGCAATTGCCAACACACCAATACCCGCACCTGCAAAAATCTTACCTAATTTTCCCATTTCGTTTTCCTCCCTATTAAAAAGTTTATTGATTAAATACAACTTAATAAATTATCATAAAAATAATTATTACTTTTCTCTCGCATACGAAGATAGTTATTGAATTCCATCCTAACCAATTCCTCTTCTGCTAAGACTCCATCACTTGCTTCAATTATTTCATCCACATCCTTTTCTAATTTTATAAGTGTATCTATGCCAACCTTATCCAGATACATTTTTACCTCATTCCAGGATATATCCTCTTTCTTTTCTATCTCTTTAATCTTGTTTTTTACCCAATCAGGCATATCACAGTTTTTCCTTATGGCATCCAAGTCATAATCAATCTCCAATTTTTCCTCTTCAGAAATTGAACCATCACATCTAGCTACATAATATGATAAAGAGGCAGTAGCTAGATAAAAGTTTGTGAATTTTTCAATTTGAGCAGCAGTTCTTGCTTTACCCTCATTAACTCCATCTCTAAAACCACTTTCTCTTGCTTCTTTTATTCTTTTTTCTTGTTTGTCTTTTTTAATTCCACTAATTACCAAAGGACCTGTGAATACTAATGGTCCCAATGGACCTAATATTGTACTTGCTGCTACTCCTGTAATTATTTTCCCCAATCTAGCCATATTTGTCACTCCTTTAATATATTTAATTTATTTCTTTCGTCTTCCCGTATTTTTTTCTCCAACCTCTATACTCACCTGTTTTTAGTCTTCTATCCTGAGTTGGCTTTTCCGTATCCGATGGGATTGCCCAAATAGTTCCAAATTTCTGAGCTTTTGGGATCTTTCCATTATGGCACATATTATTTACCCATCGGTTGCTTAATCCCCATTTCTCACAAGCTTCCTTTATAGTCATATATCCTTGAATCAAGTGCATTCCTCCTTTTCAACAATCATAAAAGCACCGTAACTAAAGAGCTACGATGCTTCATATCAATCAATATAAGTTGCAACTGGCTGACATAGATAACATCCTTGTAATCCTTTAGTCCCTTTAGCTTTGCGTTACTATCCTTTCGGGTAGGTTGCCGATTTATTAATAAGCAGTATACACTTTCGATTGTGTTATGTCAATTAAAATTCTATAAAATTTGACATAACACTTATAAATGTCACATTATTGTTATCGGATTTATATGATAAATACTTAACCCTTATTTAGACTTCTTTTTGGGATTGTTTCAACAATTTTAACATCCCATCAACTCTATCCTCCCTTTCTCCTTTTGGCAAAAGGCACATACCGTAACACTTATCAGTAAACAGACATGTTTCACAGATAATCTGTTCAATTGACTGCCTCATAAGATAATCGTCGGTAGGCAATTCATATGATTCGATCTGCTCAATTTCTTCCGGATTCCGAAGACCAAAATCAATTATCTTTCTGTTGCCGGTTTTTAAATAGCGATAAACTTCCGCCCAGAATGAAACGGAATCCCCTTGTTTGAACTGTTCAAATCCTTTCAGATCCATCCAAACATGATCCTCTTTGCCATAGAAACATGAACCATCATTGTACATTCCTTCAACAAAAATGCGCTTGAAACATACTTTGTCCGATGTCTTTCTCTCAATCTGCCCTTTAAAGCACGAAGCCATTTCATAATAACACATCTGAAACCACCCGCGTATTTTACCCGCAGAGTTTTTTTGGATTTTGATGTATTCATCGTAAGTTAGTTTCTGACCACCTACAACATTCTTCATCTCATCCGGATCATAATCGATGGTGCCTTCCTCACCTAGTACAACTACCTTTGCCATGTAATTGGCGTCTTTTGTTTTCTTATTAGTCATAATCTGACCACCTCCGTTAAAAGTGTTGCCTTTTGGCAACCTGACATGTTAACGGATATATTTAATAGCTCTTATCATCAAACTATACAAGATCATCTAAGGACTACTTATTCGCAATTTATTATAAAATAAGGACTCATGCTATGTTTGGAGACTTCTCTTAATATTTTCCCAGATGAAGCAACGGTACATCTACTCATAACATCTTTATCAGCTAGAAAAAACCCTTTTATCTTAAACCATGTGTTAAAGATTCCAGCGATGTCTCTATAATACTCAGGAATAGCTTCTTTTTTCGGTACATCATACTGAATTGCTTCAATGTCGGCCCAGTATCTTTCAGTTTTTCCACTTCTTATAAGCAATATTCTTGGATTATCAGATGCCATTATTTCATTTATTATCTTCTCCGATATTTTTGCTCCCATTTTTCCATACCACACATATCCAATCTTCTCACGTATTCTTTCGTGAGCTTTGATTGTTCCACATTCGGGTGAAAAATGCTCTCCAAAACGTAAAGCTATAGTTTTCATTTTACTAGCCTTTCACAATTTAGTAAAAGTATCTCTATTTGGTCAACTATACGGCGTTGTTCTTCTAAAGGAGGAAGAGGAATGACCAAGTTTTCTACCTGTTTTAAATAAAAACCTTTTTGAGCAGTGCCTGTCGCATAAGTATACATAAAATTTTGAACAAATGGAGTATCCAAAACACGCTTCAAGTATTGCGGATAGATTAAGGTAGTTAAAACTGCTACACTCCGTTGAAAACATATATTGATTCCACCCTTATATACACAACTTCTACCCATTGAACCAACTATTGTAAATAGAACATCGTTAATCTCCACATTTGTTCTTTGATTTTCAATTTCAAACACTTCCTTAGTCACATACCTAACCTTATCTAAATCTACGATACCATCATTGTTTATATTCGTTGCTGACAACATTAAATACTCCGTAGGCTGATTTTGACCAGTTGGAGGATTATGATCCCCATCAACTATCTTTCTGCAAACAGATTTCAATCTTACCCACTTCCAACTTTCAGGTATATCAAACGGTATCTCGTCTTCAGTTATCTCTGCAAGTGGCTTCTCTTTCTTAATCTTCCCTTCCTTGATCAGCTTCTGCTTTTCTTCCTGTATCTGCTGATATAGTTCTTCCGCAGTACCTTCTTCCGGTCTCTGCTCCACCAACTTGCCTTGAATAGCATATTGCAGGATGGATTTTTTCATATCTTCCGGGAACTGGGCATTAAACTGCTCCAGTTTTTCATAAGCTTCTGCATATCGGTCTATATACGGAAATACTTCTTCTATCCTTGCAATTATTCGTCTTTGTTCTTCTATCGGAGGTAAGGGTATTAACAAATTATTCAATATCGAATTAGTAATATTACTGATATACCCTACTGTGTCACTTATTATTTTTTGTCTATATAATTTTATATGATAAGAAATTATCTTAGGTTCAATATAATCTCCACATCTAACTACCATCATAAAACCACCAAAAGATGTTTTAGGTGGAATCTTTTCTACATAACAAGATTTACCAACTGAACTCTTAGTCCCTGAGGATGCTACAATCAAGCAATCCCCATCAACAAGGTATTGTTCCTCTTTGGGTATTGATTCGTCCACATAGATATTATCATCGTATCTTAATTTTTCAGTTTGACTATCTATATTTCCTCCTCTCAGCACAAGTATATAACCATCTTTAGGCGCTTTACTGGATTTTGAAAATGTTAATCCCCTTATAACTTCAGCAACTTCTCCAAGTCTTACCCAAACCCAAGATTCAGGTATATCATAGGGAAATTCCGTTAGAGATGAAATCTTCTCCATCTTCTTTTTTGAATAATTTATTTTCTTCCTTAGTTCCATAATTTTCTCTGCCAAAGAAGCTTCACTATGTTTAACTATTTTCCCTTGAACTGCTGATTGTAGAATACTTATTTTGAGTTTTTGTGGTGTCATTTATCATTATCTCCTTGAAGTAATGCTTCAAGTTCAGAAAGGACTCTGTCTATATCAGCATTAAGCGTTGCTCTCTTTTCCTGATAGTTCTGTATGGTTTCCATAGGTGAAAGAACCTCTTCTTCCCCACGGGGATAACCACAGAGATCCAAATTGCAGCCCTGATCCTCTAAAAGGAACTTTTTTGTATACTTCTTAGCCTTCGGTCCATCTACTAAGTCTATAGCATTTCTATCATTCCACCAAATGATACACTCTTCGAAATGTTTCAGCTCCATAGGCTTCGTTTTTGAGAAGTGTTTTCGGTCTGATGGAATATCCACCCTATAATACCATACATCCTCTGTAGGGGGGGTATTATCAAAGAATAATAAATTAGTCGATATCGAAGTATAAGGGCTAAAAACAGAACCGGGAAGCCTTATGATGGTATGTAAATTAAACTCTGTAAGGAGCTTTGTCTTTATGGCAACTTTGGCATTATCAAGGCCAAAAAGAAAACCATCCGGAACAACCACAGCAGCTCTACCATTCTTTTTCAATCTATACATGATAACGGACATAAAGAGGTCTGCTGTTTCAGATGATGCTAAATCAGCAGGGAAAAAACTCTGTATTGACTTGTCCTCATGTCCGCCATATGGGGGATTCATAAGGATGACGTCAAATCTGTCATCATCTGTATAGTCCAGAAGATTATGTTTCAACGAGTTCATGTGATAGATGTTCGGAACTTCAATATCATGTAGAAGCATATTTGTAACACAAAGAAGGTATGGGAATGGCTTCTTCTCGATACCATAGATACTATCATCAAACTGTTTCCTTGCTTCCGTGTCCTTAACCTGTTTCTGGAGCTGTCCAAGCCATGAAGTAATGAATCCGCCAGTACCGCAGGCAAAATCGGCCATCTTCTCTCCGATCTTGGGCTGTATCATAAGAGCCATGAAGTCTGTAACTGCTCTTGGTGTATAGAACTCACCTGAAGAACCTGCTGACTGAAGATCCCTCAATATCTCTTCATAAACAAATCCAAAGTCATGGCTTTCTTTTACATCATCAAACTCTATCTCATCAATAATATCAATTACCTGACGAAGATATACTCCGTCCTTCATATAATTGTTGGCATCTTCAAAGGTTGATTTTACAATTGCTTTCTTCACAGGGGTATCAGGTGTTATAGGTAGTTCCTTCAATGTTGGGAAAAGAGAGTTGTTTACAAAACCAAGCAACTTATCACCGGTCATGGCATGTCCATTATCATCCGCCTTAGCCCAGTTACGCCATCTGCATTCTTCAGGGATAATAGAGATATAGTTGTCCTCATTAAGCTCCCAGTCGTCTTCCTTGGCATCATACACCTTCAGGAACAGCATCCATACCATCTGTTCGATTCTCTGGGCATCACCGTTGATGCCTGCATCCATACGCATGATGTCTCTAATACGCTTTATAAAGCCTGACTGCATTGCCATATGTAACGCTCCTTATAAACTTGAACTAATAGCATCAGATATCATGTTTACTACTAAACCAGTGATTATTGGATGCTCTTTCACAAAGTCGGTCAAAAAATGTCGGATATTAGCTCCTGATATTCCTAAAATATCATTATGATTGTTACGGAAAGAAATTGCTGATGCTCCCATAGCAGCTTTATCAAAGACTTTTTTAAAATCTGCCATTAGCCTATCTTTATTAGTCTCCTTAATTTCCCAAATTGCATATTCATTATATTTGAGCGATTCAGGTTTAAAATTCGCTGTAACGTCAAAAAAGACTACCTTAGGATTTGTTATTTCATGTAAAATCCTTTCATCCCCTATTAATCTACCTATAGCAGAAACTGCTCCCTGATAGACTTCCTGACTAAATAAATAGTTCTCCATATCAATTGTACGTTCATAATCATAATGGTGTTCAACACGTTTATCACAATAGTGATCATTCCAAGTCTCTTTTGAATTTGCTCTTTTTAATTTAAAACCCGGAATGAAAAAATCCATTTTATAACCAGATTCAAAATTATAATCATTGATATAATCATAAAACATTCTTCGATTTTCGGGAATACTTGCATCTATAAGAAATATACCTATGGTTGCATCTACAACGAAATCATAACTATTTTTCAGTCTATTAAGTATAACAGCATCCAATTTTTCATTTACAATAATCATTATTCAATCTCATCTTTCTAATTAGTTATCATCAAGGAATTTATTGGATAAAATCATCTTTTTAAAACTCTATTAAGTCTTTTCTTCGTAATGTCTATCCAATATCTGCCTCATATAGGTTATGTTCCAGTTCTCTTATTGCCTGTTCATACTGCTCTTTGCCACCAAATAGTTTTACTATCCTTGCCGGTTTCCCATAGTCGGCAAAGTCAGCAAGCGAAAGCACCTTGATATCCTCTACTTCAGATATACCCTGGTTCATATACTTGTCGAGAAGTATCTCAAGCACCTCACGGGCGTCCCCAGAATACTTTGAGAAGAAATCTCTCTTCTTGACATTATTGGCCCTCTCTGCCCTTGTAAGAGGCTTCTGGCCGTATGCCACGTAGCATATGAAGTCAAAATCATCGACATCAGACATATTCTGATCCTTCTTGAGTACTTCAAGGTCTATGCCCATCTCAAGCAAAGCCTTGCGTATCTCCTGTTTCTTATCAGACGTTTTCCATTTATTGATAAAATCTGAAAGGGATGCATATTCGCCCTTGATATTAGTCCTCGTGTAGTCGATTATGTCTTCCTGTTTCAGAAGCTTTCCATTGGCATCATAGACTGACACCACCTTATTTATTATTTTTACCCGGCATCCGTCCTTGTCAACAATTGGAGTGCCGTCTTTATCCGGATCAACAGGGATATAATCATCAGGATCATCAGAGTACGGGGGCTTGTCACGATGCCCGTCTACACCGTGATGGAAATGCTCATCCTGCTCTATCGGCCCGTCCCACTCTGGATCGGCAAAGAGTTTAGTTACGCCTCTGAAATCCATAACCGTAAAGTGCGTCTTTCCTTCTTTCTCGCGGATACGGGTACCACGGCCTATGATCTGCTTGAAAGTGGTCATGCTCTCTATATACTTGTCCAGGACGATAAGCTTTGTCATCTTGCAGTCCGCTCCGGTCGAAAGCAGCTCGGATGTAGTCGCTATGACAGGATATTCCGATGAAACCGAGATAAAGTAATCAAGCTTACTCTTTCCATAGGTGTCCGATCCGGTAATACGGACAACATAATCAGGGTTCTGCTCGACCATATCATAGTTCAGATTAACAAGGGCAACCCTCATCCTCTCAGCAGCATCCTCAGTTGCGCAGAACACGATGGTCTTCTGCATCCTGCCCGTGCTCTTAAGATATTCCGTGATCTCATTGGCAACCTCATTTATACGGTCCTCAAGTATGACTCCGTTAGGGTAATCGTAATCACGGTTATTATATATACGGTCCTCTATCTCGTTTCCGAATATGTCCCTCTGCCCTTTATACGGCCTCCAGCCTTCCCCTATGTCAAGCGTAACGTTTATAACCTTGAACGGAGCAAGGAAACCGTCTTCTATACCCTGCTTAAGACTGTAGGTATATATAGGCTCACCAAAGTAGTCTATGTTCGATACGGTTTCGCTCTCCTTCGGAGTAGCAGTCATGCCTATCTGGGTAGCCGTGCTGAAGTATTCGAGTACCTTACGCCAGTTGCTGTCTTCCTTGGCACTTCCGCGGTGGCACTCGTCTACTATGATAAGGTCAAAGTAGCCGGCAGGTATCTGCCTGAAGTGCTCTTCGTCGTTCTGTCCTACCATCTGGTGGTACAGGGCAAAATTGACCTCATGGGACGAGATATTGTTGAGACATTCCTTGTCCGAGAAGTCAACCTTGTAGATAGTCTTCTCCAGCGGAGCAAAGTCCTGAAGGATGCTCTGGTCAACAAGGATGTTCCTGTCGGCAAGATACAGTATGCGCTTCTTTATGTCCGCACGGAGCAGTCTGTACACTATCTGGAAAGCTGTATAAGTCTTGCCGGTACCGGTCGCCATGACAAGCAGGAGCCTTTCCTGCCCCCTCGCAATAGCCTCAACAGTGCGGTTCACGGCATTTCTCTGGTAGTATCTCGGAGGATATGTGTTCTGGGAAGAGTAATAAGGCTGTTCAACTATTTTCTTTTCATTTTCCGATAATCCCGCCCCATTGTTAGCCTCGGCATAAAACCTGGAGAACAGTTCCTCCTGTGTTGGGAACTGGTCCAGAGGTATCTGACGTTCCTTCCCGGTCATGAAATCGTGCTCAAAAAAGGCATCCCCATTTGAAGAGTATGCAAAAGGTATATCCATCATCTGGGCATAGGTCATAGCCTGCTGAAGGCCAAAGGAAACAGAATGATTGTTATCCTTCGCCTCTACCACAGCTATAGGCTTACCGCTGTTCAGATATAAGATGTAATCAGCAAATTTAGGCTTGCTTCGGGCCACAATATTGCCTTTGATATTTATACGCCCGTCAGTGATCTTGGTTTCCATGGTGATATGATCCAGCCACTCGGATTGGATCGACGGAGTTATATAATTCAGCTTAATATCCTCTTCAGACATCTGACTCTTTGGCAGAACACTCATACTGAAGCCCCCCTCATCTTGTTATGGGAAACATGAACTCATTTTATGTATCTTCTAAACACATCCCTCATTATTACGACTTTTTTGATAGTCTCGTCCATTAGCTGGGTATAATTCTTGTTGTTAGCAAAATCCAGCCCCATAATACGGTACGTTATCTTGCTTGCTTTAGCACCATCAAGCCTCTGCCAGTCGAGTTCAAAACCGATGCTCTCCTCTATTTCGTCCTTCTTCAGATACAAGGCATCATATAATTCCTTATTGTCAGGGATATATAGCCCGACTCCAATGAAAGAACTTGTATTTACTAGAGTTATCGCAATATGGCATGAGCCATTGCCTATAGCAACATCATACCAGTTATCTGTCGTCGCTTTTCTGATATTGAACGGCTTACCCTTTGCCGCAATCACATTATTGAACTGTGTCCAGAACTGGAGTCTTTCAGACTGTGACTTGCTTGTTTCTCCCTTATCTAATCCCGAGCTTTGGGATGCCTTGATAAAATCATTGGGCTGCTCGACTATCTCGAACTTAGGTGCTGGGTCAGATTCTCCAATCTTATATGCATGCAGTTCCAGCAGAAAGAAGTCTATTCCGCTTCTTGTATTGTTGTTCAGCCACTCAATGGCACTCCGATGTTCTTCTTTTGCTTGTTTTACGATCCAGACGATAACTTTTGCATCAAGTCCCGAAGCATATGTTATGATTTTGCCTAAATGGTCATGATTTGAGGCTTCAAGCTGGTTTTCTATGATAACTGTTATATCGCTTGTCTCGTCTTTTGCAACTATGTCGCATCGGTATGAACCTACATAAACTTCCCGATCAGTATTTACCAAGGTCAATCCAAGAATTTCATTTAAGTATTCTATATTCTCCGCCTTGGCAAGCCAGCTGGAAAAATCCTTTTGTTCATGCTTCCACAATTCCCGGATATCGACTTCTTGTAATTTGCCTATCTTCATAGAATGTACCTCTGGCTTTCTTAATATTCAGAATATTCTATCTATTTCAAACTATATGTCTTATTATACACAAAAAGGGGTCTTGTATCAAGTCCTAAATACGAATAATACCGTCTAAAAAGTCAATATAACCGGTTAGTCAAATTCATATACCATAAAGAATAATTTTTGCCCCATCAATATATAAATTTACAGCAATTTCTGCATTTCAGGGAGCCATAATATATGCTGCTATATTTAGCATCCATTTCACGGCCGCATTTATTGCACCTGACCTTAATCGGTTCATTTGAGCTCAGATAGTAGACAAGGTCAAATCCTAACGAAGCCAGTCTGTCTTTCATCTTCCCGCGTACGCTTTCTTTGACCGCCTTCATCTTTTTCATTGTCTCTTCATCTATATCATAATCTACTTTCATCGAAACTTCAAAAATCTTAAAAACAAGTCCTTTGCATGAGTATGTCCGGTTATCCATCTGCCATTCAAGAGCAAGATGAAAACATTTCCGCCCTTTAGACTCAAAAAACAGCTGATATTTGTACTTTTCCGAACTAAAGTTATTAGTTTTTATTTCAAGTACGGCATCTTCCGAGGACAGGTCGCATACAGCCAGAGCATTGAATTCCTTATTGACTACCATTTCCTGTGATAAGATCTTTTTGCCACCAAAGATCTCATCCTTGATGAATGATACTATCGGGCTCAGTTCAGGTTTTAGCACGGAAACAAAGCTGTTTATTTCTTTAGAAAGCTTAACATGTTTTTCATGGACAGGTGAAAACGTTCCATCATCATTGAATTTCATGGGCACCGCATCCACTGAACTTGGTATTTTACCAACATATTCAAGTTTACATTTATTGTCAAACAGGAATTGTTTTGACTGATCCTTAACATCTTTAACATCAAGCATAACGTCAAGTACATGCTCGATAATCCTTCCGTTAAAATTGGTTGGGAATTTCCTCATTTCAAGGTTCGTAAAATCTATGTATGAACTGTATACTTCCCTAGGATTACAATCTATGCCAGGCAATTTTCTCATAACCTTCTTTAGGTTAGGATGAGAGTTAAAATAGCCTACCGGAACTATATATTCTTCTGTCAGCCTAAAAACGTTATCATACGGGCAGTCTTCGGTAATAAAATAGTAATCCCCGTTCATTTTCTTAAACAGTTCCCACTCTAACCGGCAATCATTTATTCCATCATGCACTTTCTTAACATTTGCTATCTTAAACATCTGGCAAAGGTTGTCTTTTGTCACATTTCCATGAGAAAAGCACGAAGATATCAGCTGGTTCTTAAAATTATAAAACTTGAGTCTTTCATAACCTCTCAGATACTTCCTCTTCATGTAGTGATAAAGGAAATTATCATCAAAACCATCAAGCGGAGCATATATCAGTACCTTTCTCTTATCCAGTTCAAATTCTTCAAACAGTTGCTCTATGTCTTTCTGCTTAAGAGGAAGTGCCCCGGCAAGGTCTTCCTTGGTTATTCCGTTTATATCTGTTGTCTTAATGGTCCGGGATAACTCCAGAGGAAGAAAGCGAGAAAATGACTTCCCATCGTCTGGCTTAAAGAGAGAAACCGATAAAATGTCATCGCTTTTAGGTTTCAGTCCATTCGTCTCAATGTCAAGTACCACATATTCTTTCGGGTCTACGCTAATCTTATCCATAACTCACGCTCACTTAATAGATTTTTTAACTCTGCCATAGCCAAGTTTCTCGCAGCTAAGGATTCTAAAACCGGATCAAAATGGTCTTCAGACAAGATGCAGCTTTCTGCATTCTTTACACTTGGCACCTTTAACTTTATCACTGATCCTCATTTTATACTTATGTCCGTTTTCACATTTCCACCAGACAGATGTATTAGATTTCGGCAAATACTCTTCAGGTCTCTTTCGATTTAATTCATAATTCCATTCTTCTTTAGTAAATGGGAATCTCACTGTAAGATCATTTTCCCCAATAATCGGTCTCTTGCCTGCACAGAATGGACAGTTTTCGCCTTTAAGCCTGTTATATATTTCGTTTCCCCATCTATGTCCCTTAGAGCATATCCAGTGGGCATACAGACTTGTACTGGCTTTCACCTGTGATGCCTCAGCTTTGTTCATCTCTACATCCCATTCTGGAACCAGTTCAGGATATACCGACGCCACATCGTTTTTACCAGCAACCAGGTACTTGCCACTGCAATAAGGGCATTCATTGTAGTTAACCTGATTGGCTATCTTATTTTCCCACTGATGCCCTTCAGGGCACTTCCAAAAAACGGATATTTTTGAGCTTGGCTTATACCTATGTATATCACTGTTGCGTTCAAAATCCCAATATTTCTTTATTTCCGGTTTTAATGTTTCCAGATCGTTTTCCCCAGCTATAGCATATCTTCCGGAGCAATATGGGCATCCATCACCCCTAGCAGTCCTTTTAGCCACCTGTGCTGGATATATGTGACCCTTAGGGCAAATCCATTTTAAGTATGTTGAACTCTTCCCGCTGAGCCTATGAATGTCTATCCCTTCATTTCCAAAAGGCGCTACTTCCTTGGCAATATCAGGATAAAGCGATACGAAGTCGTTTGTTCCAGGAACCGTCTTATTGTTTGAACATACAGAGCAATTTAGGCCTCTTTTCGTACGTGTATATATTTTGGCCGGCCATTCATGTCCTTTTTTACATATCCACCAGATCGAGATTGGCGAATTTTCTTTATAATCCTCAAGTTTGCGGTTCCCATTTTTCGTTGGATGAAATTCCTTCACCAGATGAGGATAGAGGAAAGCAACATCATTAACCCCTTTAATCGCCTTCCTTCCGGCACAATATGGACACTTAGAGCCTTTTTTGTTCCGGGATATTATCTTTGCAGGCCATTCATGTCCTTTAGAGCACTTCCACCATGACTCGGCATCAGGATCTTTCAGCCCCTCATCAAAAGTACATTTGTTCTTTTCTTCGTTCCATTCCCGTCTTAACATATCTTCATACTTCAGTACCATAAATCTTTTCACCTAATCCTATGAAAAAAATCCGTCCGCCTGCCTTCGTCTATGTACAATGTCAAAAATCAGTCAAATCATCATCTATATTGATAACGCTCTCTTCTTCACTGCTTTCCCTGGAAGCTCCGTCTCCTGTTCCCTTATCAGACTCATCGTCATAAATATTGTTAAACAGTCTCTGGTATTTTTTTATTTCGGCATCAATATTCTCTAAGTCAGATATATTTTCCCGTATGGCATCCCTATACTTCTGATCACCAAAGTCTCCACTGCTAATGCCGATACGATCCATATATGCCCTAATGCGATCTTCTTCAGTCACTCTTTTTATATATGTCACCTGTTTTTCTAACAGTACCACCTGTTTCTTTAATTTCTCAAACGATGCCCTATAAGCCTCCACCTTTTCAGTCATGTTGCTTACAAGCGCTCTGCTATCACATTCTCTTTGTCTAAGCCGTTTATTGTCCCTACGATACTGGAAAAATATCTCTCTCATCTCCATAATCTCTTTTCTTTGTTCCCTGTCATCCATAACAAAGAAACTATCGACATTCAGATTGCTGGTCAAGACATTTCTGTTCTCCAGCTGCCTGGTATCCCTTATTGAGTTTATTTCCTCCAATCTCAAGGTGCAGAGCTTTTTTTCAAGTTTTCCCGTAACCGGATTCTTGCTAGGCCTGGTAAAATGATAATCCTGCACTTCTTCCAGACCGGCGATGTTGATCCTGGCCCATTTTGCCAGTTTTGAAGCCTTTATCTTATTCTTTTCAATGTCTGCATACTGGATTACAGCGTCTAGCAATAAATCGTCTGAGAATTTTTGTGTTCTACCCATTTTTTTGCCTCCCTCTCTGCGTAAACATCAGTACTCTCCTTATACCTCTTCCCCATTGTGTCTACCATTAATAGTAATTTGTCAATATCATCATCTTTTCTCTTAATTTTCCCTGCTCTCAAAAAAACCTTTTGCATTTTCTTCACAATTTCTTCAAACGATTTTCTACGTTCTTGCTTTTTCATCTCTATTTCTTCATCATCAGGATCATAGTCTCCGCATCCAAAGCAGTCTTGACAATGCTTTTTTTTCGTACATACGTTTACATAATCGTGATCAGCCAAAATCTTAAGATTTGTACATCCAAATTCATTTCTTACAACACTATATTTGCCACTGGGTCTTTCCATCACGGCACCTTCATTAATCAGATTCTGCATCCACATTATCGAAGAACACTCTAGTGTATTGGCGGTATTAGTGTAATATCCGGCACTTGTGGTTGCCCTATCATGGTCAGCCAGTTCCATACAGATAGTAGCTCCCGCTCCCTGAGTGATCAGGTTGGCCAATGCGATCGGGCGGCTGTCACCGGCCGTCACATATTCAAATTCACGCACTCCCATGATTTTCTTGGCAAACTCATACTTTTTACTGTTAATGACTTTTTCATCCATAAACACCTTTATCAGATTATTAAACCCGTCTAAAGACATCATCTCGTTCGAATAATTAAACCCATAGTCAAACAGGAAGCGTCTTTTATGATCTTTGGTCAATTCCAGATAACGTTTTATGTTTTCAAACACCTTCCTCCTTATTATGTTTCCAAGATGATATGTGCATATTTTATAATCCTTGTCAACATTATAATGAACAATCTTTCCTCCGCCCTTAAGAATCGTCCTGCGGACCATCAGTGTTATGTCATTTTCATCTATTATTACGCAATCAAACGGCGTGACCAGCATTTCTGTTGCCCTAAGCGGAAGATTAAATGTTACATTAACCCAAAAATATATTGGAAAATATTTTATAAAATCCTCATCTGATATGTCCCCATCATACATTTCGTTAATTTCATTTTCAATAACCAGGTAATTAAGTAACGGAGAAAGTTTTCTGGAACCGTAGTGTGGAACTGATACTATCCTTATGTTGGACAATAAATCTTCGATTTCTTTTTCCTCAGTATCAATAAAGATCAGAAAGCCGGTCAGCCTGCAGGCATCAATTTTAGTCATTTTTATGTTCTTGTCTTTATATCCGCATAAGAATGTTTTGATAACATTTATGATGTCTCGCGCCAATGTCTTAAATATATATGCACCTGTACAATAAATTGCATAACACTTAAGCATCAATTTCATAGTGTCATTTGTAATCCCTAATTCTTTTCCAATGTTTTTTTCGTACCCTGCTTTATCAAGTGAAAAATCGATGCCAACCTTACGCACTCCAGGATAAGTCTTCCATTCATCATCCCCAAACTCGCCTCCGATGATTATCCCGTCATTCTTCAGCTGTTCAAAACATTTTCTGGCTGTTTTAATTGCATTGGCGCCATAATGCCGGTCCTTATAGGACACAAAATCACCTAAATCTATTATTCCCAAATTACTCCGCATCCTTTTTCTCCCCATCTATCTCAGCTGTTAAGCTTTTTCTATACGATAAAATCTGCTTCTTTAACATCTCCTTTTCCTCATGGCACATTGTTTTCCCTACTTCCGAAAGGATCTTTTTGTAAGCAGGCTTAATAACTCCTTCGTATATGGCTTTCCATTTAGGATTCCTGGATGTTTTTATCTGTGCCTCATACCAGCACATAACACATACAATGCTCTTTATGCCATATTCTGTTAAAATCTGATGTTCACAGACATTAGCAAGGCAGCTCTTGAATTCCGGGTTTTCACAGACTTCATCAAGAGCTCTCTTTTCGCAATATATTCCTTCATCTTTTGCCTTGCCAAATCCCTGCGCTATTTCCAGGCACATACTCAGGTACTTAATCGGCATGTTTACTTCACCCTCTTTGAAGCTTCTCTCAAGTTTTATGGCCCCCATCATTTCGGATCCAATCAATTCCAAATCATATGCCGGAATGTTACAGCGTGCCAATATTTCAGTCTGTTCACGAGGGGAAAGTTTATCAAATACACCAGGGAACATTCCTAAAAATCCCATATACTTGATTGCTCCATGTACGCCACGGTCCATCATCATCGCCAAAACATCGGCAGCCATCTCACAGCTAAGGCCGTTGTCATAAATATATATGGCTGTTGTATCAAAGCTTTTATGGCTCCTGGCAAATGAAGCTATTGCATAAGCCACCAAGGGCCCTGCCCCATCCTTCCGTGCGCGATTCTCTATGCTCTGGGTATAAGATTTGTTGAATCTCAGTACATGCAGGTTTTCTTTCCCTAATAACTTGATTACGGAGTCCCCGAAAATTTCTGCGAAATGAACATAATTTAGGTAGCAGCTGTTCATACGATTGTGTTTCAATCTTCCTCTTTCACCGCCGCTCATCATCTGATGATAGAACATGATCAAAGACATCCTTCCAAAAAAGCATCTCAGTTCATTTCCTAGTGGTGCCAGCAGGTCTGCACCTTTAGCTGTTTTGCCGGGTTTTTTGGCGGCCAACTCGATACTATGCTCAAGGTACACTCCTATTTCATAGTATATCGATGAATTTATCCTATCATTCAGTATGTCTTCCCTAAGTGTATTCTTATCAATCCCCAGTTTATTTACAAGCTTATCGTCAATAGATGGCCAATTGCTACAGATATCTTTAGCCCTCCAGTCGCAAACATACTGTATGGCTATAAAAAGCCATGTTTCAAAATCTAAAGACTTATCCAGACTCTTCTCGATAACTCTGTTTTCCTTCAAAACTTCTTCATTGAATACTACTTTAGCTATTTCCAAATATACTTTATAGGGATATGCTTTGATAGCAGCTGATTCCGAAAGAGTCCGTTGTTTCTTTTTCCTGCCTATTTGATCCAAATTAACTGGCATTTTTGTCCTAGCATATTCAACATATTCTACAAGCATATCCTGACTAGCCTTCGTGTCCAATTCTTGCACATACTTGTGGTAGGTGCTGTTATCTGTCTTTTTCAGGTCAATTTTGCATGCCACTTTAACAAATGCAGTCACCGACGGTGTAAAAGATTCCATCTTGTTCAAGAAGTCAGTTAATAATCTCTTGGTGGTTCTATTTTCGCACTTGTCAAGCAATTTCTGACATTTTTCAGACTCACTATACCCAAAATCTTCAAAGAAGTCTTCTGAAACTTTATTTAATAGTGGAATATCCTTCTTTTCAAAATAATATTTTTCCCGTGTATTAACAGGGAATGGTATTTCGTCGCAGTACATAACTTTTATGTTATAGCTGTCTTTCAGGGACTCAATATAATCCCAGTATTTTTCCCTGTGATTAGCATACTTTGAGTCAAACCTGTCAGAATCATGAGTTTTTAAATAAGCTTCCAAAGAGATATAATGATTCATTTTCTCCACAACATTCTCAACATCAGACAGTTTAATCAAGCCGTCTCTGCATTCGATCCGACATTCATCAATCCAGTCTTCAATCGTTCCCCTTGAGACACCTATCCGTTTAGCAGCTCCCTGGACAGATGTGCATTCCTTTTTCTTCCATTCACTCATATATATCCCTCATTAACTCTTCCTGGAATGAATAACTTGTATTTTTGTATGCCTGAACTATATCCGAATTAATATCCAGATATATTTCATATGCATTGCTTTTCGGCGAATCCCCTCTCAATTCCCGGACTTTTTCTGGTCTAAGATTCTCAACGCAGACCAAATACATTGTAAACCAATGGCGTAACATATGGGCACCAGGATATGCCCTCCTGTAATATTCTATATAAGCATATGTTTCACCTTCAAAAGCTGTTAATTCGCTTGTCTTCTCCAATATTTTGAGGAAATAATTCTGGAACAGTGCTTTTATCCTTGATAGTAACGTTGTTGTCGACATCGCATGTCCCTCTTCATTGTATAAAATCGGATTCTCGCCTTCCGTAGGATACCCCCGTGAATACAGATAGTCTTTCTGAAATTCAATAGCTTCCCTTACTTTCTCAACAAATTTGTAATAAACTTTTTGTGCGCGAATCTTCTTTATGGATCCAAACTGAGATTTGCCTCTTCTGAATCGATTATTTTTATAAAGATTAATAACGATTCTGTCTATTGTTGTTGCTAGATTGCTATCCTCAATGTCAGCGAATGTTACATTAACGACCTCTCCTTCCCGCAACCCGGAATATGCCATTAACACCAAAGCCAAAAATAACATCGGATCATATTTTTTGGCTGCATACAATAATGCTTGTAAATGGCCGCTCATCAAAGCCCTATTTCGATGTTTATTGTCGTTTTCTTTAGGAGGGTTCAGGCCCAAAATATTGTATTGCCTCTTATCTTTCGGGAAATTAGTAAACTTATACTTTGTACAGTCTTGATTAAACAGCTCATCAATGTTATATTTTAGGTTAGCACTTGCATGTTGATTACTATAATTTTTCAAGAAATTGAATAAATTAATTACTATTTTCCACCATGAATCACTTTTTATCTCCTTTCCATCCTTTCCTATACGAGCTGTTTTTAAAAAGCCATAAATATTTTCTATAGATATATCATCTATCCTCTTGATAGAAGTTTCATGCAGTAAATAATTAAGGAACATCGTAACATGGGACACCGCTATTCGAATTGTTGATTCTCCAGGAACCCCAAACCTAGGATTAAAAATATATTTCTCTAAACCTGTAAGGCATACCATTAGTTTTGTCTGCTCGTCAACCAGAGCTATAGCAAAGTAACACCTTTTCTGTTGATTATTGCTAAGGAGAACCGCCTTATTAACGAAACTATACTTATCTCTATCTACCTTATATGCACTCAATGCAATGATTTCACCCATATTACCTCCCCCTACACATAAAAAAAACGATATAATAAAGTATAAAATAATTATATCGTCGATAATTTATAATGTCAACTTTATTTTAACTATAGCTTGTAATTCCTGCATTTACCATAATTAACTTACATTTTTATATTATGTATTCTATTGTCTTAAAATTTTTCTTTCCTCGTTTATTATCCTGTTCGAACCGGCAGCGATCTTCTGGACCACATCATCCAGTTTTTCTTTTGTGTCAAAGCATATGTCGCGCCGGTTGAGCGAGCCGTTTTTTTCTATAAAAATATCGTCGGTCCCGTTTACCATTAT
>JAEEGL016936456.1_pt1 | contig 27250 bp, 28 predicted proteins | sample 9134231 | NCBI WGS metagenome assembly JAEEGL01 (sample SAMN16246548, study PRJNA631951) | gut metagenome | biome: gut microbiome; feature: rumen; material: fiber-attached | host: Bos | place: Iran: Karaj | collected 2018-10
AAGGGCAGACAGAAATATAAAGAGTATGGGCGCCGAAGTGATTCTTCGTAAAAAAATCAGCATATGAAGGTATGCATGAGAGGATGCACGATGTGCATCAAGCCGGGTGGCACCGCAGGATAAATCGATCCTGTCCCAGCAAGAAAGGGACAGGATTTTCTTTTTTCCCGGAAAGGAAGAAACAATGAAAATGGACAGACGATGGCGTCTCTCTTATCTGAAATTACGTCAAAAAAATAAAGAAAGGGAGAACACAAAAATGAAAAAAACTACATTATTATTTATTAGCCTGTTTATGATTCTTGCATTATGCGGCTGTTCGCCAAAAAGTGAAAACAACGAACAATCGGGTTCCGATAAAATCAGTATCGGTATCTGCAACTATGTCGATGATGCATCGCTCAATCAGATCGTCGACAATATCAATGCCAGACTCGACGAACTGAATGCGGAAAACGGCACTTCGATCGAAGTTTTATACGACAACGCCAACGCCGACGCCAACGTCATGCGGCAGATCATTTCCAATTTCATTTCCAAGGATGTCGATCTGATGGTCGGCGTTGCAACGCCTGTCGCCATGAACATGCAGGCGATGACTGAGGACAATCAGATCCCTGTCATCTTCGCCGCCGTCTCCGATCCGCTCGGCGCCGGACTGGTCGATTCTCTGGACAGACCCGGTCACAACATCAGCGGCACCTCCGACTATCTTGACACCGGAGCCGTCCTGAACCTGATCCTGGCGAACAACCCCGATATTCAGAAAGTCGGCCTGCTCTACGATGCCGGGCAGGATTCCTCAACCGGACCGATCAAGGAAGCCAAGGCTTTCCTGGAATCAAAAGGCATCGCCTGTGTTGAAAAGACCGGAACCAATGTCGACGAGATCAAGCTCGCGGCCGGTGCGCTGATTTCGGAAAACGTCGAAGCGATATTCACGCCGACCGACAACACGGTCATGACAGCTGAACTTTCCATCTATGAAGAGATCGCCGATGCCGGCATTCCGCACTACACCGGAGCGGACTCTTTCGCTCTCAACGGCGCCTTCCTGGGCTATGGCGTTGACTATGCCAATCTGGGAAAAGAGACAGCCGAAATGATCTACACTGTCCTCTTTGGCGGCACGGATATTGCGAATCTGTCTGTACGGACCTTCGATAACGGTACGGCATCGATAAACACCGACATCGTATCCAGACTCGGCTACGATCTCGACCATCTCAAAGAGATCTTCAGCCCCTACTGCACGGCAATCAGAACGCTGCAGACCGCCGAAGAATTCGAATAGGGAGAATTCATGTCTTCGCTTGTTCTGACGACGCTGGAGCTCTCCCTCATCGGTTCTCTGACCGTTCTGGGGCTCTATCTCAGCTATTTCACACTGAACGTATGCGATCTTTCGACGGATGGCTGTTTTACCATCGGCGCATGTACGGCAGCAGTCGTCGCTTTGAGCGGACATCCCTATCTGGCGATCATCGCCGCGATGGCAGCCGGTCTTTTGTCAGGCCTGGTCGTCTCGCTTCTGCAGACCTACTTCGGCATCAATTCCCTGCTTTCAGGCATCATTGTCAATACGGCTCTTTATTCGGTCAACATCGCCATCATGGGAAATTCTTCCCTGCTCAACCTGAACAAGACGGAGACGATCTATACGATCGCAAAACAGCTGTGCTTTGATACTCCGTTTAACGGATACAGCTCACTTCTCATAGAACTCTGTTTCGTCATCCTTGTCGTCCTGTTTTTAAATTTCTTTCTTAAGACACGGATCGGTCTGGCGATCAAGGCGACCGGCGACAATCCCGTCATGGTGGAAGCCTCTTCACTCGACCCGCGCAAGACGACGATCGTCGCCCTGTGTGTGTCCAATGCCTTTACCGCCCTTTCGGGCTGCCTGCTTTCCCTGTCGCAGAAATCGGTCAATATCGATATCGGCAGTGGAATGGTGACGATCGCTCTGGCATCGCTTCTGATCGGAAGGATCTTCTGTCGTTCAAATAAGACGATGACCAGACTGCTCTGCTGCATACTGGGATCGTTCATCTTCCGCGTCGTCTATGCGATTGCCCTCAGGCTCAACATGCCTGCATATATGCTGAAGCTTGTCTCATCGATCATCGTTGCCGTGACGATATCAATACCTTATATCAGAAGCCGCATCCCGCTCTATAAGCGCAGAAAAGCGATCAGGGGAGGTCAGGCATGATTGAAATAAGACATCTGACAAAGATCTTCAATAAAGGGACGGTGAACGAGAAGATCGCTCTAAACGATATTTCACTGACGATCGACGACTCGGATTTCATCTGCGTCATCGGCGCCAACGGTTCGGGCAAATCCACCCTGCTCAACTGCCTTTCAGGCGCGATCATCTCCGAAGAAGGAAACATCATCATGGAAGGAAAAGACATCACCCTTCTTCTTCAGCATGAAAGAGCCGACGATATCGGTCATCTGTTCCAGGATCCAATGGCCGGAACGGCGCCGCACATGACTGTCGAAGAAAATCTCGCCCTGGCCGCAAAAAGCGGCGGCTGGCTGGCGAGCGTCAAAGAAAAGGACCGTCAGCTTTTCAGAGAAAAGCTGAAAGAACTCGATATGGGCCTTGAGGACAAGCTGGAAATGGAAGTCGGCGTCCTTTCGGGTGGCATGCGGCAGGCACTCACTCTGGTCATGAACACGATCCGAAGGCCGAAGCTGCTTCTTCTGGACGAACATACGGCTGCTCTGGATCCGCAAAGCGCCCAGAAAGTACTGGATCTGACAAAGCGGACAGTCGAAGAAAAGGAGCTGACCTGCGTGATGATCACACACAATATGCAGACAGCTCTTGATTTAGGCAATCGTCTGATCATGATGCATGAAGGAAAGATCATCGTCGACCTCAACAAGGAAGAAAAAGAAAAGATGACGATCGATGATCTGCGCAAACTCTTCCATAACAGATCCCACAGCGATCTCAACAACGACAGAATGCTGCTGCAATAAAAAAAGATGGTCTTCAATGAAGACCATCTTTTTTTCATTCAGATCACTGTTCTGGTTCCGAAGGGTCTGACTCTGACTTTGAGCAGGCAGTCATCGCCGAACACCGAAGACATCAGTCTGCTGATGCCTTCGACTTTATCCGCCGGTACGATCAGCTGTATCGTCCCTTCAAAGCCGCCGCCGTGAACGCGGTAGGCGCCTTCCTGTCCCAGATACATGTCCGCAAGCGCCAGACCGATCGCCAGCGACTGCGAGGTGGCTCTTGAAGCCGGATAGACGTTCTGAAGATATTCGAACGAGGACCTGCCCGATTCCTTCATGAGGAAGAGCAGCCTGTCGATGTTCCTGTTTCGTATCGCTTCTCTTTCTTCGACGGCCCTTTCATCTTCTCTGTAGAAGTGGATCGCTCTCAACAAGGCACGGTCGTTTCCAACTTTCTCACGGATCATTTTGAAACTGCCGATCAGTTTCTCCAGTGAAGAGTCTGCCAGGTATTCCACGCTGAGCTCATGTGCCACTTCCCTGATTTCATTCGGTACTGCCGCATATTCGTGTGAGAGATCGGAGTGATCGCCTTTGGTATTGACCAGGATCAGTTCATAGCCGTAATCGGAGAAGGAGAAATCGAAATTCTCAATCGCCGGTTCTTCAGGTTTCTTGAAATCGATCGTGACAAAACCGCCGACCGAGATCGCCATCTGATCGAGCAGACCGCTGGGCTTGCCGAAATAGACATTCTCGGAATACATGCCGATCTTTGCCCTTTCGACGGGATCGATGGCACCTTCGTTGTATAAGGCGTTGAATATCTCCACCACCATCACTTCAAAGCAGGCGGAAGAAGAGATGCCCGAACCGACCAGAACTCTCGACTCGCACAGCGCATCGAATCCGCCATAGCGATAGCCCAGTTCGTTCAGTCTGGCTGCGATGCCTCTGATCAGTGCTTCCGATGTGTTGACCTCTTCTTTTCTTATCGAAAGATCGTCAAGATCAACCGGTGAGATACGGAAATCGCCATCACGGTAGAAAACGGTATTTTTGTCATTGGCTTTGACGATAGCCAGATTGTCCATACTTAAGCCGGCTGCCACGACATGTCCGTGCTGATGATCGGTGTGATTGCCACCGATCTCTGAACGTCCGGGCGAGGAGACGAAGTGATAATCGCCGTCGCCATAAAGCGCATAGGCTTCCTCCAGCAACTTCAGATAACGCTGCTTCTCCGTCTGAACATCTTCGCTGCAGATGATCTTTGAAAGGACTGAATCAGGCTCAGTCGACAGAATATAGGATTTTAATTCAATATAGTTCATAAATTATTTCAGGTGAGATTTTCCGATCATGGCAGCGCCCAGAACACCCGGTTCGGACAGCTGTGCCTTAAGGATAGGCACATCTCTCATACCTGGGTGAGCCATGGAACGGAAATACTCTTTGACTTTTTCAAAATACAGAGCGGAAGAGTGTGAACATCCGCCTCCGATGACGAAGCAGTCCGGAGCACAGATCGCCGAAATGTCCGCCAGGCAGGTTGCGAAATCTTTGGACATCTTGTCGATGATTGCTTCCGCAACTTCATTTCCCTGACCGGCCAGCAGGAAGACCTTTCTTGCCGAGTCACCGCTCTCACCGATCAGTTCCTTGCCGATCAGTCCGATTGCCGTTCCTGAAGCGACCGACTCGACGCCTCCGCGGTTGAGATGGGCATAGACCGGATACTGTTTGGCATCAGGATCAACGATGACGTTGGCGACTTCGCCCGCATATCCCTTGTGTCCGGAAATGACTTTGCCGTCGATGACGAGTGCACCGCCAATGCCTGTGGAATGAGTCAGGAAATAGATCTCATGGTAGCCTCTGCCGGCGCCCAGCACTGCTTCGGCAAGCCCCGCTGCATTGGCATCATTGTCCAGAAATACGGGGATTCCCGTCTCCTTTTCCATGTTTGCGGCAAAAGGATAGTCCTCACAGCCCGGGATATTCGTTGCCTGCGTGATGACATTTCTTTCGCCGTCGACCGGTCCGGGGATGGCCAGACCAATGGACTTGACGTCCGTCAGGTCGAACTGTCTGAGAAGATTCAGTATGTTCTCTTCGATCTTTTCGGGACCTTCCAGTCCGTGCGAAGGCGCAATCACATCCTGAACGATTCTTCCGTCATCATCTACCTTGGCGATTCTGACATTTGTACCGCCTAAATCGATTCCTACATAATAATTCATTATCAGTACCTCTTTTTCTTCATTATACCAAGCAAATCATAGTTTTGATATCCGCTGATTTCAACTTCGTAAAACTCACCAATTTTTAATTCATCTTCACTCCTGATGTAGATGATTCCGTCAATACCGTCCGGTGCCGACATGCAGCTTCTGCCGACATAGCGGTCAAACAGTGACTCGTAACGTTCGATCAGCGTCAGATAGGTCTTTCCGACACGTTCACGGTTCTTCTCTTCGACGATCTTCTGCTGCAGAGCCATCAGGCGGTCATACCTTTCATTCTTGACTTCCTCTTCCACCTGTTCATCCATTTCATAGGCCTGTGTATCCTCTTCCGGCGAATAGGTAAAAGCGCCTAGCGAATCGAACTTTATCTCTTCGACAAACGACAGCGTATCTTCAAAATCTTCATTGCTTTCGTGCGGAAAGCCGACGATCAGCGTCGTTCGGATATAGGCGTCCTTGAAATAGCGGCGGATCAGGGAAATCTTTCCCCTGATCAGATCGACGCTTCCTCTGCGGTTCATCAGCTTCAGAATCTTGTCGCTGCCGCACTGAATCGGAATGTCGAAGTACGGGAGTACCCTCTTTGAATTGCTCATCTCAATCAGCAGCTCCTCTTCGATCTCATCGGGATACATGTAGAGGATGCGGATCCATTCAAATTCAAGCTGATCGAGTTCCCTGATCAGATCCTTGAGCGCAAATCTGCCATAGAGGTCATGCCCATAGTAGGTTGTATCCTGGGCGACAACATTGAGTTCCTTTACGCCTGAAGCCAGCAGATCTCTTGCCTGTGCCACGTTGTCTTCAATGGAATAGGAACGGCAGTTGCCTCTGATGAGCGGTATTGCACAATAGGCGCAGCGATTATCGCAGCCATCCGAAATCTTCAGATAGGCGGTATAGGAGCTGTTGGCGAGCTTGCGGTTCTTGCCGTAAGTCTGAAGAAAACGGTGGCCAAAGAGTTCCGATAACAGCTGCGGCAGTTTCGGATAGTCCTCGATCTTCACGAAGAGATCGACTTCGGGGAATTCCTCCAGACATTCTTTGTAGTAGCGCTGTACAAAACAGCCGGTGACGATCAGCTTCTGCAGGCAATCGTTCTTGTATTCGCTGATTTCCAGGATCGTATCGATCGCCTCTTCCTTGGCACTCAGAATGAAGCCGCACGTATTGATCAGAACGGCATCGCACTTCTTCAGATCATATTCGTATTCGAAAAAAGGATCATCGAAAAGACCGATGATGTTTTCACTGTCGACGAGGTTTTTGGCACAGCCAAGCGAGATAAAACCGATTTTCATATTATTGCACCAGCTCCGTTAAATTGTTTGCCCATTTATAACTATTATAGCGTTTCAGAGTCAGCAGGAAACGGACGACCTGTTCTATCTGACACAGCAATACCAGAAAGACGACGCTTTGAACGCCCATGTATACACCCGCAAAGGCGATCGGAATGCCAACTGCATACATGATCCCGGAATCCAGCAGATTGTAGATCTTGGAATCTCCTCCGGCCTTCAGCGTACAGAACATGACGTATGTGAAGACTCTCAGAAACGCCTTGAAACCGTAAACCGACAGAAGACTGCGCGCGGAATCATAGACGGATGGATCAGAGATATGATACAGATGCAGGAATGCAGGGCTGAAGACGACCATGACCAGCCACAGCAGAAGACCGACCGCGAAAGACAGTCCCAGATGATAGCGCGATTCTTCTTTCGCCTGTTCAATGCGACCCTGTCCAAGCAGCGTACCTGCCATGATCGACACCGCTTCGCCATAGCCCCATACGGCAAACAGAACCATCGAAAGGATTTCTGAAGATACGTAGATCGCTTCCATTGAAGAAGAACCCAGCATGCCATACGCCTTGTTGAACAGCGACTGGCCAAAGCCGAACAGCATCTCGTTGAAGGCGATCGGAAAGACCTTGCGAATAAACGGAGAAAAGAAACTGAATCCGAAGGAGAACATCTCCCTGAGCCCCTGCAGGAACACCGGCTTTGCATGGAATGTATACGCAATCATTGCGATGCAGCAGATGATCTCGCTGATCAGCACGCCGATGCCGGCGCCTTCGACGCCCATTTTAAAGACAAAGATCAGCAGATAACTGCAGATGATGTTGCATGCGACATAAAACGCGGAAATCACAAAGGTGATGCGGGTCCTGTGCATCGCCTGGTACATGCAGCGGAAGGAATTGGTGATGCACATGAAAAATAGCGATATCATCACGTATTTCAGATAGACGAGAGAGTGTTCCATGATGGCAATATCGTTGAGATAGAACAGCAGAAGCCTGTCGCCGGCCGTAAACGTGACGATGTTCCAGAAACCGGCATTCAAAAGCGACAGCAGAAGGAAGATACCTTGCGTCTTAGCCATGTTTTTATATTGAGAAGCCCCGAAAAACTGCGCGCCGAAAAGGACTGCACCAGCCTCCAGCCCCCACATCAGGTAATCGTGAAGATAGATGACGTTGTTGGCATTACCGACAGCCGTGACCATGCCGATCGAAGAAACCATGATCGAACAGATGATCGAGCGGCAGGAAAGAAGCAGATGGGAGAGCGCACAAGGCAACGCGATGCGAAAGACCTTTCTGTAGAAATTCGGATCCCCGATATATGAGCGCACATTCACATTCATACACATAATTATACTGAATAAAAAGGAAAAACAAGGCTATGAAGCCTTGTTTCGCTGTTTTTCCTTGTATCTTTCGATGCGCTCCGCCTTGATACGGGACTGAATGAATTCCCTTCTCTTTTTCCGTTTGATCTTCTCAACCTGAAGATTCTTTTTCTTCTTGTAGTTGGGTTTGACTTTCTCTTTCTTGCGATAGAGCGTCTTGACGATCTCCTTTTCTTCCACGTCCACCTTGATCCGTTTCCTGTCGGTCGGATTGGACGCCTCTTTCCAGTTTCCGTTCTTATATTCCTTGGCGAGGAAGTTGACGCCTTTCTTGTTCAATGTACGGATGGCCTCCAGATCACTGTCCTTATATAAGAGATAACAGGTCCCGTCCTTCTCATTTCTGCCGGTCCGGCCGGCTCTGTGCATGTAGAACTGCAGCTGGCTGGGTAGACCCATCGAGATGACGTGGGAGATGCCGTCGATATCGATGCCCCGCGAAGCGACGTCGGAAGCGACGACGTAGGTATATTTCTTCGCCTGCAGGTCCTTGATGGCTTTCTGTCTGTCCCTTGATTCAAGCCCGCCGTGTAAGAGCAGCGCTTTCACGCCTTTCTCGCTCAGATAGCGGTATGTTTCATCCGCCTCATCCTTGGAATTGGCGAAGATCAGGCAGACATAAGGCCGAAAGCCCGGCAGGATGTCATAGACGACTTCCCGGTATTCCTTGTGCTTGCAGTTGATGAGGACATGGGTGATATGCGGATCTCTCTTCTTATCCTCGACCCGGATGATCTTGGGATTGTTCAGATAACGCTTGACGAATGAATTGAGCTCTTCGGGGAAGGTCGCTGAGAAGCAGAGAACTTCCGGGTCCTTGACCATGTGTGAAAAGACGACATCGATGTCCTCCAGGAAACCGAATTCAAGGGTCATATCCGCTTCATCGATCACAAACATCTGTACAAAATCGACACGCAGCGCATTTGAGACAAAGAGATCCTTTATTCGGCCAGGCGTACCGATGACGACATGCGGCGCCTTCTCCATCTTCTGCATTGCCTTTTTCTTGTCGGTACCGCCCGAAAGCAGCTGGATGCGCAGGTCCGGCAGCACTTCCTTCATCAGCAGTGCGTTCTGATAAACCTGGTAGGCCAGTTCCCTGGTCGGCAAAGAGATCACGACCTGCGTTTTGTCCGACACGGGATTGATCATCTCCATGATCGGAATCAGATAGGCGTGTGTCTTGCCGGTTCCGGTCTTAGAGATCGCAATCACGTCCTTGCCGGAGGAAGTGTATTTCAGTACTTCTTTCTGTACCTGTGTAAGTTCATCAAAGCCGTTGAGCTCGATGAACTGTCTGGTTGTTTCTTTCAGATTCTTATCCATACGCATCTATTTTAGCATAATGTATAATGAACATATGGAAATTCAGAAAGTCGTTCCCAGCGGTTACTGCAAGGGCGTCGTCAACGCGATCCGGCTTGCCAAGGATACAAAGGCGAAACATCCCGACGAGGATGTCTTTGTTCTGGGCATGCTGGTACACAACTCCTTTGTTTCAAAGGAACTGTCCGCCTTGGGCATCGTCACGCTTGACGATTCAAAGCGGTCCAAATCCGAGTTGCTCGATGAACTTGATCACGGCATCGTCATCTTCACAGCTCATGGCATCTCCGACGAGCTGAAACAAAAGGCGGCAGACAAGGGACTTCAGTATGTCGATGCCAGCTGCGTCGATGTCCTCAAAACGCAGAACATCATCAGAGAAAAGCTGGAACAGGGATATGACGTGATCTATTTCGGAAAGGCGAAACACCCTGAGGCGGAAGCCGTACTTTCAATTTCAGACAGGATCCATCTGGTCTGTGACGATATTTCTCTGAAACAGCTGAAACTCAACAATGATAAGATCTTTCTGACCAACCAGACGACCATGTCCTATCTGGAACTGCAGGATCTCTTTACATTGGCGAAAACCCTTTATCCGAACATTCTGATTGAGGAAGAGATCTGCAACGCCACATCTTCCAGACAGCTGGCGATTGCCGGCCTGAAGGATTGCGACGTCCTCTACGTCGTCGGTGACGTCAAGTCCAACAACACTGCCAAACTGGTCGACATCGGAAAAAAACACGGCATAAAAAAAGTTCTGCTGATACAGAACTATGAAGATATCGATCTGAAAGATCTTGAAGGCGCCGACAAGGTCTGCGTCAGCGCAGGCGCTTCCACGCCTCCCCTGCTGATCAATGAAGTCATCGCCTATTTAAGGGCGAAAACGGGCGATCAGCTTGCGGATTGAAATATCCTTGATGCCGAAGATCTTCTGCGGCAGTCTGAAGTAGACTGTGATGAAATAGTAAATGCCCAGCATCAGGATGCCCATGACGCCCATGAGGGCGATGTCGGCGATGCGGCTTGTGTAATCAAACGGAATGACCCCGTGAATCGCATAGGCCGGAAGGACCATGATCAAAGACGAAATCAGGATCTTTACGAAACGGCGTGAAGATCCTTTTATGTTGATACCGAAGTTGCGCCTCAATGCGATGAAATACAGGATGATCTGAATCAGGTAATAAAAACCCGAAGAATAGATCATGCCATAGGTGCCGAAAAAGCGCACAAGCGGGAAGAATGTGATGAACTTGACGATAAAGCTCACGATCAGCGTTGTGATCGCGTCCTTGCGCAGCTTCAGGGACATCATGATCGACGAGAAGATCGGCGCAATCGTGCCTAAGAAGATCTGGATATTGCTGACGGCGAAGAGTTTCGTCCCCAGATCGAGATTGCGGTTGCCATACATGATGAAATAGATGTCTCTGGCAAAGAAAATGAAGATCACCGTCATTGGTACCAAAATGTAGGTGACGGTATCCAGGATCTGGTTGATCTGTCTGGTGATCTTTTTATTGTCTCTGGCTTCCAGCGATTCGCTCAGATAAGGAACCATGCCCGATCCAAAGCCGATCGCCAGTACCGAAGGGATATTGGCAATCTTGGCGATGTTCGCCTGAAGAATGCCGGATGCGAGCTTTGCTTCTTCGTAGATCTGCGGGCCGTTGACCTTGGCCATGTAATCCAGAAAGAAAGTCGTGTTGACCAGAGGCCCGGCAGTGCCCAAAAAAGAGATGATCACATAGGGCACGCCAAGAAAGACGATCTCGCGCAGGATCTCCTTTTTGTCCATCAGTGCTTCGCTTTCCTGTGCAGCAGCGAGTTTTTCAACTGCGTCAACGTCATTTCTGCTGAGAAGCTTCGTAAAGACGAAGGCTGCCAGCGCGCCAAGCGATGCGGCTGCTATGGCGATAAAGATGGCCCAGATGCTTTCAAAATTCAGAACCCTTACAAACAGATAAGCAAAAAGGATGATTGAAAAAACGCGGACAAACTGTTCAAGAACCTGAGATGAGGCGTAGATGTCCAGGCGCTTCAGACCCTGTATATAGCCCCGGACCGCACTTAAAAGCGGCACAAGGATGACAGCGACCGTCAGGATATTGAACATGATCCTGAGATTGCGAATATCCCCTTCAGGAGCTGAAGCACCCAAAGACTGTCTGGCAATCGCTCCGCCTGCCAGAAACAGGAAAAGCCCGGTTGCAAAAGACAGGCCCATGACGATGGCGGTTCCGAGTTTTCTGACCAGCAGAACCGTTTTGTAATCCTGCTTGGAATAATACTTTGCCACCAGAGCGGCAATCGCAAAAGGAATGCCGGCCTGCGAGATCTGCAAGAGCAGATCGTAGTAGGTATAGACGATCGAGTAGAACGCCATATTGGATTCCCCTGCCAGGGCAGAAAGAGGAGAATAGTAGAGAAGTCCGAGAAGCTTGGAGACAAAAATGCCAAAAGAGCTTGTTAAAGCTCCGATCAGCAATGATTGTTTCATCTTCTCTTTATTCATTATTCTTCCTCGTAAGCAACGTCAAGCCGGAAGTATTCGGAACGGGTAATTGAATAGTCCGCGTTCTTGAACTGCACAAAGATGTACAGCGTCGTCTGCGGTTTTACGGAAATGCCGGATACCACGATTCCCTTGACAAATCCCTGGTCGATGTTGGCCTGGTTGGGAACCATGTTGTATTCCTTCTCCTCAAAGATGCCGACGTTGGCCGCCATGTTGCTGCGGTAGTCGACATCTTTTTCGATTGCGAGCATCTCAATGTCGTACATCGCTATGCGCGGATTGTCGATGGTTATGTAGTAACGGTAGCCGTTTTCAATCTTTGCCATCTCGACGGCAATATCAAAATAATCGGAACTCGTCTGAAAACTCTCATGTTCCCTGATCATTTCTATAAGATACATGTATCTGTCATCCGGATTGGCCAGCTGTTTGCCGTCTTCCTGACAGGCGCAGAGGCTGATAAGCAGACAGATGATGAGCAACAGTTTCTTCATTTTTAGAACTCGATCGCGTAATAGAACTTCTTGCCCTTCTTGATGATGGTGAGTTCTTCGTTGAAAGCTTCTTCCTTTTTCAAAACAAAAGACATATCCGTAACCTTTTCACCGTTGACGCTGATGGAGGAACCCTTGATGAGATCTCTCGCTTCTCGATTGGATTTGCATGCCCCGACAGCGACGAGCGCGTTGATCAGCGGCGTACCGTCTTCCAGCTTTGTTCGTTCAAGATCAGCCGTTCCCTGTTTCAGTTCTTCATAGGTCAGATCCTTAAGGTTACCCTTGAAGAAGGTCTCGGCAATGCGGACCGCCGACTCATATGCCTCAGCACCGTGCAGGAATGTGATGACTTCTCTTGCCAGCGCTTTATGCGCTTCACGAAGTTCCGGATGTTCATTGTTTGAAACTTCCAGTCTTTCGATTTCTTCTTTTGAAAGGAAAGTCAAAAACTTCAGGTAGTCGATGACCTTGCTGTCTTCGGAATTGATGAAAAACTGATACATCTCATAGGCGGAAGTCTTGTTGATATCCAGCCAGACAGCCTTACCGTTGGTCTTGCCGAACTTAACACCGTCCGCTTTCGTGAGCAAAGGCATCGTAAAACCATAGGCTTCCTTGCCGATCTTCTTTCTGATGAGTTCAATACCGGCAGTGATGTTGCCCCACTGGTCCTGACCTGCGACCTGCATCGTTACGTTTCTGGTCTGATACAGATGCAGGAAATCGTATGCCTGCATCGTCATGTAGGAGAATTCGGTATAGGTGATTCCTTCATCCAGCCTCCTGCGAACGATATCCTTGTTCAGCATATAGCCGATATTGAAGAATTTGCCGACATCTCTGAGCCAGTCAATGTAACTGAAGTTCTTCAGCCAGTCGTAGTTGTTTACGACTTCAAAGCCGAAAATATCTTCCGCCTGTTTCTTCAGGCACTCATAGTTGTGGCTGACTTCCTCAACCGTGATCATCGGACGTTCGGCGTCCGGTTTCGGATCGCCGATCAGTCCTGTCCCGCCGCCGACCAGAAGGATCGGATTGTGGCCGGCTCTTTTCAATCTCGTGGAGATCAGAAACGATGAAAAGTGCCCGATGTGCAGCGAATCGCCTGTCGGATCCGTTCCAATATAGAAAGTGATCCCTCCCTTGTTCAGAAGGTCTCTTATCTCAGGTGAAGACTCATCCTTGATGAGTCCCCGCCAAACCAGTTCTTCATAAATACCCATATTCTTCTTTATTCCTTTGTCGTCTGTTTCGGGGAGTAGATCGCATTCAGGTGCTTTTCCTTCTCCTCGACCTGTTCATCTTTCAGCATCTTGGTCATGAGTCGCATTGAGATCGCGCCGAGATCATAGGACGGCACGACGAACGATGAGATCTCCGGTCTGACCGAAGAGGTATACTTGCTTTCGTTCATGCAGACAAGGTCCATGTCTTCAGGGACATTGATGCCGCAGCCCTGGCTCGCGTTGAGCGCCGCCATGGCCTGTGAGTCTCTGTTGGCGACAAATACCTGATGTTTGTGATTCTTGAAATACGATTTGAGGAATTTATAAGTGGAGCGGTTGTCTTTCGACACTTCGATATATCCTTTGTATTCCTTGCCGAATTTCGCAAATGCTTCTTCAGCGCCGTCTTTCATCATGCGCGAAACAACATCGTTTCGATGATCCTGCAGGATCGCGATGTCTTCAATTCCCTTGTTCAGATAGGATTCGCACAGTTCATATACCGCCTTCTTATAGTCCACATAGACGGAGCAGATGTTGTCCGCCGAGATCTTCGAACACATGACGACCATCGGTATATTGTATTTTTCCAGAAGCTTGACAGAATCATCCAGATCCTTGTCGGCATAGATAATAACGCCGTCAACACGGGATTTGATGACTTCATCGATAATCTCCTTGATGTCCATGACACCTTCCGTAATGGTATGCAGATAGATTGAATAATCATAGATCTTGGCAACGTCGCAAAGACCGTTGATGACTCTGCCTGAAAAAGAGACGGAAGTCGAAGGAATGATCAGGCCAACCGTCGTCGTGCGCGACAGAGCCAGTCCCTGAGCGATTGCGTTGGGTCTGTATCCAAGCTTGTTGATCGCTTCTTCAACCCTTTTTCTGGTGTCCTCCTTGACGACAGTGGAACCATTGATGACTCTCGAGACCGTTGCCAGAGATACATTTGATTCTTTTGCTACTTCATATATCGTTACTTTTTTCATTTATCATCACCTTCCGGCGCCAGCCACTCCTTGAGGATCTCGAGTGCTTTTCCAGATACTTCGGATACCCCTTCTTTGGTGCTTTCGATGGCGCGCTTTACTTCTTCCTTATTTATAAAATCGCCGATTTGATCGCCCACATTGCCGATGAGTTCATCAAGGCCGTGCTTGTCTTCTTCGGAAGACTTTCTCTCATCACCGCTATTGTTTTCACTGTTCGTTAACAGAAGAGCATCAATACGGCTGATTGCATTCTCATAGAGCTCTTTGGATCTGACCTTGACAGTTTCGACAGCTTTTGCCGTCTCCTCCTCGTTAAACACGCTCTCGCTGAGCGCTGAGAGTTTTGTGCAGGCATCGTTGAAAGCCTTGACCGCCTTGTTTCTGACTGCATCGATCTTCCTGGCTGTTTCATCGTCAGCCGTTTCCGGCATCTGCATCAGAGCGCCGATCTTCTCTTTCATATCTTCGATCGCTTCTCTTACGGATTCTTCAATCTGTCTTTCTTCCACGTTCAGCCTCCTATGATGTCTTCAGGACTCGGTTCCTTGAGTTCGTCATTTTCCCCGCTGTCATCCTTGACATAGGCGATCACCCTGTCCTTGATCTCGCCGGCATTCTTGACGACAAAATCTTTCGCGTCCTTTACGGCAATGACCGTAGCATCGTGCGCCCTGTCTACCGTGCCGGAAACTTTGGCAACGGTGTCCAGAGGCGCCTGAACCTTTTCGATCGAACGGTCGACCAGATCGATCGTTCCGTGTGTTTTCAAAAGCGTCACATCGATATCGGATGTTACCCTGATCAGTTTGATAAGCAGTATGATGACACAAACCAGACATACAGCACCGAGAATCGGCAGCAGATCGGTACTGAGATTTCTTAAAGCAATGATTAAAGCGTCCATGATATCACCTTCCTCACTAGTATTCTAATAAAACATGAAAAAATTTTCAACAATTTGTATGCACTTACAACAAAAAAGGAACTAGATCAGTTCCTTTACTCTTTCTGCGATGTTGTAAATATCCTTGCTGGACATGAAGACCAGGCAGTCTCCCCTGTGCCGTGCCAGCAGCTTTGCTCCTTCCTCGTTCTCCGGCAGGATCACGGCGGATGGAATCATATCTGCAAGATAACCGATATCGATATCCGTTCCGTCCTGCTTGTCGTCGATGGAAGTGAAGTCCAGCAGATAGATTTCGTCGGCCGTTTCCAGCGCTTCCTTGAACTGCTTTGCGAAGTAGAGAACGCGGGATGCGCGATGCGGTTTGAAGACCGCAACGATTTTGCGGCCGGGAAAGCGCTTGCGTGCCGCTTCCAGAGTCACCTTGACTTCCGTCGGATGATGGGCGTAATCGTCGACAAATACGGTGTCCTTGAATTCTTCGACCACAAATCTTCTCTTAGGACCGACATAGGACTGGAGTGAAGCTTCCACCCTGTCCTGATCAAAGCCCATATGATGGGCCAGAGCCAGGACGCCAAGGATATCGATCATCAGATAGCCGCCAACAAACGGAACCCTGAAGTGATGGACTTTTTCTCCTTTATATAACAGGTCAAAGGAAGAATATCTGGTATCTGATTCCAGATTGATCATCCGGTAATCGTTGTTCTCGCTGAAACCGAAGGAATAAGCTTCCGTATCGAATTTGAGCTTGCGGCACCAGGGATCTTCGCCGTAATAGAAGACGGCCTTTGAAACATTGCGGACAAACTCCTGATAGGCGTTGAAGTAGTCTTCCTCGTCCTTGAAATAGTCGACATGGTCGATCTCGATATTAGTGATGATCAGGTATTCCGGATGATAGGCAAGGAAGTGACGGCGGAATTCGCAGGATTCAACGCAGAGATATTCGCTGTCCTTTTCCAGGAAGCCCTCACCGTCGCCGATCAGATAACCGGTCTTCTCGAATTCAGAGAACACCGTCTTGGTGATCGTCGTGGTCGTCGTCTTGCCGTGCGATCCGCAGATGCCGATGGAGATGTAGTTCTTCATCAGTTCACCCAGAAATTCGTGATAGCGGTAGCACTTGCACAGTTGTCTTGCCCGGACAACTTCCGGGAAATCTTCGAGGAAAGCGTTGCCGATAATGACGGTATACTCTTCCCTGATATTGTTCTCGTCAAACGGATAGATCTGAATTCCCCTTTCGACGAGTTCATCCTCCGTGAAAAAATGCTTGGTCTGGTCTGAACCGCAGACTTCATAACCAAGCTCGTGCAGCATGATGGCCAGCGAGGCCATCCCGGTACCTTTGATTCCGATAAAGTAGTACATCAGTCTTCCTCGTCAAGCGAATTGAAGAGAGAGATCTCTTCTATTTTCCCATTATCGTAATCTTCTTCAAAATCGTCGTAGGTATGTTCACTGTATCCGTATCCATCATCGTCGCCGTCGAGCAGCATGTGCAGTTCATCTTCATCGCTTAACGGCAGTTCCCCGAAGAGATCAGGATGTTCCTTCTCATAGTCCTCCCGGCTTCCGTATCCATAGAACGGTGAGGTGATGATTTCAAGATGAGAGGAATCGGGCTTGCTTAAGAGAGATTCGTTGGCAGAACCAGATGAAACACTGCTGATATCCGGCTTGTTTTCCTTGATCAGACCGAAGATCGGCGAGATCTGTGAAGAGAACTCGTAGTCGACATGATCATCTTCGACTTTCTTTTCCTCGGGCTTTTTCTTTTCTTCGAGGTTGATAAAAGCAGATCCTTCGGATTTACGATATAAGATGTCTTTTGCCTTGACGGTATTCTCCTGCTTTCTGGCCGGTTTTTCAGCCGTCTTCGGTTTTTCGAAAATTTCTTCCTCGTCTTCTTCAGGTTCGAAAAGAATATCAATGAATTTTTTCTTTATATCGTTTTTCATCTCCCACCTCTTTTTATCATTCTACAACATTTTTATAATCAGCACGACAGCCTATTGCGAAGTGCCGGTATCTTCTCTGTCAATAAGAAAATCATTGACATTGCCGTTGACCGGCATGATCGTTTCAAACAGATTGATCTGTTTCTTCTCGTAATCGATCTCGTTTCTTGACGAATAGGATGCGATGACGTCATTCTCTCTGACGGACGCTCCTTTTGCCATCAGCAGGATCCGCGAGCTCAGATTCACGATGTCGGAACCGGTGGCATATCCGTAAAAGACCAGTTCCTTTGAAGCGAAATAGGAAAGATAGCGATTGTCATATTCATAGACTTCATAGATGTATTCATGGCTGTCGCCATCGCTGTCAATGTAAGTGCTCTGCCTCGTATAGACCTTTTTGCTGTCGTCGAAGAAGCCCTCATCCGTCAGCCTGACGTTCTTGTAATAGCGGTCGTTGATGATGCCGGAAACGTTGACGTCCATGACGAAATGGGACTCGTTGTATACGAAGTTGCTGCTGAGCTTCGTTCCTTCCAGTTCACCAGTATCACTGGGTACGTAATAATCGACGAATTTGCTGTAATTGTTGCGGCGGATCGTCTGCGCTTCGCCATCAGAAGAAAAGACTGCATCCAGTTCCCCTTTCAGGTCGCCTCTAGCCATGCACCCGCTGAGCAGAATTACAAGTAAAAATATGATGATCTTCTTCACATTTTTTATTCTAGCATACTATGATTCTTAAAACTAAAATAGCTGCTTTTCCCGATGATGATATGATCGATCAGCGGGATCGAAACAAGACGGCAGGCGCTGTAGAGCTTTTCGGTCAATTCGATATCCGCCTTTGAAGGTGTCACATTGTCGCTTGGATGATTGTGCGCCACCAGCAGATAGGAAGCCTTGATCAGGATCGCCTTGCGCAGGATCTCGTCGATGCCGATCGCAGCGTTATTTCTGCTTCCTCTGTACAGGATCTCCGACTTGATTACTGCGTTTCGGCCATTGAGATAGATGGCGAGGAATTCTTCCTGCATGGAAAAACCCAGATTGAAACGCAGCCATTCCACCACCTTGTCCGGACTGTTCAGCTCAGCTTCGACAATCCGCTCGGGACGGCTGAGCCGTTTGGCAATCTCCAGGATCGCCATCAGTTCAAGTGCCTTGGCTTCCTTGATGCCGCCGATCGAAGAGAGTTCCTCATAGGAAAGAGAAGGAAGATTGTAGAAGCCGTTTGCCTTTTCGATTACTTCATCAACCAGCTGGAAGACATTCTTCTTAGGACCGGCGCTCTTCAAAACGAGCGCCAGCAGTTCACTTTCACTCAATGATGCGATTCCAGACTGAAGCGCCTTCTGTCTGGGCATGAGTCTATTCACAGCGGTACCTCTGTTTCTCAAGTTCTTCGATCGTCGCCGAAAGAGAATAATCGCCATCCAGCGCCAGACCGTATCTTCTGATCAGGCGGTTTTCTTCCATGTGGCAGGAACTGTCAAACTGTCTGAAGAGGCCAGCAGAAAAAACCTCATCCGCAAGCAGGTTTTCCGGGACGAGGTATATTTCGACCACTTCGATCATGCGGATGCGGTCGTTTTCGGCATGGATATTGAGCGTCAGTGTGTTTTCCCGATCATAGCGCGAACAGGCGACGCTCTGATTTCTTGTGCAGGCGCACAGAAAAATAAACGGAATCAGTAATGTTGTTTTCTTTTCCAACTTTTTTCAAGAAGATGATAGAGAAGAACGCCGCACAGGGCACCGCTGCTGTCGATCAGCACATCTTTCAGGGAACAGAAACGGCCTTCTGTGAAATACTGGTGGAATTCGTCGCTGAAGGCATAAAGCACCGAAAACAGGAGCGGCACGCTTGCCTTCTTATCATCCGCGTATTCCCGGTAATTGGCGATCACCAGGATCCCAAGAATCATAAACTCGGTAAAATGAGCCAGTTTGCGGATCGGCTGCCCATAGACTTCGAAAAACTCACTTAACGACATCTTACTGCCGAAAAAGAAACTGATCAGGCGATAGATCAGTTCTGCTGCCATACCGGAAGTCTCAGCCGATACTTCCTGCGGCTGGCTCGACATGATGAAGATGAACACCATCCAAACAATGAGCAGCAATGCTTTGACGATTCTTTTCACGCTACTATGATAACACTATTGCAGGAACTCCAGTACTTCGGCTTCTTCATTGAGCCTTGAAAGCGAATCGCTGTCGTAGCAGCTGTCAGAGGGCAGGACGTTGATGGAACCGATTGCAAGGGACTTGTTGATCAGACTGACATACTCCTTCATGACGGCGATGGAGACGATCGATACCTTCGCTTCCGTATCGAACGGTCTGATCGGATGCCCCTGGCTGTCAAAGAGCCCGATGATGCGGCATTGTCCGATCAGAAGATCGGAGATCGTCTTTTCACCTGTCCTGATCGTCAGGTATAGATCGACGCAGATGCCGATGCCCAGGTTGCCCGTATTGATCTTTACCTCCCCTGCATAGAGATCGTAGTTTGCCTCGCCCCGTTTCAGAAGCGTCAAAGAAAGATCCCTGATGTCTTTTTCTATCGCTCCCTTATAGATCAGAGAACCCTTCGGCAGCGAGAAACCGAGCTTGACGTAACTGCCCAGAATCTCTTCTTCTTCAACGCTGACTTCATCACTGAGATAGACTGACGGCACATCGATGTATTCCAGATCCTCAGTGGCAATCTTCGTCCTCTGAAACAAGTGGTGCGAGGCGACCGGAACACGCTGAAAGTTTTCTCTGTAATTCAGATATGCGCTGACCGAGAAAAACAGGCTGGTGCCGATGCCCAGGAGCGACAATGCGATGAACAGCATCTTCTTTATCATCTGATACCTCCTGAATATGATTCGCCGAAAAAGAAAAAAATCCTATAGTAAGAAAAAAGAAAAGAACCGCACATCAGCAGTTCTTTATGAAAAACAACTAATTTTAGACAATATCTTTAATAGAAAAATCAGCCTTTATCCTTTTCGTTCTCGATCCATAAAGGCATCATGTCCCTTATCGTTCCGAAACCCTTGACCGATTCAGGCATACCCATGAACTTCACCCGCTTGGTATACCGACGGCTATTCTGTGAAAGCGCCTTGAACGAAAGACGGAGCTGCTTGTGTTCCCGGTCAATATCGATGACCCGGACCATCACATACTCGTCAACCTGTACGAAGCTGTCGATATTGCGTACAAAGCCGTTGGAGATTTCGGATATATGGATGAGGCCGGTCACGCCGTCGTCAAAGCGCACGAAAGCGCCGTACGGCTTGATTCCGGTGATCTTTCCATATACTGTCATTCCGACTCTGTAATCGTTGATGCTGCTCATACCTCGTCTATTATAGCACGATACAAAGTTCTCTATCACCCGGTATCGGGCTAAGAAGATACACTTTGATAGGTGTTTTCTTGGATTTTTCTTTCCCAAGGTGATATATTCTTTTATGGAGATATAGATTCATGGATAGAGAAGAAAAAATCAGACAGATCGAGAAAACGATCGAAAAAGTCAGACCATACATTCAGAACGACGGAGGCGATGTCCAGTTTGTCAAGCTGGAAGATGACATCGTCTACGTAAGCGTGCATGGCGCCTGTGTCGGCTGCATTGCTTTGGATTATACGCTCAAGGAGGGCGTGGAAGCATTGCTGTTAGACGAAGTCGAAGGCATCAAAGAAGTCAGACTTATTTAAAAAAGATGGAACGTCCATCTTTTTTTCTTTATCTGCTGTTGACCTGAACGATGATGCACTTCAGGTATTCCGATACATTATTTCCCAGAATGATGGGATGATCGGGTGCCTGTGCCCTGCTCTCCACCAGACGCAGTCGCCTGTGCGAATCATTGGCAGCAGAAAGGATGATGCGCATGAAGAGGTCCTTCTGCATGTACTCGCTGCAGGAACAGCTTATCAGGAAACCTCCGGGATTCAGAAGCTTCATCGCCCGGTAGTTGATCTCCTTATAGCCCCTGGAGGCGTTTTTCACAGAATTGCGGGACTTGGTGAAAGCCGGCGGATCGAGAATGATGACATCAAAGCGCTCTTTTTTCTTTTCCGCTTCAATCAGATAATCGAACACATCCGCAACTTCAAAACGCGTATTCGTGAAATTGTTCAGCCGGCTGTTTTCTTCGGCCTGTGCGATTGCCAGATCGGACGCGTCGATGCCGATGACTTCTCTGGCGTTCAGGGCGGCACTTAAGGCAAAACCGCCGGTATGTGTGCAGCAGTCCAGAACGCGCTTGTCCTCGCAAAGGCGGCGTATTGCAAAGTGGTTGTATTTCTGGTCCAGGAAATAGCCGGTCTTCTGCCCTTCGGCAATGTCGACATTCATCGCCACGCCGAATTCATCGACCAGGATCTTCGTTTCAAAAGGTTCGCTGAGAAAACCCTTGATTCTTTCAAGGCCTTCCAGAGTGCGGACTCTGGCGTCGCTTCGTTCATAGACACCTTTGATTTCCACACTGTCTTCCTTAAGCACCTTAAGCATCGTATCCACCAGCATTGTCTTTCTGACATCCATGCCCAGCGTATCGATTTCAAAGACCAGATACTCGTTGAACTTGTCGACGATCAGTCCGGGCAGACGGTCGGAATCCGAGAAGACGATGCGGCAGCAGCCGGTATCGACGACCGCCTTGCGGTAGTTCCAGGCATCGATAAGGCGATTATAGAAGAAAGCCTCATCGATCATCTCATCCCGGTTTCTGGAAAGGATGCGAATGCGGATCTTGGAATGATCGTTGATATATCCCCTGTCGATGAAATCATCCTTGTATGAGTAAACTTCGATAATGTCGCCGTTGGTATAGGCACCTTCGATCTGTTCGATCTCGTTGTCAAAGATCCACAGACCGCCGGCCGAGATCGTTCTTCCTTCATTCTTTTTCAGTATTGCCTTTGCCATAGCAATATTATACTCCGTATGTCCCGCCTTCAGGCAAATGAAAAGGATCTCGTATGAGATCCTTTATCCTATTTCAGTGCTTCGGCGCATCTGTCACACAAGCCGTCTTCGTTTTCTTCTTCAACGATATTCCAGCAGCGCGGACAGACATGGCCTTTAGCCATTTCAATTCCGACTTCAACGTTGTCGTATTTCGGCAGTTCTTCTTCGACAAAGGAGACCTTTGCGACGATCAGCCATTGATTGATCTTGTTTCCGAAGGCTTCTTCCAGAAGCTTGCGGTCTTCGTCGCTCACATGAAGCAGAACGTGTGCCTGCATCGGTTTTTCAATCGTCTTGGAGTTGATGGCTTCTTCTCTGGCTTTGAAGATATCTGTTCTGATCTCGTGGAGCCTTGCAAAACTCTTGCGGATCAGATCCTCATCAGGATACTTTTCAACCTTCGGGAAGTGGACGTAGTGTACGCTTTCCGCTTCCTTGCTGCCGAAGAACTTCCAGACTTCATCGCTGGTGTAGACCAGAACCGGTGACCAGAGCTTGACGAGTGAATCAACCGCTGCATAGAGGACGGTCTGGATCTTTCTTCTTCTCGGTGAATCGATCCGGTCGCAATACAGGATGTCCTTGGCAAAATCGCAATAGTAGCTGGATAGTTCGTTGGTCATGAAATTGGTCATCGTCGACGTAGCCGAGACGAAGTCATAGTTGTCGTAAGCCGTCTCGGTCTTTTCAATCATGTCGTTCAGAGCGATCATCATGTATCTGTCGACAGCTTCAAGGTCTTCGTAAGCGACCTTTTCATCGGGGTCGAAATCATCGGCGGCGATGTTGCCCAGCATGAAGCGGAAGGTGTTTCTGATCTTGCGATACTGATCGGAAACCTGCTTCAGGTTGGAATCGCCGATCCTCATATCGGCCTTGAAATCTTCAGATGCGGCCCAGAGTCTCAGGATATCGGCGCCGTACTGTTTGATGATGTCAAGCGGATTGACGACGTTGCCGACGGACTTGTGCATCGCTTCGCCCTTGGAGTCGCAGACATAGCCGTGAGAAAGTACGGATTTGTACGGTGCGGTACCGTTGTTGGCAACCGAGACGATCAGCGAGGAGTTGAACCAGCCGCGGTACTGATCGGAACCTTCAAAATAGAGATCGCATGGATAGGAATAGCCTCTGGCGATCAGCTCGGTCCAGGAGGAACCGGAATCGAACCAGACGTCCATGATATCCGTCTCTTTCGTGAAGCGGCCGTTTGGCGAAGCCGGATTTGTATAAGCTTCCGGCAGAAGATCCTTCGCTTCCGATTCAAACCAGATGTTGGAACCGTGCTCATCAAAAAGCTTTGCAATATGTTCAAAAACAGCTTCTTCAATGATCGGCGATCCGTCTTCGTTGTAGATGATCGGGATTGGAACGCCCCAGAGCCTCTGACGGGAAATGCACCAGTCCTTGCGGTCCTTGACCATGTTGGTCAGGCGCAGTTTACCGAAAGAGTTGATCCAGCGTACGTTATCGATCGCCTCCAGCAGCTGCGGCTTGATCTTTTCGATCGAAGCAAACCACTGGGTCGTTGCACGGAAGATGACCGGTTTTTTCAGCCTGTCGTCGTGCGGATAGGAGTGAGTCACCCATTCCAGTTTCAGAAGATGACCATTCTCATCCAGATATGTCGTGATCGTCTTGTTGGCGTCGAAGACGAACTGGCCTTCAAGCCACTCGCCCGCCTCCGCCGTCATGCATCCCTTTTCATCGACCGGACAGACAGTCGGCAGACCGTATTTCTGCGTCGTATAGAAGTCATCGAGACCGTGGCCACCTGCCGTATGGACACAGCCGGTACCATCTTCGTCCGTGACATAATCCGCCAGACAGATGACGCTCTCTCTTTCTTCCGGATACAGGACCTGTCTGCAGACGATGCCTTCAAGTTCTCTGCCCCTGAATGTCTTCAGAGTTCTGTATTCCTGTAAGCCGAACTTCTCCATCAGAGAACCGACGAGTTTTTCCAGCATGATCAGTTTGCCTTTTTCCGTTTCGACGAGCGCATAGCTCAGATCGGGATGCAGAGTAATGGCGACGTTGGCCGGAAGAGTCCAGGGTGTTGTCGTCCAGATGACAAATTTCTCATCACCCTCCAGTACGCCCTTACCGTCCTTGACATCGAATGTGACGAAAATCGTCGGATCCTTGCGATCGAAGTAGACGATCTCGGAATCGGCAATTGCCGTCTCCTGGTAAGGTGACCAGTAGATCGGCTTGAGTCCCTGGAAGATCATGCCGTCCAGCGCCATTCTCGCAAAGGCGCGGATCTGTCTTCCTTCAAATTCTTTATTCAAAGTGATATATGGATGTTCGTAATCGCCGATCTGACCCAGACGTTTTTCCGTCTCCATCTGCTGAGCGATCTGCTGATGCGCATATTCTTCGCACTTCTCTCTGAACTGTTTCGGCGATACTTCCTTGCGGTTCACACCGAGCTTCTGTACGGCGTTTTCAATCGGAAGGCCATGAGTATCCCAGCCCGGGAAAAACGGCGTGTAGTAACCCGCCATCGCCTTAGAACGAACGATGATGTCCTTGATGATGCGGTTCATCGCCGTACCGGCATGAAGATTGCCATTGGCATACGGCGGACCGTCGTGCAGAACAAAGGACTCGTTTCCTTCATTCTTTCCCAAGATCCTTTGATAGTGATCGTCCTCTTCCCAGCGCTTCAGGATGTCGGGTTCCTTTTTTGGAAGGTTGCCTCTCATCTCGAAGTCGGTCTTAGGCATATGCAATGTTTCTTTGTACTCCATATATCTCTCCTTTTTTTAAATGAAAAAGGTGCTACCAAAGGTCGCTTTCAAAGCGAGGTACCACCTTCATTTCTTTCTCAAACTCTTAACGCGAGTGACGCCGGTAATTTTGTTACCGGAGCTCATAAGTGATTCCCGCATAACTGTGCATTGGCTTTCACCATCCGCCAACTCTCTGCAACACCCGTTATCCGGACATGTCTTAATCCCAGCTTAATCTTCGTTCAGATTGATGTCGCCGCTGACCTGCAGATTCTTGGGCGAGCAAAGAATGACGTTCTCGCCGACCTTCTTGATCGAACCGTCAACGCCATAGACGACGCCGGAGAGGAAGTCAATAATCCTCTGGCGGTATTCGGAAGGCATCCTGTGCAGGTTGACGCAGCAGGCCCTCTTTGATTTGATGTGATGTCCGATCTCCTCGGCTTCATCAAAGTTTCTCGGCTCAAATAAGACGATGTTGGTGTTAGCGGTGATTGCCGCCGAACCAGGCAGCGTGCTCTTCTCATAAGGAGAAACGGCTTCTGCTTCTTCTTTTGTCAGTTCGAGCTGTTCTTCATCTTCTTCAGGTGCAATGAATTCTCTCAGTTTATCACCAAATCCCATCTTTTTTCTCCTTTAACTCCATATTATTCTATCAAAATCAGATTGCTTTAATCAACTTGTTCGCCAGCAAATAATGATAAAAGCCGTCATCGAGAACATCTCCGGTTTCTTCAAAGCCGCGGCCCTTCAGTTCAGCTGCACTGTTGGCCATGATCACCGGATGTCCAACGCTTTCAAGCATTTCCAGATCGTTGACTGCGTCGCCGAAAGCGTAGGTGTCTTCCAGCGGAAAATGCAGGTATTCAATGATCTTCTTCACGCCGGTCGCCTTATTGACGCCCCGGATATTGACATCGCAGGAAGGAAAGACGCGATGGTCCGCGAGATCGACGATGTCCTTCAGCTGTTCCTTGGCTTTCTGAAACATCTGCCTGTCAGCAAATCCAATCATGGCGATCAGGCATCTTCCGCTTCTGTGTTCTTCGAGATCCACTCTGTCCATCTTTGTCCCCCAGATGCGGGCAAAGGTCCTGAAAGTTTCATCTTCCAGAGATTTCACGTACATACGGTCCAGCGTCTCCAGAAAAAAGAATCCATCGCAGCCGATCGCGCTGCGCTTGATTGCCTCGACCGCTTCATTGGCAAAATAGTCCGCATGGATCGTCTTTCCCTCTATTTCGCTGTAGGCACCGTTGCACAGTATGTAGCCGTTCGGCTTCAGATCGATGATCTTATCGCTCAGAAGACCCTTGTTTCTTCCGGAGGCGATGATCACGATGCTGTCCTTTTTCAGTTCATCGATGGCGTAGCGCGTCCTTGATGAAACATCATCCATCCCGCGGGCTCCGTCCAGGATCGTACCGTCGATATCACAGAATACCAGTTTTTTCATACCTGTTCATTATAGCAAAAGAAAAACGGGAATGAATTCCTGTTTTCTAATAACGTTCATGCAGTTTGATCACGCTGGTCACCTTGTATCCGGCATCCGCAAGCTCTGCGCTGATATCCTTGTAGCCATTGACAATGACTACGACTTCAATGCCCCGGCTGTTGTTGTAAACGGCCAGATTGGAAATTGAAACATGCGCTTCCGAGAACAGACGGCAGATATCCTCCATGATGCCGGCTCTGTCTTCCTGTATTGAAATGACATAACGCATTCCGTTGTGGTTGTAACCCAGCAGATCAATGAAGGCTGTAAAGATGTCGTTGTGCGTGATGATGCCGATCAGATCGTTCTCCTCGCTTACGACCGGCAGGCATCCGATATCATATTTCCTAAGAACCGTTGCTGCCTCTTCCAGGAGCGCATCCTTGCCGATCGTAATGACATCCTTGATCATGATGTCCTTGATCGTCAGCTTGTTGAGCAGATAGTTGAGTTCGAAAACCGAAAGAGAAGATGCGTTGTTCGGCGTATTGGAGGCGATGACTCCTTCCGTCACCAGACCGACGAGTTTTCCGTTTTCATCTACAACCGGAAGACGGTGCAGTTCGTTTTCCGACATGATATCGATCGCTTCCGAAACAGACTGATCAGGTCCGATCGTAATCGGGCTTGACACCATATTATCTTTTACGTACA
>JAEEGL013416379.1_pt1 | contig 27249 bp, 33 predicted proteins | sample 9134231 | NCBI WGS metagenome assembly JAEEGL01 (sample SAMN16246548, study PRJNA631951) | gut metagenome | biome: gut microbiome; feature: rumen; material: fiber-attached | host: Bos | place: Iran: Karaj | collected 2018-10
ACAGAACATCCTTTATGCGCTGAGGGTTTTGGGGTGCCGGCCGGATTCCGAAGCGATGCAGGCCGGATATAAAGTACTGGATCAGCATCGGACAGAAAACGGGAGATATATTCTGACAGCGTCCAAAAGCGTACCGGCATTTAAGGTGGGAAACGTCGGTGAAGAGAACAAGTGGGTAACGCTTTATGCCTGTATGGCAAAATAAGAGACACGTTCCTGACGCACGGAGCGGTCAGAACCAGGTTTTTGCTGTCCGGGAAGCCGCAGGGCCCGGCAGCGGATTGCGAATGATGTCCGGTGCCCGGCTGATAACAGTATTCCGTTTGATGGACACAGCTCAGTGAGTCTGGTAAAATAAAGGATATCAATATGCCACGAGGTGCGGAACTGTTGTACGCCACTGAAGAAAACGCCGCGCATCTTGATCCGGAGATCATGGAAATCTCTTATGCCACCTGGACAGCCGTCCAGGAAGAGATGAGTGAAGTGCTGGGATATACGGACACGCCGATTCTGAAGGTGAACGAGATTGGCGCATGCAGCGCGGGCAACTGGGTAACAGGCCTGATGCTGCAGGTAACACAGAAAGACGGCGCGATCATGGCCTTTTACAATGTCGGCGGCATTCGTACAAGCCTGGAAATTCCGGAAGGGCAGGCCACCCGCGAAATCACGGTATATGATATCTATACCATTACTCCTTTTGCCAACAGCCTGCTGCTGTATGACGTCACCGGCCGGGAGCTGGCCACACTTCTGCAGCAGGGACTGAATGATCCCAATTACGGCGATCAGATGACGGGCCTGACCTTTACCTATACTGCAACAGGCGATGCAGATACGCCGAGAGCGGAACGGGAGTTCACAATCAAAAGCATTATGCTTGATGACGGAACAGAGGTTGATATCAATGATACAGAAACGCTTTACCGTATCTGTACGAGCACTTACAATGCCACGATGCCGGACAGCGTTTTTGAAGGGAAAGAACCTGTGATTCCGGTTGCTGACGCTCCTGTTGATAACGAGGGATTTATCCGCCTGCTGCGTGAGAACAAGGAAGCAAACGGAGGATACATCACTGTGGATACGGGTTTGCGGGGGATCGATATTACAGAGTAATCAGAAACAGAAAACAGGAATGAAACGCTTCAATCCGGACATGGAACATCCGCGTCCGATTTACGCAGTATCCGACTGGCAACAGGACTGCCTGAGTATTGTCAGGGGTTTATGGAATCCGTATTGGAAAGCGCGTGGCGGACAGCGGCCGGAATGACCATGATCTGCCGGTTATATCGTACTGTGGAGGTGCGCAGCGATGAATCAGAAAGAAAGAATGCTGGCAGGTCTGCCATATAAGGCCTGGATGGACGGCCTGAGCCAGGAACGCCTGGAAAACAAGAAGAAAGTCTTTGCCTTCAATCATCTCGAACCGGACAGAGTTAATGAAAAAGAGAAGCTGCTGAAGGAAATCCTGGGGAAAACCGGGGAACACGTCTGGATCGAAGCGCCTTTTCACTGCGACTATGGGTATAACATTGAGGTGGGGGAAAATTTCTTTGCAAATTACAACTTCACGGTGCTTGATGTCGGAAAAGTGAGAATCGGCGCAAATGCCCAGATCGCCCCGAATGTATCCATTTATACCGCCGGCCATCCCATCCATCCGGATTCCCGGAATTCCGGGTATGAATACGGAATCGGCATTTCAATCGGGGATAATGTCTGGATTGGCGGAAACGCCTGCATCATGCCGGGAGTGACGATCGGGAACAACGTTGTGATCGGAGCGGGCAGCGTAGTGACAAAGGATATCCCCGATAACGTCGTTGCAGCAGGAAATCCATGCCGAATCATCAGGACGATCACCGAAGAAGACAAGGATTTCTATTACCGTGACCACAGATTCGACGTCGACGATTACAGATAATGATTTCCGGCCGGGCAGCGGGCGGGCTGCAGGATGCTTTTCAGCGCTTTCCCCATAAAAAATCTCCGGCGACCTTTACCGGCCGCCGGAGATTCTCTGTTCCGGGTCCTGTCCTGAAAACGCGGACCGGGTCCGCGGGACCGGCCCCGTATTTCATTTATCCAAGAGAACGTACGGAGATAATTTCATAATACATGGGTGTGAATCCCTGGGGAGCTGTTTTGAGCAGTTCTGCCAGAAGCGCTTCATCCGTCACCTTCGTGAGGGTCATCCTCGCGCCGGAGGTGGGATAGGTTGCGCCTTCCGCCGGCAGCGCCGCATACATGGCGAACAGTTCGCTTCCGTTGTCAACATTTGCCGTAGTCTGGTTCGGAGCAAGGCCAAGCTGGAGATAATATTTATCTTCGATCTTGACGCATCCGTAGATATAGAATCCGATGTTGGGCGTACCGTCGGGATTGACGGAACCGATCGCATAGAAACCGGTGTAGGAATTGATTGCATTCATCAGATCATCACCGGTCAGTATTCCGTCCGCGTAGTAGTCGGCAACGGAGGCGGAAGTGACGGCGTCCGTGGCTGTTTCAGCCATTACGGGCAGAGCCGCGAGGCACAGGATCAGGACAAGGATAAGTGCTTTTTTCATCTTGGATTCTCCTTTCTATTTCCGGCGCGTTTTTCAGCGCGGATTACCTCAGTATTCTTTCCAGCACGGGCGCGATTCGTTCAAAACCGTCTTCTGTACGGCTCGCCAGCAATATCAGCTCCGCGATAACTTCCGGAAGGTATCTGTCATACAGCAGACCGAACCGGACCAGCGTTTCATTCACGGCATCCGAGATCTCATCAATGATCTGGCTGTGGCGGTTTTCCAGACTCACCAGGCTTTTTCGTTCGCTTGCGTACTGTTTCCACATCGGCATATATCCGGACGTGAACCTTCGCAGAGCGGTCACTGTAGCATGAATGGCATCCAGAGGACGGTCTTCGACGCCCGCGTCTTTCCTCATGCTGCGGACGCATTCCAGCCAGTCGCTCATCATGGCTTCCGCAATCAGGGCCTCTTTGGAAGAAAAATAATTGTACACAGTTCCGACAGCCGTGCCGCATTCCCGGGCAATTTCACGGATATTGATATCGTGCAGTTCGCTTTCCAGCAGGCTTTTTCTGGCCGCCTGAACCAGCGATGCCCTCAGCTCCGGGATGACCTTCGGCATGCTTCATGCTCCTTTTTATGAACACGTTCATATAACGTGTTCATTATACCTGCTTTTGCGATTTGCGTCAACAGGAACAGCGGAAACATATCCAATCACAACAGTCTCCCGGAAATCCGGCCGTGAGGCGCGGAACGGAAACAGATACGCGTGTTCCTTGCAGCCTTCCGGGCATTATGTTATATTAAAAACAGGGATTCAGCCGCAACCAATGCAGGGGAAGACGCTTTTATGTTTGTACAGAAGTTCCTTGGAGTAAAAGACCATACGGGAAAGGCCATTGATCCGGCTGAGACAAAAGAGCTTTATCGGAAGACGCTTTCCATCGCCTGGCCTTCCACGGTGGAAGGCGCCCTGCTGAGCATCATCAGCTCGGTGGACACGATGATGGTCGGAACGCTCGGCGCGGCATCCATCGCGGCGGTCGGACTGACCGGCCAGCCCCGGATGATCATGCTGATCTTTGCCCAGGCGCTCTGCATCGGTACCACGGCGCTCTGCGCCCGGCGCAAAGGGGCGCAGGACAGAGCAGGGGCCAATGCCTGCCTGAATCAGTCCCTGGGGATTATTACGGTGATCGGCGTCCTGATGACGCTGGCAGGGTACTTCGGCGCGGAATGGCTGATGCAGCTGGGCGGGGCCAACGAGGATACGTTTGCCCTGAGCACGGATTATTTCCGGATCATCAGCCTGGCTTTTCTGCCGCAGTGCTGGCAGCTGTGCATCTGCGCAGCCATGCGTGCGATCGGCAAAACCCGCATCACCATGTTTACGAACATTACAGCCAATCTGATCAACGTCGTGCTCAATTACATCCTGATTAACGGCAAACTGGGCTTCCCGGCCCTGGGCGTCAGGGGCGCGGCGATCGCCACAGCCTGCGGAACCGTCTCGGCCAGCCTGATCTGCGTGGTTCTTGCCCTGCACCGGGGAGGCTATTACCATCTGGCGCTTCCCCGGTTTGACCGTCCGACCATGAAAGGCCTTGTCCGGGTCGGATCCAGTTCGATGGTGGAAGCGACCTGCCTCAGAATCGGTTTCCTGATCCTTGCCCGCCTGATTGCGGGCATCGGCACAAACGCTTTTGCCGCCTATCAGATCGTCGGCCAGGTCACTTCCCTTTCCTTCACCCTGGGGGACGGGGTCAGCACAGCGGCCACGTCTCTTGTCGGACAGAGCCTTGGCGCAAAACGCAAGGACCTGGCCATGGGCTATGCCCGGGTTGCGTCCAGGATCGGTTTCATCGTCGCGCTGCTGCTGATGCTGGTCATCTTCGTCTTCAGCCGCCAGCTTGCGATGCTGTTTACATACGATGAGGAAATTATCCATGCCGTAACCCTTTCCTTCTTTGTGGCAATCGCCGCCATGATTCCCCAGAACGGGCGGGTTGTCCAGTCCGGCGTGCTGCGCGGCGCCGGTGACGTCCGTTTCGTTGCCGTCTGCGCTTTGCTCAGCGTTGCGATTCTTCGCCCCATCCTGACATGGCTGTTCTGCTATCCGCTTGCCGGCTTATGGCCCGGCGTGCCGGTCGCGGTGCTGTCCCCCTGGATCGCCTTCCTGATTGACGCCGTTGTCAGGGACCGGCTGCTTCACCGCAGAATCCGCCAGGGAAAGTGGCTGGATATCGAACTTGCATGACTGCCGCTTTCACGGAAGAACGGCGGACAGGAAAATCGGAGGATGGCTATGGATTACCGGAGAATCGGCGCTTCGCGGGCAGAAGAGCTGTGGAAACTGCAAAGGCTTTATAAAGCAGAAATCGGGGAAGACGAACCCGGCGAAGCGGAAAAAGAGCGGCTGATCAAAGCAATCGAAGCAGGCAGCATCCTTTTTTTCGGCGCGTTCGATCGGGAATCGCTGATTGGCTGCTGTTCCGTCACGGCTGGCTTTTCAACCTTCAATTATATGCCCTGCGGTGTGTTTGAGGATTTTTACATACGCCCCGAATACCGGCATAAAGGAATTGCCCGCCGGCTGGTTCAGTTCGCCCGCCGGGAAAGCGGCGTTTCCTCGCTGACGGTCGGCTGCGCTGACTGCGACGTTCAGATGTACCGGTCGCTCGGTTTTTCAGTCCCCATCGGAAACCTGCTTGCATTTGACGGGGATTCTTCCGCTTAAGGCGGCGGCATGAACCGGGGATCCTGTTTCCTCATACGATATGAAGGGGATGAAAAGCAATGCGTGAAGAATCATCCGGCATTCTGCCGGAACTGATGCGGTTCTCCGACGGGAGACGCGTGGAAACGCCGGAACAGTGGGAGGAAAGGCGGAGGGAGATCCTTGCGCATTATCAGACGTCCGTGTACGGGGAGATGCCGGATCCGGCGCCGGAGAAGGTGAGCTATGAGATTACCCGGGGAACGGAAGCGCAGGCCCTGGAAATGAAGATCACCGTGAAACGGGGGGACAGGGAAGCGTCCTTTCCGGTCCGGATCACATTGCCGGAAAAGCGCGGGCCGGGCCTGCCGTGCTATATCGAATACTGCCCGTTTTCCTGGTTCGGGAAACCGCTGACGTCTCCGAATATGAAGATTGCCGCCGGCAGGGGATACGCAGCGATCCAGTACGATCCGCTGTGCGTGGCGGCGGACAGCGATCGTCATGAAGGCGCGTATTTCGAACTCTATCCGTATGACGAAGGACGGGAAAGACAGGACGGGGTGCTGCTGGACTGGGCATGGGGCGCCAGCAAGGTGCTGGACGCACTGGAGGCCGGCGCGGGACGGGAACTGGGGATCGATCCGGCGCTGTGCATCATCGCGGGCGTCTCCCGGTACGGGAAGAGCGCGGCGGTCGCCGGAGCGTATGACGAACGGTTCCGGGTGACGGTTCCGTCCTGTTCGGGGGCGGGGGGCATTGCCGTGTTCCGGACGGACAACCACGGAAAGACTTATGATCTTTCCCCGCTGGGCGGTCCGGAGAGCTGGATAAACGAGAGTATCAACGAGCCCTTTGAAAACCTGACCGGAGGAGAAGGGTACTGGTTCTGCGAAAAATTCCGGCGGACAAAGAAGGCGGAGGATCTGCCGGTTGACCAGCATATGCTGTGCGCGCTTGCCGCCGGAAAAGACCGGCATCTGATCATCGTTACCGGAATCACCTCGGAGGGATGGAACAATACGGAGGGACAGTGCCTTGCGTATATCGCTTCGCAGCCGGTGTGGGACCTGCTGGGAGCCGGAGACCACAATAACATGATAATCCACCTGGACGGACATGCGATCCTGCCTTCGGATATGGAACAGATCCTGGATTACTGCGACGCATACCTGCCGGGAAAGGGCGGGGACAAGGCGCCGGGATCCCTGCAGAATATGAAGGGGCAGCTGTTCCTGAAACACAACCGGAACCGGCTGGATCCGGCGTTCGACTGCTTTGAGGCAGAGATACAGTCCGTCCTGGCGCCCGGAGGAGACTGAGCGGAGATGCTCAGCGGAGACGTGAATGTCACAGACCAGGTTGAGTTGCGGCTGTATTGATGCTATCCTGTTCACGCAGGGAATCATTCCGTGAATATCGTCCGGATCCTGGACCGCGGAAGAAAAGAAGCTTGACCGACGACCCGGAAGAACCGGGAGGAGGAGCGGATCATGACAAGCAGGGAACTGCAGCGCATCTATTACGGAGCATATTCCTTTCAGGAGACGGAAGACGGCTGGCTGCAGGCTTTCCAGTATTCGAAGGAGCAGATGGCCTATTTTGAATCCTGCATCGCAAAAGGCATTGACTTCTGGTATGACCGGTGCATGGCGACCAGTGCAAAGACGCTGGAAAAACTGCATATCCCCTGCAGGCTGGAGATCGGTCCGGAAGGCGGGCACGGCTTCGCTGACGGAACCGGCACATGCATCGCCGGACGGACCGGCCGGGCGGTCAGCTGGTATGAAGGGCTGAAGGAAAAATGAAAGGCGTGCTGAATACGGACCTGATCTACGGGATCCTTTCCGTGGTGGAGGAAATCCCGGAGGGACGGGTGGCGACCTACGGACAGATCGCCCGGCTGGCCGGCAGGGACAGGAACGCGAGGCTGGTCGGGAAAATCCTTAGCATGTCGGAGTATTACGGACGGTATCCGTGCCACCGCGTGGTCAACCACGCGGGAAGAACCGCGCCGGGATTCCGGGACCAGAAGGAACTGCTGCGGGCGGAAGGCGTCGGGTTCAGGGCCAACGGATGCGTGGACCTGGAAAGGTACCGGTGGGATTGCTGAAAGGCCGCGGCAACCACCGGGGGCGGGACCGGCGGGGACGATCCCGGACGGCGGCGGCCAAATAAACGATTGAGGATTCCGAAAATGAAGAAGCAGAAATCATCTGACTACAAACTGCTGTCGGGGCTGTTTTTCCGGCTGCTTCCGTATCAGGTGCTGCTGATCGTGATCAGTGCCGTCAACGGGATCGTGGACAGCGTGTATGCCAGCAACGTGATCGGAAAAACAGCCATGAGCGCGATCGGGCTGTTCGGTCCGCTGAACCATTTCCTGTACGCGGCAAGCATCATGCTTGTCAGCGGTTCCCAGATACTGTACGGAAGGTACCTGGCCAAAGACAGGGAAAAGATCCACGGGTTGTTTTCCGTGGACGTCCTGATTTCCGCCGGCCTGTCCCTGCTGATCGCCCTGTTGCTTGCGGTCAGCGTCGTTACGGGAGCGACCCGGATCCTGATTTCCGAGGAGCCGGACCTGCAGATGCTGAACGAATATATTCTCGGGCAGGCGATCGGGATCCCGGCGCTGGTCCTGGGGCAGCAGTTGTTCGCCTTCCTGTCGCTGGAAAACCAGAAAAAGCGCACGATGACGGCCAGCATTCTCTGCTTCGTCGTCAACGGCGTCCTGGACCATCTGTTCCTGGTCGTTTTCGGGATGGGCACGTTCGGACTCGGCCTCAGCTCCTCCCTGGCTTCCTGGGCGTTCCTCGCTTTCATGGCGATCTGGTATATGGCGGGGAAATCCGAATGGAAGTTTTCCTTCCGCTCCTTCCGGTGGCGGGAAAGCCTGCAGATCGCGCGCCTGGGATATTCCGGCGCTCTGTCCCGCTTTGTGGAAACGTTCCGCTGCCTGATCGTTAACTTCCTGCTGCTGAAGTACATCGGCAGCGTCGCACTGTCCGCTTTCGCGGCGTCGAATTCACTGCTGGCCGTGATCTGGGCGGTTCCGTTCGGCATGGTGGCGGTGGCCAGAATGCTGTTCAGCATCAGTATCGGCGAAGAGGACAGGAGATCCCTGATCGACGTGATGAAGATCGTGATGACAAAGGGAATGCTGGTGGTTGCGGGGATCGTGGCGCTGCTGATCATCCTGGCGGACCCGCTGACCCGGTTTTTCTACCACGATCCCTCCGATCCGGTTTACGGGATGACGATGATGGGCTTCCGGATCCTGCCGCTGTGCATGCTTCTTTCCGTATGGAGCCTGACTTACTCCTGTTACGCGCAGGCGGCGGAGAAGAAAAAAATGTCCATTGTCCTCCCGGTGGTCGACGGCTTTGCCGGAGTCGTGCTCTTCAGCCTGCTCCTGATTCCCGCCGGGGGAATTAACGGCCTGTATGTTTCCAATGTGCTGAACGGCTTCCTGTGCGCGCTCGTGATCGCGGCCGGCGCGTGGATCGTGCTGAAGCGCTTTCCCCGGACGCTGGAGGATCAGATGGCGATTCCGAAAGCTTTCGGCGCGGAGGACAATGAACGGATCGACATCACCGTGCGGAGCATGGACGAGGTGATGCAGGTTTCCATGCGGGTGGTTGAGTTCTGTGAAAAGCGGGGTGTCGACCGGCGCCGGTCGTTCCTGTCGGGCCTGTGCATGGAGGAAATGGCCGGCAATATCGTCAGCCACGGCTTCACGAAGGACCAGAAAAAGCATTCCGTGGACATCCGCGTGATCCACAAGGGAGACGACGTGATCCTGCGGATCCGGGACAACTGCAGGGCTTTCAACCCGTCTGAGCACGCCCGGCTCATGGACCCGGGGGAGATGGGGAAAAACGTCGGGATCCGGCTGGTTTACGGCATGGCCCGCAGCGTGAGCTACCAGAACCTGCTGGGCATGAACGTCCTGACGATGCGGATCTGACGGCCGGGGCGGAAGAATAAAAGGATTCAGGGGGAAACAGGACATATGACGATCAGGGAAATAACGGATCCCGCGCAAAAACAGGAAATCGCCCGGCTGATCCTGGAAGCGCTGCCGGACTGGTTTGCTGTTTCCGAATCGCGGGAGGAATATATCCGGGAAAGCGCCGGCCAGCTGTTTTTTGCCGCGGCTGACGGGGAACGGCCGGTCGGATTCCTTTACCTGAAGGAGACGGGGAAGGATACGACGTCGCTGTACGTCATGGGAGTGCTGAAGGATTACCACAGGCAGGGCGTCGGGAGAAAACTGTTCGAAAGGGCGAAGGAAGCGGCGATCGCGGAAGGGTATTCCTTCCTTCAGGTCAAGACGGTCCGGATGGGGGTCTATGAGGACTACGACCGTACCAACCGGTTCTATCTTTCCCTGGGCTTTAAGGAGTTTGAGGTCTTTCCGACGCTGTGGGACGAACTGAATCCCTGCCAGGTCTATGTGATGTCGCTCAGGTGACGGAAGGAGGGGAACCGGCGTTTCATCCCGTATCGCGGATATCGTTTCGTTCGTCAGCGGGGCGGATACCTGACGGGACGCGCCTGTTCCATTTCCAGCAGCCGGATTTTTCTTTCCGTGCCGCCCGCGTACCCGCCCGGAAGGCCTCCGGCGCACACGACCCGGTGGCAGGGAACGATCAGGGAGATCGGGTTGCGGCCGACGGCGCCGCCGACGGCCCGCGGGGACATGCGGGCCAGGCCCTGTTTTTCTGCCGCGCAGGCGGCGACCCAGCCATAGGTCACGGTTTTTCCGTACGGAACGGTCAGCAGGATTTCCCAGACGGCCAGGCGGAAGGCGGTTCCGCGCAGGGCCAGCTTCGGGGTGAAATCTGGCGCTGTTCCGCTGAAATAGCAATCCAGCCAGCGGCCTGCCTCGTCAAAAACGGGCAGGCTGCTTTCCGTATACGGCTGTTCCGGCACGGACGGAAAATACCGCTGCCCTTCGAACCAGAGGCCGGTCAGTGCGGCGCCGTCGCTTGCCAGCGTAATGCGGCCCAGCGGTGAATCATAACGGCGGAAAAAAACCGGGCCGGATTCCCAGCTGCGCTCCGAAATGCCCCGGTCCGGTTCCTGCCGGATTTCCGGCTCAGCCGGCTTTTCCGGGCATGCCCGCACAGAATGCCGGGCGTCAATGGCTTCCATGACCGTCATCGCCTGCGCCTCCTTTGTCCATGCCGGTCATTATATCGCCATCCTTCGGGAGAAACAACTGGAAAAACGGCGCCCCGGATGATATACTGAAAAAACGCCGGATCATCCGGCGGGACGAAGGGAATGGACGAACATGACGATCAGGCCGGTTACCATGGACGATTACGACGGGATTTACGCGCTGTGGAACAGCACGGAGCAGTCCCGGCGCGCGCTGAACCCGGTGGACGACAGCCGGGAAGGCATCGCGCGGTACCTGAAGCGTAACCCGTCCACATGCTTCCTCGCGGCGGAACGGGACGAATCCGGGAAGGAAAAGATCGCCGGCGTCATCCTGACCGGCCACGACGGACGGCGCGCGATCATTCACCATCTTTGCGTGCATCCGGACTGCCGCCGTGCCGGTATAGCCGCGGCGCTGGTCAGGCGGGCGGAGGAAGCGCTGCGCGCGGAAGGCATCTCGAAGGTGTTCGGACTGGTGTTCAGGGACAACGAAGCGGCAAACGCGTTCTGGGAAAAACAGGGATATTCGCTCCGGACAAACCTGAATTACCGGAACAAGAGCCTGAATGCGGACGTCCCGGTGGGAAAGTAAGGAAAAATCGGCTGAGGAGGCTGCCATGACCAGCAGGGAGAAAAAAGCGAATGAATCCGGATTCCGGGGGATTAACCTGAGCCTGGCGAATCTGATTCTGACAGGGATCGGCATCATCATCGCACTGCTGATGATCTACGCCAATATCCAGACGGATAAGAACTACCACCTGATGGACGAGGTTATCTCGGAGTCCCTCCTGTCCCAGGAGGCGACCGGCAAGATGGAGTCGATTTCGTCCGCGATGTCCGGAAGCGCGCAGGCATTTGTTGAAAAAGGAGACGCCAGCCAGATTTACGCATACGTCGGACAGCTCACCGCCCTGAACGCGGAGTTCAGCGAGAGCGGGATGCTTTCCGCCAAACGGCAGCAGGAGGATCCGGACCTGGCCCGGGCGGTCGCCATATTCAATACCATCCGGGATACGGAATGGAGGGCGATGCGCCTGAAAGCGGACGAGATGTCCATGCCCGTGGCCGGCATGCCTGAAGCGATGCAGAAAGCCGTGCTGCCGGCCGAAGAAGCCGGGATAACCGCGTCGGACCTGCTGAACAAGCCGGTATACAAGGGCCTCCAGTCCCAGCTTGCCGGATCCGTGGACGCCAGCCACCGCTTCGTTTCGGAACGGGCTTCAGCCCGCGCGGAGGAAGCGTCCTACCATCTGGGCCGCGTGGTCCGGTATCAGAAAATCATGATCAGCATCTTTATCGGCGTCGCGTTTCTCGTACTGATCCTGAACCGGCTGATGGTGCTTCAGCCCATTAACCGCTGCGTAGCCGCGGTGGACCGGCAGGAGCAGATTCCGGTTCGGGGCAGTTCGGAAATACGCCACCTGGCCCGGGCCTATAACGATATGCTGCAGGACAATAAGCAAAAAACGGAAGCGCTTTCCTATACAGCGACCCATGACGCCCTGACCGGCGTATACAACCGCGCGGCTTTCGACAAGGCTTACCATCTGTACCGGGACGCCCGGATCGGCCTCCTGGTGGTGGACGTGGACAAGTTCAAGCATTACAACGACGACTACGGCCACGATATCGGCGACCGTGTGCTGACGCGCGTCGCGGAGGCCCTGAAGAGTTCCTTCCGGGAAGAGGACCATATCAGCCGGATCGGCGGAGACGAGTTCTGTATCATCATGATGAACGCCGGGATGGACCAGGCGGAGCGCGTGTACAGAACCGTGCAGAAGATCAACAGAACACTTAAAAAGCCGGACGGCGACCTGCCGTCGATTACCATCAGCGTCGGCGCGGCGTTCTGGGACCGGCCGAATCCCACCGCGGGCATCATGAAGGACGCGGACACCGCGCTGCTTGAAATCAAGAAAGAGCATGCCGTCAATTGCGCCATATACGGCAGGGATACTTCCGCGGCTCCTACACCCGGATGCTGATCTCGCCGGAGCGCAGCGCCTGTTCGCTTCCGTCCGGGAAGCGCACCTGCAGGGAATAATCCCGGTTCAGGCACAGCGCCCTGGCCGGAACGGGCTCCTTTCCAGGGAAGAGGACGGTAATCTGCCGGCCCGGGACGAAAGAACGCGCCGCGTAGGCGGAGAAGAGCATGTCTGAAAAGGGATCTTCCGCATAGTCCGCGAGGTTGTCCAGCACGAGAGCGGCCAGGCGGTTGCGCAGATCCGGCACGGAAATTCCGTCAAAAGCGGAGCCGGCAATCTGCCGCAGTTCCTCCGGGAAGCCTTCTTCCGGCGTGTACAGATTGATGCCGGCGCCAACGACGACATAGCTTACCCGGCCGGTTTCCAGATCCATGCCGGCTTCGGTCAGAATACCGCAGATCTTTTTTCCATCCATATAAACGTCGTTTACCCATTTGATGCCGGTTTCCCTGCCGGACAGTTCCCTGACTGCTTCAGCGACGGCGACAGCCGCGCAGGTCGTGAGCCGCGGGGCGTCCGCCGGGGCCAGGTCCGGCCTCAGCAGGAGGGAGAGGTACAGGCCGCTTGCCGCGGGAGAGTAGAAGCTGCGCCCGAGCCGGCCGCGCCCGGCCGTCTGCCCGCAGGCGAGGATGGCAGTGCCGGCGGGACCGTCCTCCGCCGCGACGGACTTCAGCATCGTGTTGGTGGAAGAAACAACCTGAAAAACCTGCGGCCGGATATCCCGGCGCCGGAGATACCGGGATATTCCCTCCGCGGACAGCACGTCGCTGCTGGAGAGGAGACGGTATCCCTGATTCGTCACCGCTTCGATTTTCCAGCCCTCCGTCCGCAGCTGGCCGATGGCTTTCCAGACAGCGGTACGGCTGATCTGCAGCCTTTCGGCGAGGGAAGCGCCGGAAACGAAGCAGTCCGGCTGTTCCTGCAATGCCTGCAGCACCTTTTCCTTTGTCATGAGTGAACCAGCTCCTTTGATACGACGGGCTGAAGGCGCCTGACGAGCGCCGCGGCGAGGATAATCTTGACCGCGTCCGGAACCAGATAGGGAACCACGCACATTCCCAGCGCGGCGCCGAGGGTCACGGCGCTGCCGTTCCGGGTATAGACGGCCATGAACCAGGCGGTCCCGAAGGCGTAGCACAGGAGGACGCCGACCGTCATGGAAGCGGCCAGGGCCGGAAGGGAACGCCCGAAACGCCGGGCTGAAAAGCCGACGGCAAGGGCGGTGAAGATGAAGCCGGCGATGTAGCCGCCGGTCACGCCGAGCAGTACGCCGGGGCCTCCCCGGAAGCCTGAAAAAACCGGGACGCCGAGGGCGCCGAGCAGAATATACGAAACGACGGACCACATGCCCGTTTTCAGCCCCAGCAGCGCGGAAACGAAACAGACGGCGAAGGTCTGAAGCGTGACCGGGATCGTCATCGGCAGAGAAATCCAGGAACAGACAACGATCAGCGCCGTGCCGGTGGCGACGAAGGCGATCTCGCGGGTCGAAAGTTTCATGAAGATATTCCCCCTGCTTGAAATTCCCGGAAAGTATATCACCCGGCATGCGGAATGTCAACCGAATTGCACGGGAGAAGTTGACAATCATCCCGGGCGGAAGCCTTCCGCTGCCGGAAACGCCGCGGGAGGCCGGGTTTTGACCGATGGACGGCGGATGATATGTATGCTATAATCAGGTTGGCTTCCGTGCCCGGAAGGGGAAGGAAACCGTGATATACAGGGACGTGAAAACGGCCGCGCGGCGGCCCGGAGTAAAGGAGGATGAAGCGATCATGCCCGATGCTGAAGGAAAAGTCAAAAAAACCGTGAAGGCTGCTGCCGGAAAAGCGGAAAAAGCCGCTCCGGCGAAAAAGAAGGCAGCCGCAAAGAAACCGGCGGAACGGCCGGCCGCGAAGGCCAAAGCCGTGAAAACGGAGATCATTGTGCAGTCCCCGCTGGGCGGAAACATTACCGCCGACGAGATCGCTGCGAAGGTGCCGGCCGGAACGGACTCCGTGTTTGTCCGGGTTGATCAGAACAAGCTTTGGTGGATCAGGGGCGAAGAGACCGGATCCGTCGATATCTGGTGAGGTGCGTTATGAACGAAGTATATGAATTTTTAAAATCCTGCGGAACCTACTATCTTGCGACAGCGGAGGGCGACCAGCCCCGCGTGCGTCCTTTCGGCACTGTCGAGATCTTTGAGGGCAGGCTGTATATCCAGACCGGAAAAGTGAAGGACGTTTCCAAACAGATTCAGGCGAATCCGAAGGTGGAAATCTGCGCTTTCAGGGACGGCCGGTGGCTGCGGATTTCCGGGAAGCTGATCCGGGACGACCGGATTGAGGCGAAGAAGCATATGCTGGACGCGTATCCCGCGCTGAAGGGAATGTATTCCGCTGAAGACGACAACACGGAAGTGCTGTATTTCCAGGACGCGACGGCGACCTTCAGCTCCTTTACCGAGCCGCCGAAGACTGTGAGGTTCTGATATGCCGCTGATCGATTCGAAAATTACGATGAAGCTCTCCGCCCGGGAGAAAGAGGAGATCAAGGCGGAACTGGGAAAGCTGATTTCCACGCTGAACAAAAGCGAAACGTACCTGATGGTCGGCATCGAAGACGAATACGACCTCTGGCTCGGCGGGAAGAAGCTGGACAAGGGCGCTTATGTGGCGGTCAGCCTGTACGGGGACGCCCCGAAGGAAGCTTACGACAGGCTGACCGGGCAAATCTGCGATATGCTGAGCGGGAAGCTCGGCATCCCGGGAAACACCGTGTACGTGACGTATCATCCCGTAACGGACTGGGGATGGAACGGGAAAAATTTCTGAGAACGGACGAAAAGCGCCCGGGCCGCGGACATCGCCGCGGACCCGGGCGCTTTTCCGGTCATTCCTCCGCTTTCAGCGCCGCCACCATATCGATGGAGCGGTTCTTCCGGGCAACCATCAGTCCCACTGCCAGGGAGACCCCGAAGGTCAGCAGAACGGAGACCAGATACGTTGCCGGCCCGAGCGTCAGCTTCATCTCGTATTCTGAGGCCAGGGCGGTCAGCAGATACTGAAGAACGCCGACTCCTGCCGGGAGGCCGATCAGGACGCCGAGCGCCGTCAGCCACAGGTTCTGGCTGATCAGCAGCCTGCCGATCTTGCTGTTTTTAAAACCGACCACCTTGAGCGTGGCCATCTCCCGGTACCGTTCCGTGTAGCTCATCACGCCCAGATTGTACAGCACGACGATTCCCAGCGCCACCGCGGCGATAACCAGGAGCCAGATCATTTTGTTCATCAGGTCGATGAAGGTGGTAAAAGAATCCATGATGGACTGTTTGCTCTGGACGTTCAGGATGTGGGGATTCGCCGCGATGTCTGTTTCATCGGTAAACACCGCGCTGATCGTGTAGGGGATTCCCTCCTGGTCGGCATAAGCCCGGGTCATCATCACGCTTTCCGACAGGCATTTGCAGATTCCCGCGACGCGGACCGTATAGCGTTCGTCCGTCCCGTAGAGGGAGAAGGTCAGGCTGTCACCTTCCGCCAGGCCGTTCGCCTTGGCTACGCGTTCGCTGACGAACGCCCCGTCGTCTGAAAGCGCGACCACCCGCATATCACTGTCAGCAAAGCGTATGTGATCATGTGAAATCCCGTAAACCTCCAGCGTAATTCCCTTGTCGCCGACCTGCACGCTGCGCTGGGCAACCCAGTCGCCCGCGTACCGGTCCGCGATTTCCAGCGCCTCTTCATTCGTCACGCTTTCCGTGTCCAGGCTGATCTTTTCCGCGTAGTTGCAGGCCCGGTCGAAGAACACGTCCATAAAGGAATCCAGCGTGTCCTTCATGCCCATGCCGCCTACCAGGAGCACCATACACCCGACGACGCCGAACAGCGTCATCCAGGAGCGGGATTTGTGTCGCAGCAGATCCCGCAGATTCCATTTCGTTCCGAAATTCAACGCTTTGAAGCGCTTCGTTTCCTCCAGCTTCAGATGCTTCATCCGTTTGGGCGTATACGGCCGCAGCGCGTCCGCCGCCGTGCCTTTCAGTATTTTCCTGACCGACAGGAAGCCGATCAGCGTCAGGAAGCCGTTGATCAGGATGATCACAATCCAGCAGAAGGCCGGCGCGTACAGCGTCCAGGAAGGCATATCCAGATAGGTGGCCATGGCGCTGCCCGGATTCAGGATGAACCAGCCGAGCCCGTAGCCGATGGCGACGCCGAGCAGGCTGCCCATGACGCCGATGATCAGGGCGTAGGAGGTATAATGGCGCAGGATCCGCCTGTTCCGGAATCCCAGCGCCTTCAGCGTGCCGATCTGCGTTTTTTCGCTGGCGGTGATCCGGTGCATGGTGGTTACCATCGTCAGGACCGCGATCGCCAGGAACAGGACCGGCAGGATGGATCCCATGGTCTTCCCTTCGTCCACCTCGCCCCGGGCTTCCGCCCAGGATACGGTTTCGTCCTTTGACAGCGTCAGCAGCGTACGGCCCAGCGTCCTGTCCAGCTTTTCCACAAAGTCCGCCTTTTCCAGGGAGGACTTTACATTCAGCTGCATATACAGCGAATTGCCGGTGATCAGCCGGTATGCCGCGGGAATTGCGGCGTCCAGCATGGCCGGGGAGATGAAGGCGTATCCGTGGGAGTTGTAATCCGGCATCATCTGGGTTTCATCCGGCAGGCAGATCAGGTATTCGCTGCTTTTGACCAGTCCCTTTACGATTCCGGTGACCGTGATTGTTTTGTACGTCATGGACAGGCGGTCACCGACGCTGATTCCGTTCGCCGCCGCGTAGCTGTCCGACAGCCAGATACCGTCCCGGCTTTCCGGATCATATGCTTCACCTGAGGTGACCAGCATTCCGGACACCTTCGGGTTTTCCGTCACGGTCAGCGCCAGGGTATCGTCAGACCCCTGCACGCCCGTCACGATGGAAAGATACCGTGTGGCGTCCTCCACGCCGTCAATTCCCAGGACGGCCTTCAGGTCCTCCTCGCTGAATGCCCGTTCGGCATAGACCCGGTAATCGGCGAAGCCGGTTGCTTCGTAGATCTCCGCCGTATTCTTCTCCAGGCTGTACCACTCGATGTTGAATCCCAGAAAAACGCCGACGCCCAGCGCGATCATCAGCACCATGGAGATGAACTGGGCTTTATAGTGCCACAGGGTCCGAAACAGTTTCCTGATCATCATCACCAGTCCACCTCTTCCACAGACAGGGGCGATTCCTGTTCCTCACAGGACTGGATCCGGCCGTTCTTCACGCGGATCACGACGTCCGCCATCCTGGCGATATTCTGGTTGTGTGTTACGATGATGATCGTTTTGTGCATATCGCGGGCCATGGAGAGCAGGAGCCTGAGCACCATGACGCCGGTTTCGGAGTCCAGGGCGCCGGTCGGCTCGTCGCACAGCAGGATCCGCGGGTTCTTGGCCAGGGCCCGGGCGATGGATACCCGCTGCTGCTCGCCGCCGGACAATTCCGACGGGAACTGGTGGATATGATCCGCAAGGCCTACCTCCCGAAGCATATCGTGGCTGCTCAGCGGGTTTTTCGCGATTTCCTTGACCAGCGCCACATTCTCGATCACGGTCAGCGTCGGAATCAGGTTGTAGCTCTGGAACACAAAACCCACCGTTTCCGCCCGGTAGTCCGCCAGCTCGTTTTCCGTCATGGTGGAAATATCCTTTCCATCCACGGCGATGGTCCCCTCCGTCGGGCTGTCAAGACCGCCCAGCAAGTTCAGGAGCGTGCTTTTTCCGGCGCCGCTGGGCCCCAGAATCACAATGAACCTGCCTTCCTCCAGGGTCAGGTTCACATGATCCAGCGCGCGCTGTTCATGCTCACCGTTTCTGTATATCCTCGAAACGTCTTTGAATTCCACGATCGCCATAAACATCCGCTCCTTTGCCTTTTTCCGGTATACCGCTCTCATTCGCGTATCCGGCGGGAGTTAATCATGTTTAACTCCGCTGCGCATTATAGTTAGGTTTGACTAATATGTCAACAGGCTTTTCGGCATGGCCTCCGGCCGGACAAAACGGAGCAGGCGGTTCCGGCCGCTTCTTTCCTTTCGGGAATGCGTCCGGATTTCCTGTTTCAGTTTTCGGGGACAAGTGGTATGATAGGAGCCGGAAAGAACCCGGAGCCTGACTGCGGGCAAAAACGGGGGAAGACTGACAGGAGGACGCCATGCTGCTTACGCTGTTTTTAACCTTTGCAAAGATCGGCCTGTTCACTTTCGGCGGCGGATATGCCATGCTGTCCATGATTGAGCATATCTGCGTCGGGCAGAAGCAATGGATCACCCATGATGACCTGTCCAATGTGACCGTGATTGCCGAATCCACGCCCGGCCCGATCGCGATCAACTGCGCCACGTTTGTCGGATACCGGCAGAAGGGACTCCCGGGCGCGGCGGCCGCTACGCTGGGCGTCATTCTTCCGTCCTTCGTCATCATCTTCCTGATTTCCCTGTTCCTGGACCGGTTCCTGGAGATCGCCTGGGTGGCGCACGCCTTTAACGGTATCCGGGTGGCGGTCGGCATCCTGATTGTGGACGTCGCTGTCCGCATGATCCGGAAAATGCCGAAGGACGCGGTGCGCGCAGCGATTCTGATTGCCGCCTGCGCGGCTATGCTGCTGGCCAATGCCTTTTCCCTGAGAATATCCACCATCGTCCTGCTGCTGGCAGCCGCGCTGATCAGCCTGGCCGTATTCCTGTTTCAGGGATCCGCCTCCGGGAAAGGCGGTGAGCCGTCATGATCTGGTGGGATCTGCTGGCCGGATTCCTGAAGGTCGGCTGTTTCTCCTTCGGTGGCGCGTACGCGGCGATTCCCCTGATCCGGGACGTCGTCCTTTCGTACGGGTGGCTGACGGAGGAGGTGCTGACGGACATGATCGCGGTCAGTGAAAGCACGCCCGGGCCGATTATGGTGAACCTGGCAACCTATATCGGCAGCACCCGGGCCGGGCTTCCGGGCGCAGCCCTGGCCACCCTGGCGGTGGTCTTACCGGCGTTTGTGATCATCCTGCTGATCACGGCGGCCATGAAAACCGCGCTGAAAAACCGGTACGTGCAGGCTGTCATGCGCGGACTGACCGCCTGCGTGACCGGCGTGATCCTCGCAACCGGATGCTGGCTGATCTGGCAGAACGGAATCCGGCCGGCGGTTCAGGAAGGAGCGGACTGGCGGCCGCTGATCCTGGCCGCGGTCCTGGCGGCCGTCTGGTTCGGCTGCAGGGCAAAGCCCGCGCTGAAGAAACGCCTGTCGCCGATCGGGCTGATTCTGATTTCCGCGGTATCCGGTATCGTGATTTACAGTTTCTGAAAAACAGGATTTTTGACGGCGGACGCCGGGGAAAGGAACACGGGATGAACAGGAGCCTGCGGATCGCGGATACGACCCGGGAGGAACGGGAGCAAATCGTGGCGGAATCCATCGGGAACATATCCGGGCTGTGCGACGGCTGCAGTCCGGGAATCGCCGAAATGTACCAGGATTATATCGACGGGAAACGGGAACTCCGGGAGATCAACGCGGAATTCCGCGCCGGGTATATGTCGGGAGCGCAGGGACCGGAGCGCGCCGGCTGCGGAGCGGAGGGATGACAGTGAAAAAAATCGCCTGTCTGTTTCCCGGTATCGGTTATACCTGCGACAAGCCGCTGCTGTATTACAGCTGGAAGCTGCTCAAAGGCCTCGGCTGGGAGGTTGTTCCGGTGCAGTATTCCGGATTCCCGTCCGGGGTAAAAGGAAACGCGGAAAAGATGCGGCAATGCGCGGACATGGCGCTGGAGCAGGCGGAAAAGCTGCTGCAGGGAATCGACTGGAACGGGTATACGGATATCCTGTTCGTCGGGAAAAGCGTCGGAACGGTTGTCTGCGCCGCGTACGCGAAGCGGCACGGGCTGAAATGCCGCCAGATTCTCTTTACGCCGGTCGGGGACACGTTCCGGTTTACAGGCCCGGACGCCATCGCCTTCCACGGTACGGCGGATCCCTGGGCGGACACGAAAGCGGTTGAAAAAGCATGCCGGGAACAGAATATCCCGCTTTATGAAACCGGGAACGCGAACCATTCGCTGGAAACCGGAGACGTGGACGCCGACCTGAAGGAGATGCGGAAAATCATCGGGATAATCCGGAAATACATCTGAAAACATGCGGGAGAAAGAATAAAGGCGGGATCCGGGAACCGGCGGTGAAGGAGGTGCTGCATGCGGCTGTTTGTCGGCCTGCGGCCTCCGGAAGAATTCCGGAGCGCCCTGGCGGTCCTGCAAGACCGGCTTCGGGACGCCGGCGTAACCGGACGGTATCTGGACCCGTCCAATCTTCATATGACGCTGGCGTTTATCGGAGAATGGCCGGACGACGTCACGCCGCTCCTGCCGCCCGCTGCGCGCCGCTTTTCCCTGAAACTGTCCCGCCCCGGCGTCTTCCCGGAAGCAAAAGTGCTCTGGGCGGGCGTGGAACCGTCGGAGGAGCTGGACCGCCTGGCGGAAGAGACCCGGCGCAGCCTGGCCGGGCACGGTATCCCTTTTGACCCGAAACCGTTCAATCCGCATTTTACCCTGATCCGGAAGCCGGTTATCCCGGAGGGGGTGAATCTTTCCGGGATCGGAATCCCGCCCGCGGAAATGCCGGTGGACGAAGTCTGCCTCTACCGGTCCGCCCGCGGAGAGAACGGTATGGTATACTCGGTGATCGGAAGCGTCCGCGGACAGCGGGAAAGAACATAAACCGGCGGAGGAGGATTGAACCATGCTCAGTATCGGAACCAAAGCGCCTGAATTCAGCCTGCCGGACCAGAACGGAACGGTCCGTTCCCTGTCTGATTTTTCGGACCGGCGCGTCATCCTGTATTTCTATTCAAAGGATATGACGTCCGGCTGTACGAAGCAGGCGTGCGGGTTTGCGGAACTGTATCCGCAGTTTCTGGAAAAAGGCGCCGTCGTGATCGGAATCAGCAAAGACAGCGTGGCCAGCCACAGCAGGTTCAGGGAGAAATACAGCCTGCCGTTCATCCTGCTTTCCGATCCCGGTCTGGACGTAATCCGGGCGTATGACGTCCTGAAGGAAAAGGTGAGCGGCGGAAAACGGACCGAGGGCGTGGTGCGCACCACGTACCTGATCGGGAACGGGATCATCGTGAAGGCGCTGGGAAAGGTGAGCGCGGCGGAGAATCCCGGGCAGATGCTGCAGGAACTGGGATAACCGCCGCGGCGCGAGAAGCGGGCGGCCGCGGAAAGAAAAAAGACGGGGAGGACGAACCATGCTGCCGACAGCGGAAGAAGCCATGCGGGAGCTGAAGCTCGCGGGAGAGCTGAATCCCGGCCCCTGGGTGAAGCACTCGGTCAACGTCGGAATCGCGGCGAAAAAGATTGCCGAAAAGATTCCATCGATGAATCCGGAAAAGGCGTATATCCTCGGTCTCCTGCATGACATCGGCAGGCGGGTCGGAATTGTGGATATTCCGACCCACGTGTATGAAGGCTACCGGTATTGTATGGGGAAGGGATGGGACGAAGCGGCCAGGATCTGCATGACGCATTCCTATCTCCGCATGCGGGACGAGTTCGCCTGCGAACCGGAAACCGAACGGGAAAAGACCATCATGGAATACGTCACGAACTGCGAGGCGGACGATTACGACCGCCTGATCCAGCTGTGCGATTCCCTGGCGGTTGATTATGGATTTGTCATTCTCGAAAAGCGTTTTGTGGACGTTACAAGAAGATACGGGATCATGGAGGGGTATATCAAAGGCTGGGAGATTGCTTTCGCCGTCAAGGAATCATTCGAGAAAGAAATGGGATGCTCGGTCTATGACATCCTGCCGGACGTCGGCAGGACGACCCTCCTGACGCCGAAACCATGGAAACCGGGGGCCTGAGTCCCGCAGCTTTGCCGCCGGCCGCGGGCAGGATTACCCGATATCCGACATGGGCCCGCCCCATGCGCCCAGGCTTTTCCCGTTCCAGCTGAAATAACGCTGGCAGGTGGTATGGACGGGGGCAATCGCGTTCAGCTTTTCCGGGGAAGCGCCTTCGCCTTTTGCAAGCAGGTCATCCTGGAGTACGTTGCGGATGGCGCACAGCATTACTTCGCCGTCCAGCAGCGGAATAAACTGCTTCACTTCCAGCTCAAAATTCACGGGCGACGCGGTAAGAACCGGAACCGGCAGGATTTTTCCTTCCTCCGTTTCCAGGTTCAGTTTCTTTTTTTCCGGACTGTGGCCTGCCGTGTTTCCCAGATAGTCCGCGAGGGGCAGCAGCTTTTCCGTTACCAGGTTCGCGGAAAAAACCTTCCGCTTATGGATATTCTCCCTGGTCAGCTTATTTCCGCCGATGCAGGCCATAACGCCGAGTTCGCCGTCCCAGATGTAGCTGAACCAGCAGAAAAGGCCGAAATCAGCCCTGCCTTCGTCATCGTAGGTTCCGTAAAGGAAAAGGGTCTGGGGGCAGAAATCATTGGTGGGTTTCATGCTTGTCTTACTCATTTATGCGTCCTTTCCGGGCTGTCTGCGCCCGTGTTGATTCTGTCGTTTTTCAGGTTCGCCGTCCGCACGGCTTTCCCTTGTTGAATCCGGCCGTGCATGGTATGATTTGTCCGACGGACGGGCAGAAAAGGGGATGAAAGCATGAGCAAGTATACCGAACTGGCGATGGAACGCCGCAGCCGGTTTACGCCGGAAGGCCGGCCGGCCTGGAACTGCTGCCAGGCAGTCGTGTCTGTTTTCGCGGAGGACGCGGGATATGACGGGGACGCCTGCATGAAGGCCGCTACCTATTTCCGAGGAGGCATGCAGATCGGCTCCGTCTGCGGGGCGGTCACCGGCAGCCTGATGGCCCTCGGCCTGGCCGGTATCGACGATCCGAAGGCGGCGAATGAAATCTTCCGCAGGATCCGGGAGAATCACAACGGACTGGTCAACTGCGCCGACCTGCTCCGCGTCAACGCGGAAAACGGCGGGGAGAAGATGCCGCACTGCAACGCGATGATCCGGGAATGCGTCGGATATGCGGAAGAAATTCTCCGGAAGTACGGGAAACTGGAGGCGCCGGACGAAAGCCTTTGACGGAGAAGCCGCCGTAATCACCGGCGGAGCCCGGGGGATCGGAAGGGCTGTCGCGCGGACGCCTTCCTTCGGGAAGGCGCTTCCGTGCATATCATCGGCAGGCGGCCGGGAAAAACGGTTTATCCGGAAATATTAAGCGTACGATGACGGCAAAACGCTGTCTCCGGGCCGGGGGACAGCGTTTTGTACGTGGCTTTGCTATTCGTTGCAGAGGAAAATCGTAAAGCCGAGGTCGTAAACGGTGATTTCCTGTCCGAAAAACTCCGCTTTCTTTCCGCAGATCTCCCGGTTCAGGATTTTCGCAGCCCCTTCGCGAAGACGCCGGATGCAGTCCGGGGACAACGGCAGATCGGCATGGGAGGGCCAGATTTCGTCGAAGTCCGGGATCATCGTCTCCAGCTTATCCAGGCTGGCGATATACTCAGGCATATTCCGGCGGGCGCCGAACATGAAAATCCTTCCGTGCTCCTGAACGGGATCCCCGCTGATCAGCACCCGGCGGCTGACGTCCAGTACGGCGACGCTTCCGGGGGTATGCCCGGGCAGATGGATGATTCTCAGCTTCCTGTTTCCGAGGTCGATTTCGTCGCCGTCCCGTACGGGGATCAGCCGCCCGCCCTTTCCGGATTCGCGGTACTGCGCCTCGTCGGCCGGGTGCATAAGGAACGCCTCAAACTCTTCATTGCAGCCGGTGTGGTCGCGGTCCGCATGGGTATTCAGCAGCAGAACCGGCAGGCCGGTGAGCGCCTCCGCAATCTCCCGGGCGTGGTGAATCGTCATCCCCGTATCGATCAGCAGCGCTTTTTCCGTTCCCTTCAGCAGGAAGAAACGCACCGTGCCGTCTTCGATCCGCCACGTATCCCCGTTTACCGGGAACACCAGCGCGCCGTACTGCCGGCCGCACCCGCTGCAGACGCCGGTATGGACGGAAACGATATGGCCGCAGTCCCCGCAGGTCCATTGGGCGCGTTCCTTTTCCAGGAACTTCTCCATGCCGGCGGCCCGGATATCCCGGAGGTTTTTCGCGGGCGATTCATAAAGCGGATATTTCGAGGTATAGCGGTCCTCCTTCTCCGCCACATCCCCGCAGGGATAATCCGGGCATTCGTCGCAGAATGCATACCCGTTTTCCTTCCGCTTCCGGCAGAGAATGATTCCGCACTTGGTCGAGCAGAATTCAGGCTTGTTGTCGTCCGGGCCGCTGCATCCCGGGCAGGGATCCGTTTCGGCCAGCGCCCGTTTGCAGAGGCTGCAGTCCAGCCCGCAGGGGGCGATCATTCCGGCGGTAATGCGGTTTCCTTCCATCTCTTTTTCCTCCCTGTCAGTTGCCGGTCGTGTCGTTCCTGGTATGCGCGTCGCTGTGATCCTTCCGGAAGAACAGCAGTTCGATCAGGCTCTTTTCATAAGGGATAAAGCTTCCGTCGTCGATCATGCGCAGGATTTCCGCTTTGGAAGCCCATCGCACCTGCCGGACCTCTTCGTACTGCAGCTGAAGCGTATCCGGATCCACCGCCTGCGTCAGGACGTAATAGTCGTCAAAGCCGTGCTCCCAGTAAAGGGTGATCGTCGGGCGCGTCCCGGCAAGATGAACGGCCAGCCCGAGCTCTTCCCGGGTTTCCCGTTCCGCCGCGGCGCAGCTTGTATCCCCGGCCACCGCACAGCCGCCGACGCTGATGTCCCACAGGTTGGACCATCCTTTTTTGAACGGCTGGCGCTGCTGGATCAGCATCCGGCCGTCCGGGCTGAAAATGCAGACATGGATAACCATCCGATAGAAGCCTTCAGGCACCGGTTCCCCCCGGACGATCGTTTTTCCGGTCCTGACCCGGTCGTAAGTGTACAGATCAAACAACTCCATGGCGTACGTCCTTTCCGGCAGTATTTTTCCCGCGTCCGGGAGGTATCAGGATTATCCCGCCGGCGCATCCGGGTTGCCAAACCGGGCGGAATGATATAAATTGAAAACAGCTGAATCCGCACAGGCGGGGAAGGGAGACTGCCATGACGCTCGATGACCTGCAGCAGATCCTGTTTCAATACCGGGACGAGGCGTATGCCGATTTTTCCGCCCGGCTGATTCCCACGGTGCCCCGGGAGAAAATCATCGGTATCCGATCCCCGGAGTACAGGAAAATCATCCGGCAGATCGGGGACGATCCGGTTATACCGGTGTTTCTCGCGTCGCTTCCCCATGCCTGGCACGAGGAGAACTGCCTTCACGCCGCGCTGATCAACCAGATCCGGGACTACGGCGCCTGCGTATCGGCGCTGGAACGGTTTATGCCCTTTATCGACAACTGGGCCGTCAACGACGCGGTCAACCCGGCCTGCTTCAAAAAGCACCGGGCGGAACTGATCGGCAGGGTACAGGCCTGGATCGCGTCCGAAGCTCCGTATACCCGCCGATGCGGAATGCGGATCCTGATGGCAAATTACCTGGAAGAGGATTTCAGGCCGGAGTATCTCGACCTGCCGGCGGACCTGCGGTCTGAGGAATACTACGTGAATACCATGACTGCCTGGCTGTTCGCCGAGGCGCTGGCCAGGCAGTGGGACGACGCGGTGGCATATATCGAGAACCGCAGGCTTGACCCGCGGACGCACAACCTGGCGATCCGGAAAGCCTGCGAAAGCTTCCGCGTTCCGGATGAGCGCAAGGCCTATCTCAGGACCCTGAGGATCCGGGCGGCCGGAGCCGTCCCGTCACCGTAATACCTGCTCCAGGGCTTCCAGCATCTGTTTCACGTCGATCGGTTTTGCGATATGGCCCTGCATTCCGGCCTCCCGGGCCGCCTTCTGATCCTCCTGAAACGCGTCCGCGGTCATGGCCAGGATCGGGATGCCCGCCCGTGCCGGATCCTCCAGCGCCCGGATGGCCCGGGCCGCCTCATAGCCGTTCATTACCGGCATCTGGATATCCATCAGCACGGCGCCGTACGTTCCGGGTTCTGCCTGCATGACGGCGTCCACCGCCTCTTTTCCGTCCCCGACGCAATCCACCAGAAAGCCCTCATGGGATAAAAGCATGGTCGCAATCTCCTGGTTAATGAGATTGTCCTCGACCAGCAGCAGGCGGATTCCGGAGAAGTCCGCATGATTCTCTTTCCCCGTTTCCGGATCGGGACGTTCATCCGGCGCCGCCGCCGGAAAACGGAGGCGCATGGTCAGCGTGGTCCCTTCTCCCTTCCGGGATTTTACGTCGATGGTTCCGCCCATTTTGTCCACAAAGCCCTTTGTGATGGCCATCCCCAGTCCGGTGCCCTGAACCTTGCTGACCGTGCTCGTATTCTCGCGCTCGAACGGCATAAACAGGCGTTCCGCGAACTCGGGACTCATGCCGATGCCGGTATCCTGAACGGAAAATTCGCAGGTGACGGTATCCCCCTGCTTTTCCACCTGCCGCATGGCCAGTGTGACGCTGCCGCCCTCCGGGGTAAATTTGCAGGCGTTGCTGAGCATGTTCATCAGCGCGCGGCTGAGCTGTCCGCGGTCGCACATCACCCACGTCTCCTGCGGCTCCCATTGCCGGATAAACCGGATATGCTTGTTGTCCATCTGGGGGCCGACCAGGTCTTCCGCTTTCGAAAGGACGCTTTCCAGGCACGTCCGTTCCGGCTCCAGCTCCAGCCGGCCGTTTTCGATGCGGCTCATTTCCAGTACGTCGTTGATCGTATCCAGCAGTTGCTGCCCCGCTGTCTCAATTTTGGTCAGATAACCCTTTGCCTCCGGCAGGGATACATTCTCCCGGTTCGCCAGTGTGGTATAACCGATAATCGCG
>JAEEGL011515271.1_pt1 | contig 27248 bp, 18 predicted proteins | sample 9134231 | NCBI WGS metagenome assembly JAEEGL01 (sample SAMN16246548, study PRJNA631951) | gut metagenome | biome: gut microbiome; feature: rumen; material: fiber-attached | host: Bos | place: Iran: Karaj | collected 2018-10
CATCATCACGTATCTGAAACGGATGATCTCTGAATGGGATAAGCTTTTCAATTGGAATAAATGTGATCGTTTCTGATTGTTTAGACATCTGAATCCTCCTTTGCACGGTGTGCATTTGGATCGATCCAGACAGTGAACTGCATGGGTTTAACGCGGAAGGCAAAAAAGCGCCCTCAGACGTTTTTTCAATGCAGGGAGTTTAGCGCGATTTCCGTGCTGAGCTGGCGGTGCATATCCGGATTATCTGCGAATGCAAGCGCTGAGCCCCCGGAATTGCTGGCGCAATTCCAGTGGCACATCTCTTGCATTCCAATGAATTCAAGAGCAAAAAAACAGCGCCTGGCAAGCAAGCTTGCCGACGCTGTATATTTGCTCTTGAATTCGCAGATAATCCTTATCTCTTGCTGAACTGAGGTGCGCGTCTTGCGGCTTTGAGACCGTATTTCTTACGCTCTTTCATACGAGGATCGCGGGTTAAGTAACCTGCTTTCTTCAGTACGGGGCGGTTCTCTGCGTCTGCCTGTACCAGTGCTCTTGCGATACCGTGACGAACAGCACCTGCCTGTCCGGTAAATCCGCCACCCTTTACGGTGATGTAAGCATCATACTTAGCTTCTGCATCCAGAGCTACCAGAGGCTGCTTTACGATAACCTTAAGGGTCTCAAGTCCAAAGTAATCATCAAGCTCACGCTTATTAATGGTGATCTTGCCCTTACCGGGAGTTAAGAATACTCTGGCAATGGATTTCTTCCTTCTGCCTGTTCCGTAATATTTTACACTATCTTTCTTAGCCATCTTTCAATTTCCTCCCGATTAAAAAGTCAATGCTTCAGGCTTCTGTGCTGCATGATTGTGCTCAGGTCCAGCATACACAAAAAGCTTCTTGAACATTTCCCTGCCTAAAGGCCCCTTGGGGAGCATGCCCTTAACAGCCAGCTCGATAACTTCCTCGGGCTTGCCTGCAAGCTTCTCACGAAGGGTTGTTTCCTTCATACCGCCTACATAATCAGAATGCTTGTAGTAGATCTTCTGATCCAGCTTCTTGCCGGTAACCTTGATCTTCTCTGCATTTACTACGATCACATAATCCCCGGTATCAACATGGGGTGTGAACTGAGGCTTATTCTTGCCTCTGAGCACCTTGGCGATCTCACTAGCCAGACGCCCTAAAGTATATCCGCTCGCATCAACGACATACCATTTACGATCGACCGTTGAAGGAGTAGCCATATAAGTTTTCATCCTGCTTACCTCCTGACAATAATACCTGTAAAATGTCTTCCTGCCTTAAGAATGTTATGCACATACGTGATGTCCGGGCACATATGGCCTTCTTAATTGCCACAGGCACCGCTGCCTGTGTGGAAATCTCCGGCGGCACGGTTGCTGATCCTAAAGCCGCCACGGAAAGTAATTATATTACACACTCCCGTGTGTGTCAAATACTTTTTTCATCAACCCCGGGGAACACTCTCTGCTCCCCGGGTAAAGCGGTTTCACCTGTCCACATAAAGCTTTACTTCTATTTTCTGCGTTTCATCTGCCGTCACGGCAGTGATCATGCAGCAATCCTGTATGGGTTCCTTACACATAGTGATCTTGCCGTTCTTAACAGTAGCAACCTGCGGTTCATCGCTGCTCCAGACCAGTTTGGTCTCGGCGCCGTAATCCGCATCCATCAGCACCTCCAGCTGAAGCGTCTCCTTAGGCTTAAGCCTTACTGTATAATGTCCGTCGCCTCCGACTACCTTATCACCGGTCTTAAGCTCCAGCTTTGTGATCTTTCCTTTTATATTAAGGGTGCAGGAAACCTTCTTCTTCGTACCGTCATCCGTCATGCCTGTGATAACACATTTTTTAGAAGCCTTTACACACAGATATGCAAGACTTTCACCTTTCGACAGATCCGTACGAACAAACCCGTCGGTAAAATCCGTTTCCTTAAGCTCACTCACCTTAACTCCGGCGGGGAGCAATGCCAGCTTCACATCATCAGAAGACGCTTCCCAGGTTACACAGGGATTGCTGGGATAATCCGGCTTGAACTGTGAAACGCTGAGTACTCCGCGGTCTCCCTTCCTTACATTAGCCTTTGAAGTATTGAGCTTCAGGCTCTTAAAACGCTGGTAGGTACCGATAAATGTCCGCGCCTGCAGTTCGGGATTACTCAGCGAACGTACAGCCAGTATCACCTCACCACGGTAAAACTTATCCGCCGCAATAGCCTTTACCTTGCCGTTGCTGCTTATCTTCACGTACTCACCGCCGCTCTGTGCATAAAATACCACATCCGAAGACTTAAGCTTTGTAAGCTTTCCGTTTATCGTGCCGTATGCCGCAAAGCTGAAAGTATCCCCCACAAACATGGCTATCTCGGCACGGGTATAGTCTTCTTCATTAAAAGGTGCATCAATACCCTTAAAATAGAGATGTATATCGGATATCTCCCTGGCCTTCTTAGCCCCCGTTACTTTTACCGTGATGCTGCCTGCAGTTCCGCCCGACAATGCGGAAGGCACAGCGGTGATCACGGTCTCTCCTTCACTTACGCCGGTGACCACACCCTTTTCATTCACAGTAGCGATATCAGTATCTTCCGAAGTCCATACCAGGCTCTTGTCCGCCGGCTTTGAATTCTCAAAATCCGCCTTAAGCGTAAGGGTCTTGCCTGCTTCTACACTGGCTTCGCCCTTCTTTACGCTAAGCTTCACACTGCCTGCCGGTGCAGTTACTTTCACTGTACATGTCGCGGATTTTCCGCCATAGCGTGCCTTTGCAGTGATCTTCGCACTGCCTGCTGCCACTGCACTTACCATACCGCTTTCGGGATCAACCTTTGCCACGGCTTCATTACTGCTCTCATATACTACAGCAGGATGCAGGGAATCCGCTCCGTCCTGTCCCATACCTGAAACAGTCAGCTGATACTCCGTTCCCACTGCCATTGCCAGCTTGCTCTTATTAAGACTTAACTTTGTAAGCGGCATAAAGACCTTAACACTGCAATATGCCTCATGACCGCCGGATACGGATCTGGCTGTGATCACAGCCTCTCCCACGCCCCTGGCCGTTACTTTTCCGTTTGAGTCAACTGTTGCCACCGAAACATCAGAACTGCTCCATTCCACGCTCTTATCCTTAGCATCCGAAGGTTTTACCGCAGCCTTTAAGCTTTTAGTCGCCCCCGGCGAAAGCTCTATAGCAGTATCGGATATTTCTATACCCGTTGCCATTCCTTCCATGGGGATAACATTGAGCACTATCCTCTGTCTGCCGGTAACAGTCTGTGACTGGTATTCGATGGTCGTTTCAAGATACACTGCAGCCGAATACCAGTTATCATCAGGCAGCTTCGCAGGCGGATAGATAGTGATATGGTCGGAAGTCAGATCCTGACCCGTTCCCATTATCGAATAGGGATCCTGATGTACTTCGTCATCTTCTCCTTCACCGCCGTTAACAAAGAACCACCTGTAGCTTACCACCTTAACATCTTTATCATCCTTCGTGATAAATTCACCATTTAAGCTGGGCTTAGCGGTATAGGTGATGGGCGCTGTTCCTGTATATATCTGGTTAAGATAATAATAATACCCGTGCAGTCCTTCTTCATGGGTTCCCCATAATTCCTGGACAGGACTCACGTCAAAATCCATATAGCAGCCATGGCCGCCCTTTCCGGGCCCCCAGCCCAGATGATAACCCTTGACATAGATCTTTTTCGAATCACATACGGCTTTCCCCAGTACCTTGCCTTCAGCATCTTTTATGCTGGCCGTTACGGTGATCGTGGTGCCGGCAGTCATATCGTAGCGCCAGGCTCTCACATTTGCGATCCCCACAAGATCATCCTTCATATCCGTACCCACAACAGATACAAAATCAGGTCTGTCGGATCTCCAGGTAAACTCAACATGCGCGCCGTCGGGCATCATAAAATCTTTTGAAAGGTCTGCCCGCAGCTGGATATTATATCCGTAATCGGTGCCTGAAACATTACCAAAGTCTCCCAGCTCCAGCTGACTGTAATCTTCATCGGTCCAGCCCCAGCGGTTATATGTATTGATAGAAACAGAATACTCCGAAGCCTTAACCGTCACAGCAGCTGATGCGCTTTTTTCACCGGACTTTGCCGTGAGCACAGCCGTTCCTTCGGCTTTAGCCCTGATCTCGCCATTATATACATCCAATACACCTGCATCACTGCTGCTCAGTTCAAGCTTCGCATCTGAAGGAGTAAGCTTAAAGCCTTCGATCTCTTCAGGCCTTATCCTGTCCCCCACTCTCATATCAAAGCTTTCGGGAAGCTTAAGTTCCGTCGCAGCTGCGGTTCTGGCTTTTACGGTTATCTTAAAGCTCTTAACACATTCATCATCCAGATTAAGTGTCTGGTCACTGCCGCTTACTATATCAAGATTATAATAATGGCAGTATGCCTTAACGGTGACTGTCTGATCCTCTTCTATGGCAGCATCTGTAAAAAAGCTGATATTGCGGTTTATTATGGAATAGTCGCTCACATTGGCCACAGGATCACTCACAAATACAGCCTTTGCCGCATCGCTGCCTTCGATCTCCCAACGGTATTCCATGGTATAATTGTGGGCTTCCAGATAGCGGTTTGTAAGATCCCAGTCATCATACCTGTTGGTCCACTTATCACCTATAGGATTTAGCTGTGAGCTCAGGTTAAGGTTTTCACCTGCAGTTATCTCTATCTCCTGATCCTGCTCCACACAATCCGCCTTAAAGCTTACCGAATGATCTTCATTAACTATATAGCCAAGCGACGGATGATCGGCACCGTCATTTTCTATAACTGCACTGTCTGTATCATATACCAGCAGCATGATATCATCCTTACCGGGCTCCGTTACGCTGATCTTTGTTTTGCCGCTGCCCTCTTTGTTCGGCGCCTTGCCAAAACCATCACCGGTATACAGGGTAGCCTCTACTTCGTACTCTCCGGGAGTATAAGCCGTCAGGAAGCTTATATAAGTATTCTGATAGATCTGACCTGCACGTGTATCCGGCTCATAAGCAGTATACTTAAGACCTCCGTGGATAGCCCCCGGATATAACGTATAGCCGTCTTTGATATTCTTCTTTGTCAGATCCCATTCATAACGTGCGCCGAACCAGCCATCCTCAGGAGGCGTTATCACGGGATCCGCCACCGCTCCTACCAGCCATTCGCCTCCGGTAACGGTTGTTATCTCAGCCGGTTTGACGCTCACGCTGTGCATTTCCCGATCATCGACAGGCTCAGCCGGGGATTCATCCGGTGCTTCACCGGAAACATCCTCTTCAGCTACGGTTTCACCATCCGTTTGTGCGATATCATCTGTCCCTGCATATACGGGCAGGATCTCGGATGATAAAAGTAAACATGCCGACAATAATGAAAATATTCTTCTTTTCTTCATATATTATCCTCCAAATGATACCTTTATTTTACAGTCACCGTTATCTCCACGCTGTGCATACCGTCTGCCGTAACAGCCGTGATCACGGCCTGCGTCCCGGACTCAGCATTTTTATCTGCTTTTATCTTTCCTTTAGCGCTTACGCTCACAATTGCCTCGTTATCGCTGCTCCATGTAAGAGTCTTATCTGCGCCGTATTCTGCGGTAATTACCGGCTTGGGCGATAATGTCTTTCCCTTAGCCAGCGTAACTGCATATACGCCGCTGCCTCCGGTCAGCGCCTTGGTGGTCTTAAGCTCCAGCGAAGTCACATCCCCGCAGACCTTCAATGTGCACTTTGCTTTTTTCCCGCCGTCAACACTCGCTGCGGCAACCGTAACGCCCTTGGACGGTGCTCCGGCCAGATAAACTATGCTCTCGCCGGCCGCCGGATCCGTAACTACTGCAGTATTTACAAAACTATCCTCACTCAGATCGGATAAGCTCTCTCCCTCATGCAGCACCGCCAGCTTAACGCCTTGAGCTGCAGTCCAGCTTATCCTTTGGTCCGTAGGCTCTGTGGGATTGAAGCTTACTTCAAGTATCCCTCTCGTCCCCTTCTTTACATCCAGCTTCTTTGCAGCGAATTTAATGCTCTTTACAGGTACCCTTACCGCTATGGTGAAAGAAGCATTTACTTCAGGATCCTTAAGTGATGTAGCAGTGATCGTAACCGGTTCACCTTTGGTATCCGCTAAAAGCTTCATGGCTCCCTTTGCAGTTACAGAAACCTTAGTCTCATCACTGCTGGAGAATACAACGTCATCTGCGCCCAGCTTCTTTCCGTCTCCGTAAGCAGCAAGCTTGATAGTCTTTCCGGCTTCGCAGCCCTTGCCTTCCAGATCTGCATGCCCTTCTTCCAGCGTTTCATTATGCTTAAGCACCTGCTTACCTTTACGTATCTCAATTACCGATACCTGCTTCGCTTTGGGAGAAGCCGTAACCTTAAGCTCTATATCCGCGCTTACGGCGCCGCTTTCTTCATCAGTGCTTGCCGTTATGGTAACTGTACCTTCGCTTATGCCGGTAACAAGCCCCTTAGCGCTTACAGTTGCTACAAAAGGATCCGAAGATGAGAAGCTGATGCTCTCATACATAGCTCCCGAAGGATTTACCGTTGCTGTAAGAGCAAGAGACTTTCCTGCCTGCAGCGTGGTTGCTCCCTTTGCAGCCTTTATGGTTATGGACTGGGGAGCTTCCCCGACTTCCACGCTGCATTTAGCCTGCGCCTTATCAGCCGCAGTAACACTTATAAACGCTTTTCCTTTGCCTACGCCTGTAACTATGCCATCCGGACTAACATCAACGATATTATAATTCGAAGAGCTCCATGTAAGCTCCACATCCGGCAGAACAGTGCCGTCTGCAGCATAGGCAGTCGCAGTCAATTCGGCTTCTGCTCCCACTGCCAGCTTTATACTGCTCTTATCAAGGGTGATCTTTTTTACAGTTGCCGTAACTACCACCGTGATGCTGTCGGTATATCCGCCGTCAAGAGTAATAGCGGTGATCTTTGAACTGCCGACAGCAAGGGCCCTGATATTACCCTGATCATCGATAGCCACTACGGAAGGATCCGAACTCTTCCAGCTTACCAGCTTATTCTTCGCCGTATCGGGACGCACCTGTGCATGCAGCTGATTCTTATCACCAACCTGCATATATATCACATCTGCAGCCTCTATCGATACACCTCTTACAAATTCACCGTTATCATCATAAGGCGCTGGCTGGGGGCCTTCGCCTTCATAGTTGTATACTATCTCTGCTCCTTCGGGAATCTTATTATCCAGGGCAAGCCACTGCTCCTCTGTTCCTGCATAATATACCTTTTCGAGTACATTGGTCGCCTGATCCTCAGGATAGTAATAGAATGGATCCGATTTTGAAAATGCCTTTACGGGAAGATAGATCTCCTTTACAGCACTGTTTGCTATGAAACCGCCGGCAGATGCACCGTCCGCAAAATTCCACTTTAAAAGATTCAGATATTTAAGACTTACGCAGTTCTCAAACATTGAACTCATATTTGATACGCCGGAAACATCCAGCCCGCTTAAGTCTATCTCTTCCAGCGCTGCACAATCAGCGAACATACCTGTGAGCCCGTCCATACCGGACGCCGCTTTAAGATCCATCTCTCCAAGATTTACATATTTAAGTGACCAGCAGGTATTGAACATAAAGCTTAGGTTTTTGGCTTTCGATGTGTTGAAATGGGAAATATCTATACGCTCCAGGTTCTTGTTCTCATAGAACATGCACGAAAGATCCTCAGCTGAAGAAGTATCCATAAAGCTGAGATCGATATTCTTTACGGATGTTGATCTGAACATGCTGTTCATATTCACAACTTTTGAGGTAATGAAATTCTTAAGATCAAAATTGAGCGGCGTATACTCACCACATGCATAAAACATGCTGCTCATGTCAGTCACGTTTGAGGTATCAAAGCTGCTCAGATCCAGTTCTTCAAGATCACCGCAGCCAAAGAACATGGCGCTCATATTCTCTACAGAAGAAGTATCAAAAGAGGAAAGATCCACTTCCTTTAATTCCCGGCACATCTCAAACATCCTCTGCATATCTTTAACGGAAGAGGTATTGAAATTCTTAAGATCCAGCTTTTCAATGGCACGGGATCCATTGAACATATTGCTCATGTCGGTTACTTTTGATGTATCGAACATGCTCACATCCAGGCTCTTAAGCCCGGTCATAAAGAACATGCCGCTCATATCAGTTACATTAGAAGTATTGAACTTACCGAATTTAATGCTCTCCAGGCCTTCCATTTCCCTGAACATTTCGGACATGTTCTCAACAGAAAAAGTGTCCCAGGCAGACAGATCAAGGCTCTTTATCCCGTCACACATGCAGAACATACCGGACATATCCCTGACCTTGGAAGTATCCAGCATGGAAACGTCCAGTTTAGTCAGACCCCTGCAGGTGCTGAACATATAACTCATATCGGTGACTTTTGATGTATCCAGCGTAGAAAGATCCAATGCTGCAAGCGAAGAACAGCCTTCAAACATATGCCCCATATCGGTAACATTCGAAGTCTCCAGAACGGAGATATCAAATGACTCTACAAATGACATCCCAAAGGCAGAATTCATGTTTGTAACCTTTGATGTATCGGGATCACCGAACTTAAAATCCGAAAGCATATACATCCGGCTGAACATGCCTTTCATAGAGGTAACATTCGAAAGATCCAGCATGCTCACATCCAAACTGCTCAGATTCTGGAGGTTTTCAAACATGTAATCCATATTTGTTGCAGCCGATGTATCCAGACCGCTCAGATCCAGCGTGGTGAGGGTATAACACTGAGAAAAGAGATAGGACGCATCTTCTGTGGTCTTAACGCCGTCCCATATCTTAAGATAAGAAAGATTGGTGTAAAAATTTCCTTCCGAATTGTACCACATTGACTGCTTTTCGGTATAAGGGTCAAGAACGGTCTTATAGGTTTTGCCGTCTATGACCGCGGTTCCCAGCACATCTTCCGCAGTAGCTGTTCCGATATAGTTATGGAGACGGATCTCCTCTCCTTCAAGGGTATAATTATAATCCAGATACCATTCCGGATCATCGGGAGGGGTGTCCTCCCCTGCCTCTGAAACGATCTCCGCTGTTTCATCTGCAGGCGTCGGATCTGCTGCATAAACAGGCAAGATCTCCGATGTGATAAATACAAAAGATGTTAACAGGGATAATAAGCGATTTCTTTTGACCATAGATTAAACCTCCGTTTTTCTGAAAGATCCGTCGCTGTGCTCGGGATGACATGAGAGCTGCACTCGGGATGACACAGGCTGCTTCCTTGCAAAAACCCCAGATTATATTATATCAGAAACGGGTTTTCTGCTCTATACGCGTTATAGCAGAAAAAGTCCCTGTCTTTTTGACAAAAGGGCGTTTTTTATGTAAAATCTCCTGCGGGAGGATTGTTATGGACGGACAGAATATCAATACTATAGAAGTCACCGGAGTTGACTTTTCTTATAGGAAGAATCACGTACTTAAGGACCTGAACTTCTCTCTGCCCCTGGGCGAGAGTATTGCGATACTTGGCGCAAACGGCTGCGGCAAATCAACGCTGCTTTCAATACTTGCAGGCGTTAGGCACTGCCCGGGCGCCGCTATGATGTACGGGAACTGCGATCTTACCAAAGATAAGAAGATGCGTTCAAAGCTCATAGGCTATGTCCCCCAGACGGACCCTCTGCTGCCGGAATTGAGTGTGCGCGATAACCTGCTCCTGTGGCTTAAAGGACCCGCAAAGCAGCTGGACGCCGCTCTGGAGCTGCCTTCCGTACAGATGCTCAATATCAAAGACTTTATCAAAAAGCCCGTTAAGGCTCTCTCCGGCGGTATGCGCAAGCGCGTGAGCCTGGCAACCGCCCTTATCAACGATCCCCAGATTCTTATCATGGACGAGCCCGCAGCGGCTCTGGATCTTTGTTATAAGGCTGAGATCCGCGAATACCTTGCAGCTTTCCATGAAAGCGGACGCACTCTCCTGCTCACCACCCACGATGAGGAGGATCTTTCCATAATAACCCTGCTCTGTCTGATACGTGACGGACATCTGCACAAAAGCAGCAGGGTAGTCCGGGGCGACGAACTTATAAGCGTTATAAAAGGAGAGCGGGATGTTCCTTAAACTCTTTAAACTGGAAATCAAAAAATCCCTGCACTGCCTTCCCGTCTTCTTTGCCGCACTGGCTATATTCGGCGTACTGATCGGCTCGATCTACGGCGCTCTTTCACGTACCCTTTATGAGGGAGAAGCAATAGCCCGCGCAACCGTAGGCGTTGTAACCGACGAGTCCGACAGCAAATATATCGACATGCTCATCGATTATCTCTCCGGTATGGAATCCGCGGCATTCGCCCTGGATTTTGAGACCATGGACGAAGAAGAAGCCATGGACAAGTTAAACCACGGTAAACTGGTTGCTGTCCTTCTGCTTCCCGAAGAAACTATAAACGGCATATTATATGGAGAAAACTCCCCTGTGCAGGTCGTCTTTTCAAAAGAGCAGAGCCTGTCAAACGTCTTTCTGTACGAGCTGACACACGCCGGCATGAAACTGCTCTCATCCGCCCAGGCATCAACCTATGCAGCTGCAGCCCTTTATGACCGTGCCGACAGATACGCCGATCTTTACGCTGCCTACAATGACATAGACATGCTTAACTTTTCTTATGTATTATCCAGGGAGAAACTCTTCTATACGGAAGATACCCTCCCCGCGATCTATAATTATGCGGCCACTGCACTGATACTGCTGCTGGCATTTTCCCACATCTGCTTCGCTCCGGCCCTGCGCCGCGAAGACAAGGGCTTTTACCAGCTGCTCTTCTCAGACCGCACCAATACATTCACCTATCTGCTTACCAAGTACGTTCTGAACAGCCTTCTGTTCTTTATACTGCTGCTTTCCGGCATGCTTATATTCTCCGGCTTTGCAGGTGATTTTGATATGGAATTCAATGTGCTGAACATACTGATGTTCTTTATCACCTCCTGCCTGCTCACTGCCCTGGGACTTTTCCTGGAGCAGCTCTTTGCGGAAGCCGGCGCGATAATGGCCCAGATAATATTAGCCATAGCAATGCTGTTCTTATGCGGCGCCATACTGCCGGCGGCTTTCCTGCCCGCTCCTCTGCTGAATGTGGGCAACGCCCTGCCTTTTGCACCGCTGCACAGAAGCCTTGCTTATTTCTTAAGCGGGAGCAGCAACGATCCTGAACTTCTGCCCATGGCTTTATGGAGCGCAGGCCTTTTTGCTGCCTCCTGGCTTATCCTTAAATTAAGAAAGGAGACATACTGATGAATCCTTTCAGACTGCTGTTATTAAGATTAAAGAGCCTGATCCTTACGCCGGCCTTTCTGGTGCTGCTGCTGGCACTTCCCGCTGCAGCCCTGCTCATTCCTGCTGCCGTAAGCTACGATACAGGCGTAGACGATACCATAGCCGCCGGCTATATAGTTTTAGATGAAGATGAAGAACCCCTTGCTGCGGACGCTTACGAGAATGAGATCGCAGACTTCACCGCCATTTTGGATCATGGCGATCCCGATTCGCTCTTCTCTTTCAAAGGCTTTGAGGATATGAACGAACTGCGTGCCGGCGTTGTTTCCGGTGACCTTGAATGTGCATATCTGATCCCCGCGGATCTTTTTGACCGCATGCGTGATGGCGACAAGAAGAAGCTGATACCGGTACTGACCTCACCTAAGAGCAGCCTGGTCGCACTGGTAAACGAGACCGTATACGCAGCCATCTTTGACTGTCTGTCCGGCCCCATCTTCCTGGATTATCTTAAGGATAAAAGTGCTCTGGCTGATCTGATCCCGGATCTTATCACGGAAGAAGAGATACTGGCTGAGCAGGCCACCCACCAGCTGGATGGTTCCACCTTCTCCTTCCAATACGAAAACACCCCCAAGGCACACGCAGTATCCAGAAATGCGGTGCTGCTCTCTCCCTTAAAAGGACTGCTGGCGGTGATCATACTTCTGGCGGGATTTACCGGCGCACTGACTTATTACAACGCTGCAGAAAATCCTTTATATGCACGCTTTTCGGTCCGTGTGGTGATGATACTGGCTCCCATGCTCTTATGCTCTCTGCTTACACTGATCTGCATAATACTGATCCCCGGGCTTATGGAAAGCAATATCTTCATAGAAATAGGAAAGCTGCTTTTATACCAGCTTATCTGCCTGATATTCCTTATGCTGGTGACAACACTGATACGCGGCAGATCCGTGATATACGCATTCATGCCTGTATATCTGCTCTGCTGCCTGATATTCTCACCGGTATTCATCGATCTGGGACAGTTCATTCCCGTGATGCAGGGACTGAAATGGGTATTTATGAGCAGTTTTTATCTGATGTAAAAAGACCGCTCAGGATGACACACATTACGCTGTCATTCTGAGCGGAGCGAAGAATCTTTATTCAGTTCCGGCATTAATCGGTCTTAATTCAAGCCGTTCAGCAGCGTATTTGCCTGCTGCAATGCTGCTTCATTAATGGTTATCTTCTTTGAAGGATCTGTTTCCTCTTCCTGCTCTTCAGTGTTTCCGGTAAGTTTTGCTATGCTCTCCTTTGCCATGTTATTGGCCTGGGTAGACCAGTTGCCGCTGGCATTGTAGGTAGCAGCTCCCGCATTCTGGGTAGCGCGGCTGATGGAGTCCGCTTTAGCGCTGACCTGTGATGCATAGGAATCAGTACCACTGAACAGTTCCTTTACGGTAGTAACACTTGCTTTCTTAAATGTGTCCTCGTTAAAACTAAGCTTATCATCGGAGCCTACGGTGATACCCACTTCAGCCAGCAGCCTTGAATTCTGCTTTGACATATTTGCCATCCAGCCGCCCTGGCGCAATACGCTCTTCGTCTCCGAATCGCCTGCCGAATCGATAGCAGCATTATAAGCCTTTACAAAATCCTTAACTGCTCCCGCTGCTTTATCAGCATCAGCTAATACTTCACTTGTTTTACCGTTATCGTCTGTAACAGTCTTTGTCTTATACAGACTGCTGTTGCCCAGCGCATCTGCCGCGTTGCCCAGCTTATCAGCATCAGACTTGATGTTTGTAAGCTTTGCATCCGTATCACCGACAGAGGCCTTCGCATCAGCCTTTTCCTGTGCGTAGTAGCTCTTAAGCAGCTTTCCGTAGCTGCCTTTCCGTACCGAAGCCACTTCAGCAAGATCAAGATTCATAATACTGCTGTAATCCACCGAAGATGACTGCTTATCGGATGTCCCGAAAAGTACGGAATAGTTGATACCTGAACTTAATCCGCTTATCCCTGCCATAACTCTTCCTCCTTGAATGTGTATGACATGCCTATAGTCGTACTGATATTATACTATATTTCCCTTTTTTTTACAAGTCCACACTGCCGCTTACAGTGCCGCCGTTAGCGGTATAATAAGCCTTTCCGTCCTCGGGCTTGACATAGAGCTTTATGTCTTTCAGCTTAGCCTTATTATTGGCCTTATAATCAGCCTTAGCCTTCTCCATCACTGCTCCCAGTTCATACTGTGCATTGTCCACCTCAAGAAACATCTGGGTGTTCCCGGTATATTCGGGTGCTGTCTTTTCCATGATTCAAATACCTCCAGTTTATTGTTAAGATCCTTCGGGCTGATGCCCTCAGGATGACAAACCTCCGCCCTCAGGATGACAGTTCTGCCTTCTGCCGCTCCCTCTCCGCCTTGCTGAATGCACATCCGCAATAGTCCTGACGGTACAGGCCGTATTTTGCAGAAAGCTCAATGGAGCGCTTATATCCGTTCTTTTTCTTAAAATCCGATGTCAGATATTCAACACCGCATTCTTTTGCCGTTTCAAGTCCCAGCTCGTTCAAAAGCTGTGCATTCTTTAACGGCGATATCGTAAGGGTCGTGGTAAAAAAATCGAAACCGTTCTCCGCCGCATATCTGCCGGCTTTTGAAAGCCTCAGTTTAAAACATACACGGCAGCGGTCACCGCCCTCCGGGCAGTTCTCCAGCCCTTTTACCGCCTCCAAATACACCGCCGGCTCATATTCCCCTTCCGCAAAGTGTATCTGCTGCGCCACATCCGCTGAAAGCTCTTTTATCAGGCGCTGCTGCTCCGCTACCCTGTGCTCATATTCTTCTTTTGCCGTAATATTGGGATTGTAATAATAGACGGTTATATCAAAATATGATGCCAGGTATTCCAGGCAGGCACTGCTGCAAGGAGCACAGCAGCTGTGCAGCAAAAGCTTTTTCTTTATCCCTCCCAGACTCTCTATACGTTCATCCAGGAGTTTCTGGTAATTCTGCTTAATCATTCTTCTTAAGATAACGGGTTATGAATTCCGGCTCGGGCACGGGTATGGAGAAATAATATCCCTGAACCTTACGGCAGCCCGTAGTCTTTAAATACTCAACCTGTGCTTCACTCTCAACACCTTCGCAAACCACTTCCATGCCCAGATCCTTTATGATATCAACGATCTTGCCAAGGACCATGCGCTCCGGTTCGCTTTCGGCGCTGCGGGCAAAGTATTCGCCGTCGATCTTTATCACGTCAAAAGGTACTTCAGTGAGCATATTGAGAGAGGAATAACCGGTTCCGAAATCGTCCATGGAAAGCCGCACACCCAGAAGCTTGAGCCTTCTTATGATGGCTATCATATCTTCCTTTTCGTTATCGAATACGCTCTCCGTGATCTCCAGCTCAATAGCCCCTGCAGGTATATTATACTGTTTCAATACCTTCTCGACATTCTCCACATAATCCGGGCTGTGCAGCAGCAGCCTGGACTGGTTGACGGATACTGGAACCACTTCTATGCCTTCATCCATCATCTCACGCATACGCATACATACACTCTCCAGCGTATAGAAATCCAGCTGCTCGATAAAGCCGTTATTCTCAAAGACAGGCACAAACTGCTCCGGACCCAGCACACTGCCGTTGGGTCTTACCCAGCGCACCAGAGCCTCCGCACCTGTAACCTTATTATCAATGATATCCCACTTGGTCTGCAGATAAACCTTGAATTCGTTCTCCGCCAGAGCCTTCTGCATGGAGCTTTCAATGTGGTCCACCTTACGCATATCATCAACAAAGCGCTCGGTATAAAGAGCCTTGGTCTCCTTGGAATCACTCTTTATGGTCTTCTTTGCCACATTTGCGTGGTCGATCATCACATCGATGTCGTGATCATGCTTCTTGATGGGATAGATACCGTATTTAAAACGTACGGGATATTTGATCTGGTTTCCTCTTGCATCGGCATTCACTGCATTGGTAAATTCATCGATCTTCTTATCCAGCAGTGAATCGTTGATCAGTATCGCAAGGAACTGGTCCGCATCCATACGCACGCACAATTCCCTGTCGGAGAAAAGCTTTTCAAAGTTCTGTATACAGCTTGTCAGCACCAGATCGGCGCGGTGATGCCCGTAGGACTCATTGATATATCGGAAATTGGCTATATCAAACCTATAGATGACAAACGGCGTCTCCCTGTTGGCTATCATGGTGTTTAGCGCGAATTCCCTGAAGTAGTTCAGGTTCTTGCCTTTTGTAACCGGATCCTCATAAGCCAGGCGCTCAACAGTCAGATTGGTCCTCTTCGCTGCTGCCCATACCGTTGTAAGGGAGCCTATCATCAGCACCGTGATTATGGAACAGGTGATAACGCTGGATATCAGTAGAGGCTTTATGCGCTCATCCACCAGATTGTCCTGGAAGCAGCTTACGAAGAACATCTTATCGCAGCCGCTTAAGGGCGAATAGCTGACCTGCATGCGGTAACCGTCTTTGGTGGTGATATTGACAAAACCGGCTGTCTTTTTTGCTATGCCGTAATTGTAATCCTGGACAGCGCGCTTACTTAAGCCTTCGCCATCGGAATGTCCCAGAAGTCCCAGCTGGAAACTCTCATCATTAATACTGATGATATTGTGCCCGCTGCTGCCGCCGATTATCTCGCCGGTATCGCTGACCACCAGGCACTGTCCTTTCTGGGTCTGGTATGCAAATGCATCCGACCGGAAGATAGCATCTACATCGATAGTGGAAAATACCACGCCGCTTATGCCATGATCCGCGGTACGTACCGGTGCCGCTATCACGACCCTGCGGTTCACATAAAGCCTTACAGCTGAAGGTGCCAGACCTATATATGCATTGGCTTTGGGAAAATTCAGCTCTTCGAGCTGTTCGAACATCATGGTGCTTCCGTCATCAGACGGTTCGCCGTCGATCATCAGATTACCTTCACGGTCAATATAATAGATATGCTCAAGAGCAGTAAGCTCACGGGTAGTTGCGATACGCGCTAATATGGTTTCCTCGTCCGTATCGGTCATGGTCCAGGCCACACTGATAATACCCTGGCCGTAACCAACCAGGAGGCTGTTAAGATACTCGCCCATGCTCATATGCTGCTGGTGAAATTCCGAGGATACCTGCTTGCGATATGTGCTCTGCTGCAATAATACCATGGTAACGCTCAGCACGATGCAGACTATAAGGACGATCAATCCTGCCTTGATGATACCGGCAGACGAATTGTTCCCTTTTACCTTATCTTTTCCTGCCATAGCTTCCCCCATCGCTTCTAGCAAAAATACACGGAATTATTATATCACATTATTCCGTTGATATCCATATAATATGGAATAAAATTGTAAGTTTAAAAAACTTGCTTTCAGGGGGCATTTTATTATAAAATATAGTTTGATAATCTGTTTTTTGGAGGATACTATGAACGATATTCCCGCAAGGATCACTGCCGAGATCAAGAAGGTGATCCACGGCAAAGATGACGTTATCCGTCTTACGCTCTGTGCCATACTGGCAGGAGGACATGTTCTTCTGGAGGATATTCCCGGGGTCGGCAAGACAACCCTGGCAGTTGCGATATCAAAAGCCCTTTCCCTTAAATACCAGCGTGTGCAGTTCACACCCGATGTACTGCCTTCAGATCTGCTGGGATTCCAGTTATATGATAAGAACAGCGGCGAATTCCGTTTCCAGGAAGGTTCCATCTATACCAACCTTTTTCTGGCTGATGAGATAAACCGTACCTCTCCCAAGACCCAGTCCGCTCTTCTGGAGGTAATGGAGGAGAGACACGCTACCGTTGAGGGCGTAACAAGGGATCTTCCCACGCCTTTCTTTGTATTGGCAACCCAGAACCCCTTCGGCTCTTCCGGAACCCAGAGGCTTCCTGAATCCCAGCTGGACCGTTTTATGATATGCCTTACAATGGGCTATCCCCAGTTCAGCGATGCCGTTGCCGTTTTAAAGGGTGATTCTTCCATCGATCTTAAAAGCGTCAACGCCGTGACCGGTGCCGACGAGATAATAGCCATGCAGAAGACGGTCCATGACCTGTATGCTGCGGAAGAAATATTTGAATATGTTGTACAGCTCACTGAGCTGACACGTAACCCCGAGTATTTTGCCCTGGGCTTAAGCCCCCGCGGATCAATAGCTCTCATGCGTATGGCCAGGGCTCACGCCTTTATAAGCGGCAGGGATTTCGTTCTTCCCGAGGATATACACGATATCTTCTATGCCGTATCCGCTCACCGCGTGCGCATGAATGCCCGTGCCAAAGCAGAGGGCGCCACACTTTACGATCTGCTTGGCATGGTCTTAAGACAGGTTCCCGTGCCCAAGGTGAATCCATGAGGCGAAGCAACCTCTTATCCATAGGAGGATATTTCCTGGGTATCTTCTTCATGATCCTGGGAGCGGTCTTTTACAGGCAGCCGCTTATCACTGTTCTGATACTGCTGATGCTGCTGTTGCCGGTGATCTCTATCGCCCTTACCCGTGCCGCCATCAAAAAGCTTTCCATAGATGTAACGGTGCCCGAAGGTGAGATCTCCATGCCTTCGGATCTTAGCATAACCATCCGTCTTAATAACCGCTCACCTTTTCCGCTTTTAAACTGTGAGCTCCGCTTTAATCTCCGGAATCTGTTTTTTCCCATGCCTCCGGTGCAGGAACTGGTTCTTCCTGCAGAGGCGATGAGTGTCCACGAATTCAAGCTCCCCTATACTTTAGGCGGTGCCGGGATGTTTGATTTTACCATAAGCGAAGCCTATATCACCGATTATCTGCATTTTTACAGCTTTAAGCTGCCCTATACATTCCATCGCGAGATACCGGTACTGCCGGAGAAATTCAGCCTGCCTCCCGTGAGCCTCACCAAAGCCCTTATAGAGAGCGACGAAAGCGAGACCTCTCCCGAAGGCGAGCTTACCCGTGATCTGCTGCAGCTGCGCGAATACCGTCCCGGGGATCGGATCAAGGATATCCACTGGAAGATGACCGCAAAGACAGGCGACATCTCTGTAAAAGAATATGAAAGATCAAAGGATCTGTATTACCTGATATTGCCGGAACTGGATATAAACTACCTGCAGCGCGACCTTTCGCTTTTCTACAGTCTGGGGCTGCAGCTTATAAAACAGCGTGAAAGCTTCCGTGTGGCTATATACCATACCGGAGATAAGAGCTTTGATATGTACAAGATCGGGGATGATGAGGCCCTGACACAGGCCCTGTACCGCCTGTATCTGGAGCCCGTCGAAAAGATCTCCACCGCTATGGAAAGCTTTGATTACCAGTACCCTGATATGCAGGGTGTTATCCGTATTTCCAACGGTAATTTCATACTGCCTGCGGAACCCGAGATATATTAAGAGGAGTAAGTAATGCCGGCAACTGTCAGAATGCAACAACAGAACGCCCCTAAGCGCCTGACCCGCGCACAGCGCCGCGAAGCCGAAAAGCGTAACGAAGAGCTCATTACCTACGGAGCCGCCCTGCAGGATATACGAAGCCTGCCCGGATCCGGACGTTTCTTCTTATGCTTTATCAGGGCTCTGCTCATCTTTCTGGCCAGCTTTGGCATGACCGGCGGACTGGTCCGTGCTTTCGGCCTGGTCTATAACCTCCCGGTGGTTGTGATCGGATTCGCTGTACTTGCTTTTATCACAGCCTTTCTCTACTACAATAAACTAACCTTTTATCTGGGTTATTTCATGATCTTTGCCGCCTTTATCTTCTTCTCGATCTTCTTCTATTGGGAAGTCAATTCAGGTTACATGGCATTTCTGAGCGAAGTATTCAAGAAGTATTCCGATTTCTTCCATGTGGCTACCGCTGATGTTACGGAGATAATCCAGGACAGATACCTGACCGTAACCATGGCCATGATCTTCATGGGCTGGTTCTTCAGCATACTGTTAAATATCACCATTTCCGGCTACATGGATATCTTCACTACTTTCCTGATAACCTTCCTGCCCCTGCAGATAGCCTTTTATGTAAATATCGTACCGCCCCTTCCTTATATGATGATGCTTTTTGCATCTTATATAGCAGTGGCAGTATTAGGGCGCAGCGGGCGGTTCACCCTCCCCTATAAAGGCGGGATACACGATGATTTCCAGAGACAGCGGACAAAGAAAGCTACAAAACATACCTATTATTCCACATCAAAGGGTATGCTGCAGGTGAGCGGCTGGAGCATCGCTCTCTCCATAGTATTCCTTCTGGTATGCGGCGGCATCTTCGCCTCCGATATATCCACCCAGAACACTTCCAACAAAGTAAAAGACGCCACCGATAATCTGATAAAGAAATATCTTGACGGCGGCATCGCATCACTCTTTGACCGCTATCAGGGCACCGGCGGTCTGGCAAGAGGACGTCTGGGCGGCATCAGCAACGTAAGCCCCGATTTCGAGACTGACCTGGTGATTCGCTATGTCCCCAACAGCAACGAAAATATGTATCTCAAGGCCTATAACGGAGTCACCTATTCCGGCAGCAGTTTCATGCCCTATGCCGAATTAAGCGACGGCAGCCATATCAGTGCGGACAGGATCACCGAAATGGATGATTATTTCCCCCAGCTCTCCGCAATGCATGATACGGATTTTTCCAACATGACCGATAAGGATGACTATTACAGCAAGATGTGGATATCCAATATAGATGCGGATCCCGAATATGACTACAAGCCTTACTACACCTTTGATACCACCACCGGCCACAGCGGTGAATCCGGCGGCCTGGCTGCCAGCATAAAATACCGCGCAAAAGACCTGCTCCCCGAAGCCGAAAAGCTTCTGGATGATTCGGCCACCATCAATTCTTTTGCAGGCGAAGATTCGCGTTTCAGCTACGAAGCGCTTTACATGCCTTACGAAGCACTGGCAACATATACTCCCAATCCTGAGATAACAGAGGATTATCAGGACAGCATATACGATATCTATCTGCAGGTTCCGGAAGATATAGAGGATGTGCTTGATGAGTTCTGCAAAGAGGCCCGCCTTTACGAAGCCGCGGATTATTATAATTCCCTGGCAAAGGGCGAGGCACGTCCCCTCTATCCTTCAAGCGCAGCCGAGTATGAGCGCTATCAGGAGCTCCAGAAACAGCGCCTTGGCGTGGCAGCCCGCTTAAAGAGCTACTTCGCTTCCAATTTCCAGTACACCATGGCTCCCGGAGCCACTCCCCGCAGCAAGGATGTGGTGGAATATTTCCTTACGGTACAGAAGCGCGGCTATTGTGCCCACTTCGCCTCCTCTTCTGTCATGATCCTGCGCCATATGGGCATCCCCACACGCTATGCGGAAGGCTATATGATGACCTGGAGCGAAATGATGGAAGGTACTCCCGTATCAGACAATGCCGATGGCTGGCAGACACCGGCCGGAACAATACTGCCCGGCACCGGCGTTCTGGAAGTGCCTCTTACCGATGCTTCCGCCCACGCATGGATCGAGATATATCTGGACGGTTACGGCTGGATCCCCTATGATACCACGCCTCCTTCCGACGAAAATGATGTACCGGTAAATATGGACTTCTTCAGTCTCTTCTCCGGACTCTTTACCCAGACCAACAGGTCTGCGGCAAACGGAAACAACGCCACCAATCCCATACAGCTGCCCAATAACACAGGCACCTTCGCCTTTCTTGGCAGCCTTTCCTTCCTGCTGCGTCCTCTGGGTATATTGCTGGCGGCCCTGCTGCTGTTCATCCTGAGCTTCCCGCTGATACGCTTTATCCGTGAGGAATACAATATCCGCCGCCACTACAGCCGCGGTGAGTTCTCCGGCGCACTGCTGATCTACTACAGGCGCTTCATCAAGAAACTTATCTCCTCTAAGGTTATGGCTGTGGAACACCCTACCATCCGTGACAGTTATGAAATGCTGGTAAATACAGGCGTTGACGGGACCCCCGTGGATGAAGCTGATGCCGCTGCGCTGCGCGATGGCATCGAACAGGCGGCATTCGGCCGCTCGCAGCTGAGCGAAGGTGAATTCATTGCTATCAGGGATATGATCAAAGAGTTGATGGGCAAGATTAAAAAGCCACGGAAAAAATGATCGCTGCTTTCTTTTGTGACTCAAACGGGCCTCACGGCTGATTCTGAGTCACTTTTTTCCCCTATTCTATCTTCCCTCTATGCCGCATTCAGTGACTCAAAACTGCCCTTCCGCCTGCTTATGCGTCACTAATCAGCCACACCTGAAGTGTATCCATTTATAAGGACATTTTTGAAAGCTGGGCCCCTGTTTTGGGACACATGTACTTTCATGTTCCCCGACAGTTGGACGTTGTGAGTTATTGCATCTACATATTTAAGACAAAATTCGTTCTCAGGTATTGATGCGGAAGGAGTAGCTAACACAAGTCGGGAAAATGGGCTTTGTGTTAGCCGACGGAAGGGGATTCATGCCCATTTACAGAGTATACGGCTAACACAAGTCAGGAAAATGGGCTTTGTGTTAGCCGACGGGAAGAAATGCATGGGCATTGCCTGTCCAATAACAAGGGTACATACAACTACTGTGTCTGATGTAATTGGGGACTAACCGGCTGGTGTACAGATTTGTAGCTTCTGAATTTTTTGAGTGTCCACACTTATGGGTGCAGTATAACCCCACCGGAATCAGACGATCAGCTTTAATTGACCATATCTCCTGCAGACAGCTATGTAACAAAAAAAGAGGCAACCGCTTTGGCTGCCTCTTTGTAAGTTACATGTATCTTTAATTTGAAGTTTCTCCCTTTACTTTACCATCAGTTACGATATCGTACGGATTAGCAGGTATTCCTTCAGTAGGCTTTGTATCAAGCCATTCACCGTCTACATACCATACTTCTGCACGCTCGTCCTGATAATGTACATAATTGATGGTAAATGCTTTGTGCATTTCTGACTTGGTTGCGCCATCAGGTATAGACATACTCTCACATCCAACTTCAAATTCCTTTACCTTAGGAGAAAGGTTTGCAAAATCAGCAGTAGCGCTCAGGTTCTTAGCATGATTAGCAGAAACTATATTGTTAGGATCCGGATTTCTGGTTCCGTAGATAGCTGACATCTCAGCCTGAGCTGCTGTCATGGCGCTGCGGGCGTTCAGCAGAGTCTGCTTATTTCTTGCACTATCGATATAGCCCAGAAGAGCGGGTACCAGGATAGCGGCCAGTATAGCCAGGATAACCAGTACTACGATCAGCTCAACCAGTGTGAAACCTTTGTTATTACTCTTTAAATTCCTTTTCTTCATTTGTTCGACCTCCTTATCGTCTTTTGTGATATGATCTGCGTTTGTTTGTTTTCTCACTCCCGCATCTGAATTATATATCGTCATTATACGTTTTTACTTTAGCTTTTTCCATAGATTTTTTAATGTTTTATGACGAATATTTGCTTGTTCCCGCATGACAGTATTTATGTAAACCATAAGATTCTTCGCTTCGCTCAGAATGACATAATAGCGGCTCAGAAGGTCCCTGTCACCGGATGCCTTAGTCGTAATAAGCCACCTTCACAAGCTCTTCCACGGTGGTAAGGCCCTGTTCCACCAGCTCCATGGCGCTTTCCTTTAAGGTAAGCATGCCCAGAGTGTGGCGCGCATAATCTTTGATCTGCTCAGCCGTTGCATTAGCCGATATCATCGCGCGCACCTGCTTATCCACGGGAAGGATCTCATGTATGGAGATACGCCCCTTATAGCCTGTATTGTTGCACTGCGCGCAGCCCACGGCATGCCGCACCTGCGGCAGCATTCTGCCGGCTATATCAGCTTCCCTGTCGGTCATGGGCCCTACGGTAGAACAGAAAGGACAAACCTTACGCACAAGTCGCTGGGCAATAACTCCCACCAGAGAGTTTGCCAGCATGAAAGGCTCTATTCCCATATCCACCAGTCTGACTACGGTAGATGAAGCGTCATTGGTATGCAGGGTCGAAAGCACCAGGTGACCTGTGATAGCCGCACGTACCGATATGGCAGCGGTCTCATTATCACGTGTCTCACCAACCATTATGATATCGGGGTCCTGACGCAAGAGAGCTCTAAGTCCCACTTCAAAGGTCAGGCCCGCCACATTGTTAACCTGCATCTGATTAAGCTTAGGAACATTCTTCTCCACGGGATCCTCTATGGTGGAGATGTTCACAGATCTCTTCGACAAAGCTTCAAGTATCATATAAAGCGTCGTAGACTTACCGGAACCTGTAGGTCCTGTTACATATATGATACCATTGGGCGAATCCAGCATCCTTGATACCAGCTCATAATACTTCTGCTGCATGCCAAAAGTTCCCGAGTTGTCAATCGCGGCAGCCGAAGCCAGAAGTCTCAGCACGGCCTTCTCACCAAACACTGTAGGTATAACGGAAACACGGACATTTAAGTTAGTTCCTTCAATGCTGGTACGGAAATGTCCGTCCTGAGGCACACGGCGCTCTGCGATATCCAGATCACCCAGTATCTTGATACGCGCTATCAGCGAGTTATGTATATTTTTCTGAAGCTGCATGATATCGGTTATAACGCCGTCCAGACGCATGCGCACCGAGGTATGGCTTTCGAAAGGTTCGATATGGATATCGGATACATTTGAGTTATATGCCCTTATTATCAGCGAATTAAGAAGGTTGATGATGGGGGTGTCGTCATCGGCGTCCTCCACATTTACCTCTACGATCTGCTCCACGAAGTTGGAGTTCTTTGCTGCCTTATCAGCCGCCTTTCTGGCGCTTACTTCAGAATAGTAATACTGAATGGCGTTTTCCAGCTGCGCCTTCTCACAGAGCTTGATGACCAGCTGCGCGCCGGTTATCTGACGCACATCCTCTATTCCGTAAAAGTTAAGAGGATCGTTAACTACGATATACAGCGACTGCTCATCTTCCGCATAGGGCATCATGCAGTACTTTTCTGCCAGAGCCTTGGGTATGCGTTCTACAGCCTTGATGTCCACATGCAGATCGCCGATGTTGACCACTTCATGATCCAGCCTGCGCCCCAGCGCATCGAGCATCTGTCTTTCATTGATGAAGCCCAGCGCTATCAGCGCGCCGCCCATCAGAACGCCCTTGTTCTCCTTCTGGTAGGCTATAGCCTGTCCTATCTGCTCTTCGGTAACATAGCCGAATTCCTTTAACACATCACCTATACGTATGGCATTGTTTCTCTTGACTTCCATTATTCAAGCTCCTTTTTTAAGATCCTTCGCTTCGCTCAGGATGACACGCCTGAAATACTTCGCTCAGGATGGCATGCCTGTAACTCTTCGCTAAGGATATCCGTTCATTTTTATTCTTCTGCTGCTTCTTCTGTATCCTCTGCAGCTTCGCTCTGGTCGCACATATACATAGTAACATTCATATTGATCACAGTCGTGGTTATCATCAGCGGCTCAAACTCTCCGCCCTCCCCGGTCTCGCTGTCATAATTTGAATAATCATTGACCATGGATACCTGCTCCGACCATACACAATTTCTTACCAGCAGCAGTTTATCCGATTTGGAAAGATCTTCTATAAAGCCCTTCAGATCCTCCATATCTCCGGCCAGACGCATGGAAAGATCCACGGCGTAGATCTCCGAATTATATGAATGTGAGCTTTCATAATCAAACGGATCCTCTTCCTCATCGCTTTTCTTAGAACTGCTTGATTTCTGGGAAGCCTCTGCCGTCTCCTGAGCTATAAGTTCTGCCATCGCCGAATACTTATAGGGTTCCACGGGAGCAGGCTTGCTGCCCACCCTTATGCTCAGATCATAAGCCGAAAGTCCTCTGTCCAGTATCATATTGGTAAAGTAACGGTCAATCTCGCTGGAACTCATCATGGGAAAATAATGCTCTCTTTCTTCCGCGATAAGCTCCTCATAAGATTCAGCTTCGGATTCATACATGAACAGCTTTGAGAGTTTGGCATCATTTATTATCATCAGCTCCTGCTGCTTCTCCACTTCCGCTTTCATTTTCTTGTCGTTTTTGAGTGCCGGGCGTATACCCCACCAGCCAAAGCCCACCACCAGCACGATGATGGAGAGTATCACTATAAGTCTTTTATCTCTTTCTGTCATCTGAGTCTGCATATTCCACCTACCTTCCTGCGCTCTCTGCAAGTATGCAGGTCACATGTATATTCCAGGTATTATCTCTGCCGTTTAAGCTGTAACCCGAATAGGAAACCGAGCTGAAAGTATCTTCTTCCTGGATCCTGGCTATGAATTTATTGATATCCTGAACCCTTTCGGAATTGGCCGTAAAGCTCAGGGAGCCGGCTACGGCGTCAAAACTGGTGATCTCCAGTTCCGCATATCCCATTGCGCAGCGCTCCAGTGGCTCGATTATCTTTGCATTAAAGATGGGATAAGACTCTACCGCATTTATAATATTAGTATAACTGTAATATCTGTCACTGCCTTCCGTGATACCGGCAACGGCAGCATCGTAAACACCCAGCTGCATCAGCGTAGCGGGATTCTCGTTATACTGCTTTAAAGTATCCAGCTCATCGGCTGTTTTCTTTTCGTTAAGCACTGCCCATACCGTGAGGCCTATCATCAGCACAGCTACCACCGAAATAAGCAGTATGCTCTTTCTCCAGAAGTCATCCACCTTCTTTTCCGACTTCTTGCTGCTGTAGTTGCTGAGCATGTTATTGTTCTTAACCTGTCCCAAAAGTCCGCCAAGAGCAGGAAGGACAGTGGTAAGATCAAAGCGTCTGTTAACCTTTGTTCCCAGTCCGCAGTCGAACCAGTCTACTTTTGCTTCGATGCGTGAGCCGCCGGTCAGCGTTCTGTAGCTGTCCATATCGATTCCCTTAACGCCGGCAACATAGATGTTTTCTATAGGTGTATCCATCTGATTTGCCTTCATGAACTGGGTCAGCTGTGAAAGAGTCCTTACACATTCTTCAAAGTATTCTTCCGTTCCGGGTTCGGAAAAACAGCGCTGGCTCGAATAATAGCAGAAGTTCCCGTCAACCCACAAAACATTGGTCAGCATATTATCGTCCGCCACCTGGACCACAAAGGTCTTGTGTCTTTTAGCTGCCGTCTGTTCGAGCATCTTTATCATCGTGCCTTCGCTTGAATAAATGCCTTTAAGGTTTATTCCCGCAGCATTAAACAGATCGATATAATCCTTGATGAACTCAGACTCTACAGACTCGGCATATACTTTATTGATCTTGCTGCCTTTTTCCGCCTGCAGTTCGGTATAGGAATATACGGGAGCCGCTTCATCCCTGGCCATATCATTAAACTCTCTGGCCACAAATTCAAGGGTCTTGGTATTGTTCATCCTGGGCAGCTCTATGCGCTTTCCGGCGATCTTGCTGCTGTTTACCACCAGGCTCACATTATTTGTGGACAGCTTGTTATGCGAAAAAAAGCCTTTAATAAAGGGTGCTAAAGCTTCCGGATCCATTATCATACCATTGATAACGCTTCCTTCGGGGGATGCCATTGTATAGGCCTGTACCGGCTTGGCGCCTTTGCCGCTGCCCCTTGCCGTCACCACCTGTATCTGCTTGTTTGATATATATATTACGGTGCTCATGTGATATGCTCCTCCGTATATTGTTTAGATTCAGCAGGCGCCGTTTAGTGCGCCGAATTCGCAATCGTCTGATAAGATCCGTATATAGGCTGGATCACCGCTATCATAATAAAGCCCACGATCACTGCCATAACAACTATCATAGTAGGCTCAAGCATTGCCACCATCTTGCTGACCGCCATCTCGGATTCAAATTCCATCTGATCGGCAATGGATATCAGCATGGCATCGAGAGCGCCCGTCTCTTCACCGACCATTACCGTGGAAGAAAGCTTCTTTGTAAAGCCGTCAACCCTGTCTATCGCCGTGGAGAGGTTTTCACCCGCTCTTATTGCTGCTATAAGTTCGTCAA
>JAEEGL011480297.1_pt1 | contig 27246 bp, 20 predicted proteins | sample 9134231 | NCBI WGS metagenome assembly JAEEGL01 (sample SAMN16246548, study PRJNA631951) | gut metagenome | biome: gut microbiome; feature: rumen; material: fiber-attached | host: Bos | place: Iran: Karaj | collected 2018-10
CTGGTGGGCTTCATTGAGCCACTTCTCGCGTTGTTCGCGGGTGGATTTCTTAATGGGTTCAACCATCTTGATTTTCCACGCTTCTGCAAATGGTAATTCCATGATGTTTATTGTTTAATTGTTGTATGTTTAATTGTTGAATTGTTGTTTTTTGACAGGAAAGTGCATAGAATGCCAAATCAGAAACGGTCACGTTCCTTGACATTCAAGTATACCATATTACTAAAGATGTGAGGCATATCAATAATAAGGTGCTTTCAAAAAACGCTTCAAAGATACGGATTTTTTGGGTAATGCAAGCGGTTGGGACAGGATTTTTCCTATTTTTGCTCCAAATTTATAACAGATGAAAAAACTCGTCTTCACCCTACTCATTTGTCTCACGACAATATATGCTTTCGCCGACACCGTTCTCATCGAAGGCTTCGAATACGCCAACCACGACCTTGAAAAGCCTGTCGGCTGGATCAGCGACGATTCATGGCTCTGCGGCTACCTAGAAAAAGACCACAACCGCATCCCGCATACAGGCAATTGGTATGCCTTCACCAACAGTGACGAGGCATGGATGTTCATGCCACTCTACCTGATCCCAAGCATGCAATACCGTTTCAGCATCTGGGCCATCACCGACGGCCAATACACCCTCTCATTTTGTGCAGGTTCAGCCCCTGATTTTGAGTCAATGACGCCATTCCACTCCGAAGCCATCCTCAACCACGAATACACAAAAGTCTCTGTCTATGTCGACGAGATTCCCGAAGGCTGTGAATACATCGGCATCTGCGCCCACAAAACACAAGGCGATTGCTACCTCACCATCGACGATATCGAAATCGACATGGTGGAACAATACGCCTTTGAAGCTCAAGCCATCACGGGCGACACAGCCATGTATCCCGGTACCCAGGCCATCTTCCATTTCCAAATCCACAACACGGGCTACGACCCCGTCGACGTTACGGTGCACCCGTCCAACGAGTATTTCACTGACTTCAGCTTCTACTCGAACGGCACCACGGGCATGACCTTCCCCACCCAGCCCGACGAGACCATCGAAGTGACCGCCCATGCCACCCTGCGTCCTGAGATAGAGCCCGGCACGGTGGCCTGGTTAGACATCTTGATGACCATCCCCTGTGGCTGCAACACAGCCATGGTCACTTTCTGGGTGACTCCACTCGACCCTACACTTGTAGCAGAAAACCATCAGGACATCAGCGTTTTTCCCAACCCTGCCACCGACTTCGTGACCATCGAGGCCGAAGGCCTGCAACAAGTGACGTTGTTCGACATGACAGGCAGGATGCTCAAGCGCATCCCCGTGCAGGGCAACAGGCAACAACTGGATATGAGAGAACTTACGGCAGGAACCTATTTCATTATGCTCTACACCGAAGATGGTCTGCAAAAGCAAACTGTAATCAAAAGATAATCAATAAAATAATCATTCATTATGTTTAAACTCAAATCATTACTCTTAACAGTCTTACTGTTTTGGGGCCTCAACGTTGTAGCCCAAGACGAAAACGAACGCCTCGTCGGTGCCAACTGCACCAGCATCATGGTGGGCAAAAACGCCTCCGCCGACGGCTCCGTCATCACCTCCCACACCTGCGATGGCCGCTACCGCACCTGGATGCGCTGGGAGCCCGCTGCCGACCACGAGAAAGGCGAGATGTACAAGGTCTATAAAGGCACCATGCACACCGAAGACCCCTTCGACAACCGTAACGTGGAACTGGTCGGTGAGATTCCGCAGGTGGCGCACACCTACGCTTACCTCAACACAGCCTACCCCTGCCTCAACGAAAAACAACTGGCCATCGGCGAGACCACTTTCTCGGGTCCCGACACTTTGGTGAACCACAAAGGTATGTTCATGATTGAAGAACTTGAACGAGTCGCCTTGATGCGCTGCGACAACGCCCGCGACGCCATCCAACTCATCGGAAAGTTGGTGAAGGAATACGGCTATGGCGACGGTGGCGAGTGCATCACCATCGCCGACAAGAATGAAGTGTGGCAGATGGAAATCCTCGGCGAAGGCCCCGACAAAATCGGCGGCGTGTGGGCGGCCAAGCGTATCCCCGACAACGAGGTGGGCGTCTCGGCCAATATCGCTCGCATCGGCAAGCTGGAGCGCAAGAGCAAGGACTTCTACTGCTCCGACAACTGCGAAGCCGTGGCGAAGAAATACGGCCTCTGGGACGGCAAGGACGACTTCATCTTCTGGAAGGCCTTCCGTGCCTCCTATGGCGGCGGCAAAAACTACAGCGACCGCGAGTTCTTCATCCTCAGCCAATTGGCACCTTCTTTGAACCTCAACCGCGACATGCCCGAACTGCCCTTCTCCGTGAAACCCGATGAGGATGTCGACGTCCGCAAGGTGATGGAGCTCTTCCGCAGCACCTATGAAGGCACCGACATGGACATGACCCGCAACGTGAAGATGGTCAGCAAGAAACGCACCGATGACGGTGTGGTCAACGACACCATCATCAGCCCCGTGGCCAATCCTTGGGTTGGCTCAGCCATGATGAACACCATTAATTATCTGGCTCCCGGCACCATCAACTTCCAACGCACCGTGGCCGTGGCCTGGAGCAGCTACCACCATATCATCCAATGCCGCAACTGGGTGCCCGACGAGATCGGCGCCATCTGCTGGATGGCTTGTGACAACCCGGGACAAAGCCCGCGCATCCCCATCTTCTCAGGCTCCACCACCCTGCCAGAAGGCTTCGACAAGTGCGGTCAGCTGCGCTACCGTGAAGAGGCTTGGATTTGGCACTACCGCAAGGCCAACAAATTGGCCACTGTGCAATGGGGCCGCACCAAAAAGACCTTGATGGACAATGCTAACCGCTTCGAAGAAAAAGCCTTGAACGAAATCCCCGCCTTGGAAGAGAGAGCCCAAGCCCTCATCGACAAAGGACAAAACAAAGACGTAGCCAAACTGCTCAACCAATACACTTCCGACTTCGCCGCTTCCACACGACAAGCCTGGAAGGAGATGGAGAACACCTTCTGGTATTGGTTTAGCATGGGATTCTAAACTGAAGAATGAAAAAATGGCGAGCAGATTTTGCTCGCCATTTTTTTATTGATGCTGATCCACTGTGATGATAACCTCAGCCCCTGTCGAACCTGTTACCTTGACTCGGCTTGTTCGGGGCTGAATGGTTGACATGGCATCGACCGTAATGGTGAATTCGCCATTGTTGTAGCCGCTGTCAGGTGTGCAATGCAGCCAATCGGCATTAGTAGTCACAACCCACGACTGGTTGGCTGTCACCTGAATGACATATTCTCCGCCTTCGGGACGCGCCTCTATCTCGGTGGGACTCGCCTCCAAAACACTGACATAACCTTCCTGAACCACGGTAACCGTGCCTAACAATTGTCCGTTATGCATGGCATTCACAAAACCTATTCGCTCTCCATTCCCGTTGATGTCGACGATGATGTCGAACGAGGCATCGCCTTGTCCAGAGGAGTTCAAAATAGTGATCCACTCACTAGCCACAAGCTGCCAAGTCGTGTTTGAAGTCAATTCCAAATGCTTCAGACCACCTGAAGAAGGAGCATACAAGGTGTCAGGCTCAAAATCAACAAAGAGGGGCGCTTCGCCTGCCTCTTGGCTGACCACAACCTCTGCGGCCAAATCGCCCGACTTGACCATGACATAAGCCGTCCTGGGTTCCAACAGCATGTTTGGAGCTGCCGTCAACGTGACGGTGGCATTACCCGAACCCGCCGGCGATGAAACCGTCAGCCATTCATCAGACACGTCAACAATCCAATCCGTGTCACATCCTATGGTGAAGTCCTGCTCGCCGCCATCCTTGCCAAACTGCAGCGAAAGCGGCATGACCTCCAAAAAGTGTGGGTCGGGCGTAGCATCCTGTCGGATACCGAGTATGGCCATCATACCACCAGCCGTGGTGAAAAGAACCGTGGTCTGACGCTGGGCGTATTCTGGATTCTCTCCAATCGTCACATTAATTTCGGTTTGGCCTTCCCCTTCGGTTTGGCTCAACACGACCCAATCCACTTCGACAGCGGCTGTCCAACTGTCGTCGGTCACCACAGTGACACTCTTGGTCTCACCTGAACAGACAAAATCGAGGTTTTTCGGAGTCAGGTCTATCGTCATCACTGGGGTAACCTCTTGAACGACAATAACTCTGGCCGAAGCGGAGTTAAGGCTTCCGATGAAAACCTCAGCCTCGCGTGATGCGGCCACATCGCCCTCAATCGGGCTGACGGTTAGGGTAAGGGTTGCGTCGTTGGATCCACTCATCATCGAACTGCTCACCCACTCGGGCGTAATGACTTCCCATTCGATATTGGAGGACACCTCTACGGTAAACTCACCTCCTTCTTCGTCACAGTAAATGCCTAGCGGTGAAACATTGACATAATATAGAACCGCTTCCTGTGTCACAGTTATCACGGCCGCGTTGTCTTTGGTGGAGGCTGTGATTTTGGTCGAACGGTTTTCCCCTGTCATATTGGCCTGGGCGGTAAACGTCAAAGTGGCATCGCCGGTGCCCGACATGGGCGAAACGGTAAGCCATTCCACTGTAGGTTCGATGGTCCACTCGCCGTTCGACTTCAGCGCGACTTCGACAGAGCCTCCCTCGGCTGCCATCTCTTGCTCCGCATTGGCAAACGAAACTTCAACAGGTTTACGGCAACCTACAACGGCAGACGCCAAGGTTACAACAAACAATAAGTACTTTAGTGTTTTCATTGAAATGATTTATTTGAAAAAAATGATGTAATTCTACATATTGGACAACGTGAAAACAGTTAGGTTAGTATGCCTGAAGCAAAAAAAGTGCGTCGGCTTTTCACCGACGCACCCCAACTCAAATGAAAACAAATTCCAAAACTATACTCAAACGCTACAATTAGAAGATATCAGTCCTGTTGTCCTTAATCTTGGCCTGATTCCTAATGGCGTTGTAGACGGCGCCACCGCCCACCTTGTTTGTGAACTGGCTGGTCTTTTCCCTGACGATGTCAGAATAATTTTCGGTTTCGGCAGGCACCGTGAATTTCACGTTCTTGATGATGAAGGCGCTGCTATTGCCAGCAACAGGACCAATCTCTTCGCCTTCCTTCATGCCGAGGAGTCTACCAACCATATCGGCTTCAACACCGAAGTTGCCCAACACACGCGAGTCGATAGTGATATCAGAGACCGTGGTGGATTCGGCACCCAGTTCATTAATCATTCTGTCGATGTCGCTGCCGCAAGCTTTCATCTTCTCAACGGCAATCTCACCCTTCTTCTTGTTAAGGATCTGGTATTTGGCCTGGTCGATGATAGCCTCTAAAGGTGCATAACCTTCATGGACCACACCCGTCAGAGCAGCCACGACAAGCATATTGTCGAGTTCAAAAATCTTCTCGGAGACATCGCCCTTCTTGGTCTTTTCGTCGAAAGCCCAGCGGACAATCTCGCGCGGGTTGTCGATACCGGCAATCTGATAGGTCGATTTGTTCATTCTCGGCATGGTACGCTTGGTGAGACCTTGCTCCTCAATAGCCTGGTTGAATTGGTCGTAGGTCCTATTCTCAGTGACGAACTTGTTGGCCTGGGCATAGATGTTCTGGTAGGTCTTTGTGCTCGAAGTGATATCGTGCGTCAGATAAGCCAGACGGGCCTTAGGCTGCAACTCAGTCTTACCCGTGACCTTCACGACATGGTAACCGAAAGGAGTTTCCACAACGCCGAGGGTGCCCACAGGATTGTTCATGACAAACTCATTGAATTCGGGAACCATCTGTCCGTCGAGGAACCAGTCGAGGTCACCACCTTTGTCCTTGGTGGCATCGGTGTTGTACTCGGAGGCCAACTCGGCAAACAACTCGTCGTTGTTCTTGGTGGCCTTGAGTTGAGCCAGCAGTTCATTGGCTTTAGCTTCGGCTTGTTCCTTGGTAGTGATGGTATCTTGGCTGCCATAAGCGCCCTTGTAACCAATCAGGATGTGGCTGGCCTTCAAGGAGTCGGGACGGCTCTGCATGTCGACGATGCGGACGAGGTTGAAAGCATTTTCGTTTTCGAAAGGACCATAGACGTAACCCACGCCGTTGCCGTTGTCGAAGACAGCCTTTTCCACTTGCTCGGGAACGTCTTTACGACCCACCCACGTGCTGTCATAACGCTTGTCGGAATTGGCGTTCACAAAGCTAGCCACATTCTCGGTAGCGGTGAAGTCATCCTTCATGTCCTGCACGAACTTGAGGGCTTCCTGACGGTCTTCCAACGAAGGCTGGATCTCGAAAACCACATACTCAATGTCGCGTCTCTCGTCCGTCTCATAACGGTACTTATTCTCTTCATAGAAAGCCTTGTTGTCGGCATCCGTGACCACCACGGTCGAATCCGGGATGGTGGTATAACGCAAAGCGATGACATCGGCTGAAGCCTTCATATTCTTGTTCTCATAGTATTTCTTCGCCAAAGCCGTGGGGAGGAAGTAGGAAGCCTTCACCAGGTTGTCGAACTTGGTCTCCAAACGATTCTGCTTCAAGGCTTTCTCGAAATCAATCCAGCGGTTGTAATAGTCGGCCGGAAGATCGCCAAGGTTTTGGAGATATTGGGTCACGCGCTGTGGGTCAAAACCGTTGGCATCGCTGAAGCTCTGCTTGATCCATTCATGCGGGTTCTCGCCCGTCATCTGGTCCATGAGCTCCTCAGAGGTGATGCCGATACCCGAAGCCTCGTACTCTTTGGTCATAAGGTTGTTCTTGATCATCTCTTCCAGCGTGCTGTTGTAAACACTGTAGGTCTCAGCGGAAGAGAGGTTGTTGTTGTTCGTGGAAGACTTCCTGTTTTCAAGATTCTTTTCCTTGAGTACTTCATAGTCTCTAATGGAAATCTTGTCGCCATCAACGACGGCCACCGACGGGCCCGTGCTTCTTCCCTGACTCTGGAAAAGGTCTTGTAAGACAAACGCTAACAATGCGATTCCGATGATTGCAATCAACAATCCGGAGCGTCTTCTGATTTTTTCAATTGCTGCCATAATACTATTTTCTATTTGCTTTTAAACTTCAATTTTGAGCGTGCAAATTTAGTAAAGATTTCAACTCGCAGGGACAATTGAACGATTTTTATTTTTCAACCGCCCTGGTTTTTGGTATTTTCTTTTGTAAGAAACTAAAATTCAGCTACTTATTCTGGATTTGCAACTCCACTTCGTCCAATTTCATGTGCGAAGCTTTCAGGATTTTGACCCGATAATTGCCGATTTCGAGCACCTGACCCTGCTCAGGAATGCTCTCACAATAATGCAAAATCATGCCGGCCAAGGTCTCATAGTCGTCCGAAACAGGCAGGTCGAGCTTGTAGGTGTCGTTGAGATAGTCGATTTCGAGGCGGGCCGAGAAGACAAAGGTGTTGTCGCCGACCACCTTCTCGACTTCTTCTTCCACATCGTATTCGTCGTCAATCTCGCCGAAGATCTCCTCCACCACGTCTTCCATGGTGACGATGCCGGCCGTACCGCCAAACTCATCGACGACAGCGGCCACCCCCTGCCGCTTCTGGATGAAATGTTTCAACAAACGGTCAGCGGTGTATGTTTCGGGGAAGAAATCGATACGACGCACCAAATCCGACATAGCCACATCCTTGTGACCCGCAATGGCCCGCACCACATCGTTGAGATGCACATAACCCACGATGTCATCGATGCCCTCGCCGACTACGATGAGCTTGGAGTGCTTGGTCTCTTCGAAACGTGCTTTCACCGCCTCTATGCTGTCGGTCAGCTTTACGGACTCAATCTCGTTGCGCGGACCCATGCACTCGCGGAGTTTCACCGAACGAAACTCCATCACATTTTGGAACAGCTGTATCTCCTGCTGCATGTCCTCGTCGGCTTCCTCTGGGTCGGCATATTCGGCGATGAAATCGTTCAAATCGACCGTGCTGAACTTGTACTCCTCACTGTCCACCTTCTGCCGCAGCACACGGCGGATGATGAATTCCGAAATGGCGGTGTAAAGCAGGGTCAAAGGATAAAACAGACAGTAGCAGACAAAGGTCGGCAAAGCGAAAAACGCAAGGATGCCATTGGGATTAATGCGGAACAGCATCTTGGGCAAAAACTCACCGACCAACAGCACGAGCAAGGTAGCCAAGATGGTCTTCACCAGCAACACCATGAAATCATTGTCGAAGGCGATGTATTGCAGCCATTGGTTGACGGGGGCGTCAAGTAGCTGCGCCATGCTCATGCCATAGATGATGAGTGCGATATTGTTGCCCAAGAGCAACGAGGTGATGAACCTCGACTGGTCCTTAAAAAACAAGCTGATGATCTTGGCCGAGAAGGAGTTTTTGGTCAACTCCACTTCAAGCTGAAGCCGATTAATGCTGTTGAAGGCAATCTCCAAACCCGAACAGAGGGCGGAGAAAAACAAAGTGACCGCAACGACAATCCAACTGCCCATGGCTCAGTCCTCCTCATCAATATCGAGCTCGGCACTGCCCGAATACATGGTGTATTCCGAAAAGTCCTCACGCGCCACCAGGCTGTCGGCTTCAATCTGCTTATCGGGCGTAACAATTTTCACATGCGAGCGGGTATGGATCATCTTCAGGTCACGATACCAATACAGCAAGTCGGAAAACATGGTCTCGCTGCTGCCAAAGTTCTGCACGATGACGTTCCCTCGGGCTTCAATCAAGCCTTTCTTTCCATAGTTTTTTCCGTAGTCGGCGTGAAGTTCCGTGGTCTTTTCCCGATTGTTGTACATATAGACATCGAAGCCTAAAGGAAACTCCATGATATCCTCCTCGCTCTCCATGCGCACCATGCGCGGGGTGTGGAGCTCAAAGTTGACCACGCCCGAGTCGCTGCGATAGAAAACCACGCTATCGGCGATGATGCCCGACAGCGTGTCGTCCGACCCCATGGCCTGCACAATGGCATCGGGGTTTGAACACGAAAACAACATCACAGCCACGAAGGCTGTGATGTTGAGTAGAATTCCTATTGTCAGGATGCGTTTCAATTACTTTCTGGCTCTGATGGTGGTCGTTTCACCGATCCAGCCACCCACATTGTAGGACTGTCCTTCACTGTAGTCGTTGAAGAAGATGGTCTCCATCGACGGGAATTTGGCGCTGTAGGAGCGGATTGAGCTGTTGGCTCTGTCAGCGATGGACGGGTCGATAGACTTAGCCTTGATGCACTTGTCGACTGCAGCCCAGTATACAGCCTTGCTGTCGATGTCACCGCTGAATTGCTTGGCACTTTCGGCGTAAAGCATGGCGATGAGGAGGTAAGGCTCACCGTTGGTCGGGTCAACCTGGGCGGCTCTTCTGAAGATGTCGCGTGCGCGAGAGAAGCTGCCCATGTTCTGGTAGCACATGCCCAAGTTACGGTAGGCACGATACTTACGGTCATTGTTCTCGGTCTTCGTGGCCTGGTCGAAGAAGGTGGCAGCATCGCTATACTTTCTATCCTTGAAGAACTTGATGCCCAAGCTATAGGAAGCCTCCGGGCTGGGTTCCAGTTCGTTGAGTTTGACAGCGGCATCCAAGAAGAGCTTCGAGTCGGTGCAATCCTTCTTATCGAGGATGGTGGTGATGCGCTTGAGCAGCGTCACGTCGTCAGGTGTCTCCTTCATCTTGGCACTGAACACCTTGATCAGGTCTTCGCACGAAGCGTAAGGCTGGAAGAGGTTGTCGAGGTTGTTCTTCACACCCTTGTTGATATTGATGTTCTTCTCGTTCTTCTCAAGCTGTTTGTCGAAGCCGGCCACAGCGTCAGCATCGCCAGATGTTTCGGCCTCTTCCTTGGCGGTCTGGAGTTCAGTCTCAGTCTCAGCCAAGGCACCGATGTTGTTGTCGAGCACCTCGGAGAGTTCCTGATAGACATTGATGATGGTCATCTTCTCAGCCTTGTTGTTGTTCACCATGTCGATGGTGGCTTTGAAGTAGGCATCGATGTAGGCACCTTGCAGCTGTGAGGGGTCAAGGGCAACAGCATCTTTCAACACGTTGTAGGCCTCTTCATAGCGGTTCTTGTTATAGGTGTAGATGAGCAAGCCCTTACGGCCCATGATGTTGGCCACCTGTGAGGCGCCTGTCTTCGGGTCGGTCGGGAAATACTGGGCTCTCGTGTCCATCAACAGGCAGAGCGTGTCGATATAGGCATCCTTGTCCTTCGGGTTAGTGCGGATGAAGTATTCCATGATCTTCTCACCGTTGGTGTAGACGAACTGGCTCGCACGCGGGCAGTTGAGGAACACTGCTCTCCATGCATTGACCATCTCCATGCTGATGGACTCGGGCGCATACTTGGCCGCTTCCCATTGCTTGAAGTATTCGCGGTACATCGAGAGGTTGGTCACGCAGGCCACGCTGTCTTCACCGTGACCATACTTCGAATCCGATGCCACTTGAGCCGAAACGCTCATTGCCATTCCAATCATGACGGCAATCATCAAAAATCTTTTCGTTTTCATCTTGTAGTATTTTTAATGTTTAACTTGTTTGTCGCTTGCTTTCTCAAATATCATTCCAAAAATTTCGGACTCGTGTCGCTTATTTGTACTTGCGCTTCATGAACCAGCGTTCAAACACCGAAACACCCACATCCACCTTGACGTAGTGCTCCTGTATCAACCCGCCCACACGGGTGCCGTATTGTCCGACTTCCAAAGCCATGTTGACCTTCGAAAACGTCCTGGGCAAAGGCAATGACAGGCCAGCGGTCACGCCCACCTTATTAATATTATGGTTCTGACCGTCGTTACCCTCAAGATTAATGTAACCATGCTCGTAGAAACCGCCAACACGGTAGGTGACGCGCGAGAAATAACCCGAAATGGTGGTGTGTCTCGGGGTGAACTCGGCACCAGCCGACACCGACCAGGCATCCTGCAACACATCGTTGACACCTTCGCGGGCAAACTTTGACCATTGCATCCAATTGAAATCGGCACCCACAGCCCATTGGTCGCCCTTCTGCAGGGCCAGACCGAAACCGAGACCTTGCGGCATGGTGGCTTTGGTCGTGCCTGTTGAACTGAACACGGTGTCGATGATATATTCCACTTGGGTATCCATATCCTCCTCAAAAGAACGGATGAACAGGGTTTGCGTACCTTTCAGCTTGACCTTCTGTGTATAGGTGAGGCCAAGGCTCAAGCGCATATCCTTACCTAAGTCGGTGTTGAAAAGCATGCCATAGTCGAACATGAAGGAGCGGACCATCACGTCGACGCTGCGTCTTGAGCCGATAAAATAAGTCGAGTCGGGGAAATAGAGCGAGGTCTCGGATTCAGTGTTGCCAAACACATAGTAAGCATTGGCACCCACGGCGAAATGCTTGCCGATCTTGAAGGCATTGCCCCAGAAAGCCTGGTTGAGTCCGCCCTTGCCCTTGAAACGGGTGGTGGTGGCTCCTGCTTCAGCATCTGTCCGGTTGACCAGCATGGTATAGCCCGCAGTGCTGTAAGGCTGCACGCCGAGTGCCGTCTTCCACCAAGGGGTCAGGCCGAAGGCCATCGACACACAATCGAAGGAGGCATTGCTGGATTTCTCAGAGAGGCTTGAGGTGCTGAAGGTCGAGGTCTTGAAATAGAAACCGGCATCGAAGAGGAAGGCCAAGGAGTCGATTTTGGCGTATGAGGCGGGATTCGCGGCATTAATCATCCCACCACCGAACATGGCGTTGGCCACGCCTCCCATGCCTTTCAGCTTGACGTTCATCGCCTTGTCTCTCACCTGCCCTACCCCAAACATAGAATAAGGCGAATCCACATCGGCCTGTGCAACGGCCTCGAAACCGAGAAACGCCACCAGACCAACGATCATCATGTATTTCATTAATGATGTTCTCATAAACAATGTCATCTTTTGCACGCTTTACCCCCTCCTCCTTTAGGGGAGGACCGAGGGGGGTTAGAGCGTGCAAATATCCGATTTTTTAACTCGAAGCGCAAGTTTTTATTGCGATAATTATCATCGTCATTTGTTATCTAACTGAATTTCAAATAGAAACGTTTTTAAAAATAAAAAATTCTCTTTTTTTGAAGAATTTTTCTTGCCGATAACGAAATTTGTCGTATTTTTGCAGCCACAAAAGGAGGTACCGTAGCTCAGTTGGTAGAGCAGAGGACTGAAAATCCTCGTGTCACTGGTTCGATTCCCGTCGGTACCACCAAAAAAAGAGACGCATTGCCATGCGTCTCTTTTTGTATTAATGATTTCCATCCGATTATTCGTTCTTGGAGACGCACGGCCGTGCGTCTCAACAAAAAAAGCACCCCCCGATGGGAGGTGCTATTTTTCATTCTTAGGAATGGATTACTGCAGGGCAGTACGAAGAGTCCAGCTCTTGTAGATACCAGGCTCCATGCAGAACTGCAGCTGAGAAGGGTGATTTTCCCAATTGGCAACATGCTTGGTCTTAGGCTCACCGTCGACAGTGTATTCGATATCGAAGGTAAAGCCATGGCTCAGAGCCAGAGGACGCAGCATGAAGAAGAAGTACTGATACTGCAAAGCATTTTGATTGGGCAGCACTACGCCAGCAGGATCACCAACAGTGCAATCCAAGGTGATGCTTGTGTCACCATCGTTGTTGGGCAACCAACCGAGGGTTCCGATGACATAAGATCCATAGTCAGCTTCAAAGCCTTCCATGTCATTAGCCTTGTACTTGTTGATGAGGTAGGTCAGAGTGTCCATGTTAACTTCGTGAAGCCTCAGAGAAGCAGTGCCCCAAAGATCGAAGTAATTGTCGTTGAGGGTAATGCTTTGGACGCGAACTTCCTTACCACTCTTACCTTTCAAGCAAATACGAGCCATACCGAAGATGTGCTTCAGTTGGGCATAGGCGCTCAGATCGTCGGTGTTGATGGTCATAGGCATTTGGTCGGGATCAACAGCGCTGATGGGGTGATCCGGAGCTTCGTAAGCCTCAAACTGCTGGATAGGATCCACAGTAAAGGTCTGACGGTTTTCAACAGCCAGTTCTTCAGGATCGCCACTCACCATGTTGATGGGATAGAAGTAGCGATAATTGTAGGTCTTGGGAGCACCCATCTCACTGCCGTGGAAGGTGGCGGTAGGACCTTGACCTGAGGTGTTTTCGAACACGTTCACCACAGACTCGGTATAAACGTCAGAGAGGTTGTACACATAGATGTAGTCCTCTTGGTGCCACATGAAGTGCATTTCATCATCGATGTAAGCTCTTTCGTCATCAATGGAAACACCCGTCATCGGAGGCATGATAACATTCACGGCAGAAGTGTCTTGGTTCTTCTTGCAGGAAGTGAAAGCAAGCAGGCCAGCCATGCAAGCCAGGCCCATAATTCTCATAACTTTTTTCATTTTCTGATTTTTTTAAAATTTGTACTCGTAATTACGTTTTTTTACCATGGTAACTGTTAGTTGTAAGGAACAGAGTTATTACTTCTTGTCGCCTTCCCAACCAATTTCGTGACCTTGAGGATCTTCGCCACCGAGCTCACCAGTGTTGGAGGTGGAGAGGATGGTAGCGTTCAAGCTAACTTCAATCACTTCGGCTTCAGGAGCCATGTAGACATTCATTTTTTTCATTTTTTTAATTAGATTTTAGTGAAACAATTTGTTTATTAGATGTAATTTTTGTCTGACGATTGTTGTTTTTTTATCAGAATTCACGCTGCAAAGATATGACTATTTTTTCAAATACAAGAAAAAAATCACTTTTTTTTGAAGATTTTTTTTCCACAGCCCGAAACATCATGCCCGACTTTGGCAAAACCTTGCTTCATCGAAGTGCTCAATTCCCTAAAAGCTATCCCTGGAAACACCTTGAACATCCTGAAGAAGTCAATGCAGATGCAAGCAAGGGCATGCAGTTTGCGGAGCACATATCCCTTGGGCCGTTTTTTCTTGAAGTCTTCCTTGCGCCCGAAGTTGCCTTCGGCCATGATATAGTTATAGAGCTTGCGCGACCTGCGGCGTTGTCGTGAGGAATAGAAAGGCATCTCCGATTCGGGAAGGCCGAGATGCCGCACCAGCAGACAGCCGAACGCCTGCCAGGGCTTCATCAGTCGCATGGCCTCGAGGCCGCGGCGGAGCTGGTCCTTATTAAGCTGTCCATGATAAGCATGAAGCGTCATGGTGATATCGCACAATTGGCGCCAGCCCACGCCCGTGGTCAGGAAATGGTGCCAAGCGTGATAGAAGGTGAAAAACACCATGAAGTCTTTGGAAGGGATGTGAAGACGGGCGCCTTCCAGATCGACCTCTTCCGCGTTTTCCACCAGCCCTTGGCGTTCAAGCTCCATATAAACGGCATTCTCCTCTGCTTCCAGCACCTCGGAGCTGACGCGATGGATCTCGAGAGAATACTCACCGAACTCGATGTTGAAATGCCGGCCCGAATCGAGGATGACACCCCAGTTGTAGGAGCCTGGCATAGCACGCAACACGGCGCAGGCCTCATGGAACTTCTCCAAGCCTACAAACAGGTCGATGTCGCCAAACTGCCTGAGGGCGGGATTGGGATAGAGCTGGGACAAGCTGAATCCTTTGAGCAACACGGGCTCGATGTCGTGTTCACGCAACATGTCCACCGCCTGCAGCATGGTCTGTCTCAGCCGCATGTGGAAAAAGAGGTTGGCCCGCATCAGGTTCTTCATCTTCTTCAACATCTCGGCATCGGGCTGATGGCCGTCGTTCATCCGGGAGGCGACATCGCACAACAAAATAACCGTGGCATGATGCTCGGCGAGCTTCATGACATCAGGCCAATCGATTGCACCCTCGTAGGCTAAGGGGCAGCCCCAAAGGGCTGTCCGCAGCAGTGCAAAATATTGGACTTCGGTGCTTGTCATCGGTTTATGCCTCCACCTTATTAATTAATTACCTTATTAATATTCAAGAACTTCGGCCCTCTCCCAGGACTTCAGCAGGGCGGCGACATCCTTTTCGGCCGTCTCGCGCGAGACGTCCCAATTGTCAACTAACAGATCGACCAGCGTTTGAGCGTCAAACTCGCGGTCCACCACTTCCTCCCAAAGGAAGGCGGCGGTAGAGTTCATCGAAATCATACGGGTCGCGTCGGCCACATCAAGACCTTCGGCAACCAGAATGAATTCCTGGCCTAAAGGACGTAAGGTATACCCTTTCTTTGTTTTCATATCACTTTGTTTTTTAATTGTTTGATGAGAATATCTTATTCCATTTCTTATACACTTTCAGCAAGTACTTCCTCACCGGAAGCAGACGAAACCAAAGCCGCCCGTTGCCCGGTTTGCGGTGGCGCCCCGAAGGGGTGATGATTTCGTCAACAATGCCCAGCACCTCCGAGATGTCGCCCCGTTCGGTACCCTGCAGGTTGCCGTCGCCCATCAAGGTGACCTTGTTCCCGTCGATGGCGATGACCCTGTGTACGATGGGCCTGCCTCTGAATAGGGCCAGAACGATATCACCCACTTGCAGCCCTTCAACCTTGCGCAACTTGACGCTATCCACTCCCCCACGGATATAGGGCAACATGCTTACTCCCTTCGGTCTCTTCAGGATGACCACCTTGCCTTCCTCCAAAAGCTGGGGGATCTGGGTCAAATTGGCATCATCGGGAGAGAGGGTTCTTTCCATTACTTAGAAACCGTTTGGTAACACAAGTAAGCCGCCTCGGCATTCGGCAGGCAATCTAGCATATAGCATGAGACGGTGCTCACCACCATGGCATTGGTGATATGCAAGCCTTCCGCCATCTCCTTGATGAAACGGTAGCCCGAGAACGAGACATACACCGAGGCATAGGATTCGGGCATGGACTGTCGGTAGATCTTGTTCACCTTCGCCTGACGCAACGAGACGATGGCGCCCACAGGGGCACTAAGGTTACGATAGCAGGGGGTCTTGCCGCTCCAAGGCGAGCCGTACACACGCACCACTCCGTCATCACCGACACGAATTACCGGGTTGTCGTCGTTCAACAGTTCACATCCTTCAATATTATCAATCCAAAGCTGGCTGTGTGTACTCTTTCCCGTGCCACTCTTGCCCAAGAAAAGATAGCCTTTCCCGTCTTTCATGGTCACCGAGGCATGCATGAGCAATGTGTTCCTGCGGGCGGTGGCAAAGGCGAACATCAGCATCATCACAGTGTTGAGCGAAAACCAAATGCTTCCCAACATGCGGAACCGCGCATGCTTGAAAGCCTTGTCCGTGATCAAATAAGCCCTGACAGGGGCATTCATGGTAGGAGCCAATTCCATCAGCCACTCGTTGTTATACTCATAGAGCTCAATACGTGCCATATCAGAGCCGGAACAACTGACGGTAATCCGCTTTTTTTCGGTAATGTCGGGCATAGCCTCAATCAATTCGGCCGTAAAAATACACTCCCCCGTGCCGTCTACCTCAAAGGGTTTGTAGGATCGCATACTATTCCACGCCACCTCATTATCAGGCATCACGACAGCAAACCTATGACCTGCTACCTCGTATTCTTTTCTCATCGGACAAAATTTTTGCAAAAATAGCGTTTTTTTTCTCACCTAATATAATAAATGGTGAAAAAAACGACTTTTGTTGAATAAATAGGAAAAGCGGATTGTCCCCAAAGGATTTTCGTACTTTTGCCGCAAATTTGTAACTACGTTGAATTTTAATTCGGCTTAGCCAATCTAACGATTTCAGAGATATGAGTAAAGCACACAAAATATTGTTGGCACTTTTATGCGGAGGATTGCTCACCGCAGCCTGGCCCACTTGGGGCATCGCACCTTTGGCTTTCATTGGTTTCGTTCCTTTGTTATTGCTCGAAGACCGCTTCGCACATGGCGAGAAAGGCCGATTGTTCTGGCTCTCGTTCCTCGCCTTCCTCATCTGGAATGCGGCCACCACCTGGTGGGTGTGGAACGCTACCCCTGCGGCCATCGCAGCCTGGGTGTTGAATGCCTTGTTCATGGCCATCGTCTTCAACGTGTTTCACCTCACGAAGAAAAAGGGCTGCAACAACCCGTGGGGCAATTTCATCCTCATCCCCTACTGGATGGCCTTCGAGTTTCTCACCTACCTCTGGGCCATCAAATGGCCTTGGCTCAATCTCGGCAATGTCTTCTCCACCCATCACGAATGGATTCAATGGTACGAATACACGGGTGTGGCCGGCGGCACGCTTTGGATCTTGACCGTCAACATATTAATCACCAACATCATCTTGTTCTTCAAGTCAAAAGAGGCGAAGAAGATTTTCGTCAGTATCGGTCTCGAAGCCATCGTTCTCTTGCTGCCCATTTTCATCGGCAACCGGATGTATAACCGTTATAAAGACCAAGGTACCGACACCGAAGTCATCGTGGTGCAACAGAACTGCGACCCCTGGAACGAGCAGTTCGACCGCCAGTTCTACAACCAAGTCATACAGAACAACATCAACCTTTCGCTGCCATTAATCACGCCGAAGACGAAGTTCGTGGTGAGCAGCGAATCGGCCATCCAGGAAGGCATCTGGCTGGATGAGATTGACAAAGCCCAGGCCTTGAACACCCTTCACGACTATGTCAAGAGGTTCCCACAGATGGCCTTCGTCATCGGAGGAACCACCTACGAATGGGTGCCCAAAGGCATGGAAGATGACTTCCCGGCACGTGAGGCAGGACCCAACCGGTATTATTACTGCCACAACTCGGCCCTGCTCATCGACACCGCTCATTTGCAACTCCGCAACAAGTCGCAACTCACTCCCGCCGTGGAAGCCATCCCCGAATGGATGGGCTTCTTGAAGAACTACAGCATCACCATGGGCATCGCACGCGGCACCCTGAAGACCGACCCCGAAGCAAAAGTGATGGAATTCGGCGGACATAAAGTCGGCGTGCCCATCTGTTATGAGTCGGCTTTCGGCGAATATGTCGGCTCATTCTGCAAGAAAGGCGCCGACCTGCTCTTCGTCATCACCAACGACGGCTGGTGGGGGCACACGCCCGGCTACCGTCAGCACTTCGAGTTCTCGAAGCTGCGCGCCATCGAGAACCGCCGCTGCGTGGCCCGCTCGGCCAACACCGGTCGCTCCGGCTTCATCAACCAACGCGGCGACGTGATGCAACAGACCCATTATTGGGTGCCCGACGCCATCCGCCAGACCCTGAAAGCCAACACCAAGGTGACTTTCTATGCCCAACATGGCGACTACCTCAGCCGCATCGCCGTTTACCTGACCTTTGTGCTGCTGATCTATTGGGTGGCCAAGTCGCTGTTTAGCCTCGGCAAGACCAAAAAAGCCACCAAAGCCACTCCCCGCAAGAAAAAGAAGAAATGAACCAGCCGTTGCTTTCCTTAGGTCCTTTCCAAGGCATCACCGACGCGCCTTTCCGCAATGTGTTCAAGCGGCACTTCGGTGGCATCGACAAGTTCTATACGCCTTTTTTCACGGGCATACAGAAAGACCATGCCAAAAACCTGCAGGTGGAGGAGATCGACCCGCGCTGCAACGATGTGGAGACCCTCACGCCGCAAATCCTCAGCACCGACGCCGAGGAGGTCTTGCGTTTCGCCAAGCAATGCAAGCAGTTGGGCTACAAGGAGATTAATCTCAATATGGGCTGTCCCTTCCCTCGGGTGGCCAACAAGAAACGCGGCTGCGGACTCCTGCCCTATCCCGACAAGGTGGAAGCGATGTTCGAGAGGATATTCGAGGAGATCGACATCCGTTTCAGCGTGAAGTGCCGCTTAGGCTATTTCAGTCCTGACGAGATTAATGCCATCCTCCCGATTTTCAACCGGTTTCCGATCAGCGAATTAATCATTCACCCGCGCATCGGGAAACAACTATACAAAGGCGAGGCCGATGTGGAGCGTTTCAAGGCATTAATCCCCGAGATTAATGCCCCGCTGGTTTATAACGGCGACATCGTTTCGGTGGAGCGTTTTGAAGGCATTAATGGATTTATTAATGACGGCCCTTCGACCTTTCGACAGGCTCAAGGCTCAGGGACCTGCAAACCTGTCGACCAGTTTATGCTAGGGCGGGGATTGTTGGCCAACCCGTTTTTGGCGGAACAAATCAAAAACGTCGCATCCCAACAAGGGAAAAAAGAACGTTTATACGCCTACGTCCTCGACCTGTACGAAGACCGCCTGCGCCATGCTGGTGGCAGCCCGAAGGTGCTTGGGCGCATGAAAGAGCTGTGGTCCTATCTGATGAATGCCTTCGACGAGCCGCAAGATGTTTGGCGGAAAATCAAGAAGATTAATGCCTTGAAGGAATACAAGGAGCAGGTGGACTACCTCTTCCGACAGCATGAGGTCACGTTGTGACACAACAAAAAAGCCGCTGAAATCAGCGGCTTTTTTCGTACTCCCGCAGGGGGTCGAACCCTGGACACCCTGATTAAGAGTCAGGTGCTCTACCAACTGAGCTACGGAAGCATCGTTTTGCGGGTGCAAAGGTACAACCTTTTTTCGTTCCTGCAATACTTTTTTCTGATTAATTTCTTATAATTGAAATAAATTATTATAAATCAATTTGTTAGTCTGTAAACCAAGTCTTAAACTCGCTCACACGGGCCTTGCTGACGATGATCTTCTCCGGCACCTCGACGTTCAGATTAATGGCCAGCTTGTTGCCGAACCACACGGAGACGTCTTTGATGGAATCGCGCGAAACCACAAACTGGCGGTTGGCACGGAAAAACACCCGCGGGTCAAGCTCGCTCATAATGTCGTCCAACGTGTGGTTCATGTAGTAGACCTTGCCTCCCGTGGTGACAATCTTCACCGTCTTCGCATCGATATAGATATAGACGATGCTGTTGACCGGCAGGGGGACAAGTTTGTCGCGTTCAGGAAGCAGGAAGCAGCTCCTGTATCTTCTTTGTTCACCCAGCTGCGACAACAGCTGATCGATCTGGCTGGCATTGACGCGTTTCTCCGCAAGGTTGTGATACTTATTCAAGGCATGCACAAGCGCCTCTTTGCTGATGGGCTTCAGCAAGTAGTCAATACTGTTCACCTCAAAAGCCTTCAATGCATATTCATCGTAAGCCGTGGTGAAGATGACCGGGCAGGTGATGTTGACTTGATCGAAAATGGCGAACGAAGAGCCGTCGGCCAAATGAATGTCCATAAACATGAGGTCAGGCATGGGGTTTTGTTCCAGCCATTCCACGCTTTCCTCTATTGTTTCCAGCACACCAACGATTTCCATGTTGGGGCTGACTTCTCCAAGAAGCTTCTGAAGCGCCTTTGCGGCCATGACTTCGTCTTCAATAATCAGTGCTTTCATAGTGCTTTTTCGTTTTCTTTGAGTGGCAAAGTTACTCTAAAAATCGTTCCATCGTCAAAAATTTCAACATTTTCGTTCCATTTGATGCGATAACGCTCTGCCAAATTGGCCAAACCGATTCCCGTTCCTTCTTCCTTTCCCATCTTTTTCTGAATTTTATTGCTGATTACCAAATGGTTATCGTCATCAGTAAGAATATGTATCGTCAACGGTTGTCTGGATGAGATGACATTATGTTTGATGGCGTTTTCAATCAACCCCTGGATGGAAAGGGGCAAGACATAGTAATGGTCGTATTTGTCGTGGTCGATAAGATGGTCGAACAGAAGGTTGTCGCCATAGCGCATCTTCATCATCTTACAATAGGAGCGCACACATTCCAACTCATCAGCAAGCGTCACCACCTCCTCGTTTTTCAAAGTGTAGCGCAACACGCCCGACAGCTGCTGGACAAAGTCATCGGCCTTGTCGGTGTCTAGATCGATGAGCGATTTCAAGGTGTTCAACGAATTGAAAAGGAAGTGAGGGTCCATCTGGGTCTTCAAGGTCTCATAGCGCGAGGCAAGGTTCTCGGCACGAAGAGTTTCGTTTTCAACAGCTATGATCTTTTCTTGATAAAGCGAACGTTGCAGGTAACTGAAGATAAACGCGATAGCCACCAACGTGAAATCGCCCAACATTCCCCTGCTGATATATCCGATCAGCGACCGTTGAGGGCCTGGGCCATACGGCCAAATATACAATTGCACAAGTGTACATATCGAACTTAAAACGCCGGCAATCAATAATGACCCAATAATATTTGTCACCAATTCATCACGATGCAACCTGTAGGTCTTACTCATGATTTTTCTGCTATAAAGAAACACCGCAAAAATCATCAGGAAGGTAAAAGGCACATTGAACAATAAGACCAGTGCAAATCTAGGCTTTACGAATTTGTAACCCTCTTGGAACCTGTCAGCCTGAAATAGGCCGGGGCATCGTTTTTGAAAGGCACCGAATACATATTCATTCGGACCGACAATATGGTCTTTCTCCATATCAACTTCTTCCTGCTCGTTCGAGCTGGCAAAAGTCGGTCTGCCAAAATAATGGCTCAGTGCAAATAGGGAATAATAGGCAATCGTTATTGCGAGCGACAACATGACAACCCGCTTCAGCGAAAGGTATTTGTCGACATTATTCATTTTCTGCTTATTCATGACACAAGAATTTATCATCCAGCAAGGGCTCCAAAGTTATTTACAAATCTGTTATGGCCATCTTTCCAACGAATGAAACGGAAAAAATAAAGCTTGAATTTATCTTTGGGTACAATAGCAATTATCAGTATTTTGTAAATTTGCAGTGTTCCTAAGAAACCCTTTTTTAGGGCACGATGACAAAACAGACATTAATTCAACTTATAACTAACTAAAATTTAAAAAGTTATGAAAACAGGTAACAAATTCTTCGCCGAATTGCTCGGCACATTCGTCTTGGTCTTCGGCGGTTGCGGTACCGCCCTCTTCGGACACGTTGGCTTCCTTGGCGTAGCCATCGCCTTCGGTCTCACCGTGGTGGCCATGGCCTACGGCATCGGTCACATCTCGGGTGCCCACCTGAACCCTGCCGTCAGCTTTGGTGTGTGGGCCAACGGCCGCATGACCTTTAAAGAGATGCTTTGCTACTGGGCTGCCCAGATCATCGGCGGTATCATCGCTGGTGCTTTGCTGCTTGTGATTTGGAACGCTGCCGGCCTGGGTGCCACTGGCGTCTTCGCTGCCAACGGATTCGGTGCCGACTTCGCTGCCGCCACAGGCAATCCTGACTATCTGAAAGTCTCGATGGGCGGTGCCTTCCTCGTCGAGGCCCTGCTGACCTTCGTGTTCCTGATGGTCATCCTCGGCGTCACCGACGGCTGCCATGCCAACGGCAAGTTCGGCGGCCTGGCCATCGGTCTCACCCTGGTGCTCATCCACCTCATCAGCATCCCGCTGACCAACACCTCCGTTAACCCTGCCCGTTCGCTTGGCGTAGCCCTATTCTCCAACTGCGAAGGCTGGAGCGCCATGGGGCAGCTCTGGCTCTTCATCGTGGCTCCGCTCGTGGGTGCCGGTCTCGCCGGTCTCTGCTACAAGTGCCTTTGCGGCTGCTGCAAGAAAGAGAAATAAAATGTTTCATTAATTAAATGGATTTCAGGCCGTTTCATTCGCTGGTGATACCGGCAAATGAGACGGCCTTTCCGTTTCAACAATACAAATGTTCAACATTAAATGACGTTTTATTTCTTAGCTATAAGCTATAAGCCGTAAGCATTAAGCTTAGTGGCAACAATGCTAAAAGCTTACGGCTTAAAGCTTAAAGCTAAATAAAGCTCTCGTATATTCTATGTAATCTTAATTTACTTCTCAACTTATTATGAAAAAACTATCCTTTTTATTATTGGCATTCTTCTCTCTATCGTTAGGAACGAACGCCCAACAGCCCGCCACCCGGGCTTTCATCGATGACAATGGCGTGATCCAAACCGAGACCGTGCTGACCCAGTTGCCGCCTGCGGCTCGTGACGGGCTGACTCCTATGCCAGGATTCCCGTTGAACTTCGCTTCCAACACCACCTATAAGCCCGCGCGCGGCGTGACCTTGGCCGACCTCAATAACGACGGGGCCGATGAAATCATCCTCTGTCACAACGAAGAGCTCAACGTCATCGACGGACAAGGCAACGTGCTTTGGACACAGCCGCTTGCTGGAGGCATGGGACAATATCCCGCCACGGTGGGCGACATCAATAACGACGGCGTGCTTGAAATCGTGGCCCTCACCGCCTATGGCAATGCCCGCGGCGGCTTCAACATCTTCGATGCCAACGGCAACGTCGTGTTTTCGACGGTCACCAACAACAACCCGCTCATCTGTGCAGCCACTTTGGCCGACCTCAACAACGACGGCGAGCTGGAGATCATCTTCTGCGGTCGCGGCAAAGCCTCAGCCAACATCTCTCCCGGCATCCATGTATGGAACATCCAGGGCGAAGAGATGGAAGGCTTCCCCTTTGAACTGCCAGCCAACCCCGCCATCACGCCTACCGTGGCCGACATCGACGACGACGGCTTCCTTGAGATTTTCGCCGCGACGACCTCGATCCTGTATTGCATCAGCCACACGGGCGAGGAGATTTACACCGTGGATGGCCAAGGTGCCTACAAATATTCCTACCAGTCGCCTCTCGTGGTCGACCTTGACGGTAATGGAGAATGGAGCCTGGTCGGCGCCTGCCATGGCGACAACCCGAACCATTACATCCGCGATGCCCGCACGGGCGAATACCGTGATGGCTGGCCGAAGTCCATCCCCTATTGGACCTATTCTCCCCCGACGGTGGCGAAAAACGGCGAGCATCATGCCATCTTCATGGGGATGTCGGGTGAAGGCAACGTGTTCTACCAATATGATGCCGAGGGCAACGTGGCTCCTGGTTTCCCGCTCAACCTGACTTCGGGCATCGAAGGCTTTATCTCGGTGGCCGACATCGACGGCGACGGCGAGAACGAGATCATCACCGACTTCAACCTGATGGAAGGCGACCTGGGCTACATCCGTGCTTGGGAGATGGACGGCACTGAGGTGACTGACGGCTTCCCGCTCCGTCCGCAAGGCCTCTCCTACATGAATGGAGCCAACTTCGGTGATATCAACGGCGACGGCCAGCTGGAGCTGGTCACCCTGACCTACTTACAGACCTTCTCTCCCGACGACCCCGTCATCGTCACCGCCTACGCCTTGAACCAACCCGTCGAGAACCTGGTCTTCGGCACCTATAAAGGTAGCAACGACCGCGTGGGATGGCTTCGTGAAGAAGAGGTGGTCATCAGCTGCGACCCCATCAACAACCTTGTAGCCTCTGCTTTTGGTGACCTGCCCGAGGTGTATCTGTCATGGACCGAACCCGAGCCTGGCTCAACAGGAAACTTGATGGGTTACAGAATCCAGAAAGACGGGACCCTGACGCCTGAGCTAATAGAAACCACTGAATATGTGGACACCTCCGTTGCGTTTGGCGAGACGCATGAATACCTTGTCGTCGCAGTCTTCGACGACGGTTGCGAGTCCGCTTCCGAGACGGTGGAAGTGACCGTGACTTGGGATGCCGTACAGGAACAAGCCAAGGAAGCCAAAGTCTATCCGAATCCCGCCAAAGACTTGATTCATGTGGAGGGAACCGGCCTCCTTCAGGTGGAACTGTTCAATATCATGGGTCAAACTGTGCTGAGAGCCGACGAAAACTTCAAGTCTATCGACATCAGCCACCTGCAAAACGGCATCTATTTCGTCCGCCTCAAAACCACCCAAGGAGAAAAAACCATCAAATTAATCCTAAATTAATAGCCCCCAAAAACTCTCAATTATCAATTAACTACGTTGAATCTTCGATTTCTCAATTGTCAATTACTCTAAACTCTAAACCCTAAACTCTAAACTCAAAATTATAGCCGAATGGCAGGCATATACATTCACATTCCCTTCTGCAACTCGAAATGCGCCTATTGCGGGTTCTATTCGCTGCCTTCCTTGAAACTAAAAGAGCGGTTCTTGGAAGCACTGAAGGCAGAGATTGTGGAACGTAAGAAATTCCTAAGCGCAGGAGATTGCGGGTCTTCGCCCGCAATGAGGCCTGCGCTTAGGAATAGTCTAAACCAGCCCGCGATCAGACCCACACTTGAAGACAACCCTGACATATCAATAATTAATACCATCTACTTCGGTGGCGGCACCCCATCGCTGCTTACGGTGGAAGAAATCGGCGAGCTGCTGCACCATATTAATAGGCACTATGCCGTGGCCAGCCATGCCGAGATCACCCTTGAGGCCAACCCCGACACATTGTCGCTGGACTACCTCGAAGGCTTGCGCCGACTCGGTGTCAACCGGCTCAGCATCGGCATCCAGAGCTTCTTCGACAACGATTTGCACTACCTGAGCCGTCGCCACGACTCCATTCACGCCCGACAGTGCATCGAATGGGCCAAACAGGCAGGCTTCAGTAACATCAGCATCGACTTGATTTATGGCCTCCCCATCTCCGATGCCGAGCAATGGAACCGTAACCTCGACCTTTTCTTCGAACTGGACCTCCCCCACCTCTCGGCCTACGCGCTCACCTTGGAGCCCAATGCCATCCTGACCAAACAGATCGAACTGGGCAAGGTGCCACCTGTCAACGAAGATGATGCCTTGCGTGATTATGAGATTCTTTGCCGTCGCGCTGCCGAGAACGGTTATCTGCATTACGAGATTTCCAACTTCTGCCGCCGTGGGATGCACTCCAAGCACAACGCCAGCTATTGGTTCGGCACCCCATACGCGGGCTTCGGGCCTTCGGCACATTCCTACGATGGGACTTCTAGACAATGGAATGTATCAAGCGTGGAGAAATATTGTTCTTTTTCATCTTTGGATGAAAAAGAACAAATTTCTCCAGAGCAACACTACGACGAATACGTCATGCTGCGCCTCCGCACCCACTGGGGCATCGACCTGAAATACATGAAACGAGAGATGGGCGAACGCTTCTCCAGCTATTGCGAAGCCCAAGCCCAGCCTTTGATTGACCAAGGCAGGCTCTCACAGATACGGGAATTTCTCTATCTCACTGACAATCAAATGCTTTTCGCTGATAGCGTAGCAGAAAAACTGTTCTGGGAATAGAGAAATTGAAGCCGGATTAGGGTGCACGCAAAAGTTAAGACCCATATCTCTACTTTTTTTGACCCATATCTCTACTAAAAACACTATGTGGTTCTGGAGAAGGAAGTGTGGGGTTTATGGCATAATAACGCTCTCCACTTCGGCCTTAGTGAACCCGATCTTGAAGATATGCGTAGGCTCGAGGTGGTAGATTTCATGCTCGGCATGGAAACGCTTTTCGCCACCGCCTGTGATGTTAAGCATCACCACATCATCTGTCTTCACCATGTCACGCTCTATGGCCTGCTGCAACGAAGCCGTGGCCACTGCTGCGGCATGGTAGATGTCGATGCCTTCGGTCTCCTCAAACAATGCCTTGGCAGCGTTGGCTTCCGTATTGCTGACGGCGAGGATGTCGCCATGGGTGTCCTTCAGCGCATCGTACAAGCCTCCGGCAAGACCGTAAGGTGGCTTGCGGTTGGAGAGCACCGGGGCACAGATCTCGGCTGCGTCTTTGCGGGCCTGGTCGGCGTCGTAGGGCAACAAGGCGCGTGAATCGGCACGCCAAGCATCGTACATAGGAACGAAAGGTTTGTTTTGGGAGACCATCAGGCGGGCTTTGTTGGTGCCGAAGCGGCCGTCCTCAATGAAACGCAGGTTGGCTTCCCAAGCGGCGATGGCACCTGTGCCGCTACCCACAGCCTGGAAATAGAAGTCGGGCGTGCGGCCGATGAAGGTTGTGGCCGACATCATGGTGGTACTCATGCCGTCGCGGCGGGCGATGTTCTTGGCGCCGCCTTCGGCGAGAAAGCCATCCAGCTCGCAGACCACATTCGAGAGGTTGATGGCATCGAAATAGTCGCTGCCCGACTCGGTGGTGATGAGCTTCACACAAGGCTTCAGAGGTTTGTCGAACCACAAGGCGTTGATGTTGTCCTGGGGCACGCAAAGCAGCAGCTTGATATTATTGTCGGAGCACACCTTGGCAAAGGCGCGGGCCGTGTTGCCTGCCGAAGCTACCACCAAGACCTTGTCTTTGAGGTCTTCACCCAGACGCGCGCACACCGAGAAAGCCTCCATCTCCTTGAAGGAGCATGTCGTCATGCGGGCACCGCGTTCAGGCCAGTAGCCATTAAAGGTGATATACAGGTTGCGTAAACCCAGACGTCGGGCCAGGCCTTCGCTCTTATAAGTGATAGGCTCTGAGGGGTTTTTCAGCATGGTCTTGATGGGCAGCCAGTCGGCATAGCGGTACAAGCCCAGGCAGGCCTCTTTCTTCACTTCAAGTTGTTTCTTCTCA
>JAEEGL010651429.1_pt1 | contig 27240 bp, 23 predicted proteins | sample 9134231 | NCBI WGS metagenome assembly JAEEGL01 (sample SAMN16246548, study PRJNA631951) | gut metagenome | biome: gut microbiome; feature: rumen; material: fiber-attached | host: Bos | place: Iran: Karaj | collected 2018-10
CGGCTTCCTTCAGATTCCACCTCACGATGGACACCCTTGCCTTCGGCTATATCCTTCCCACTACCGGGCGGATTCGGGACTTACACCCGCTAGAAACGTGCGCCGCCGGGCGCACAACAAAAACTGCCGTGCCGGCATTTCCCGGTACGGCAGTTTACTGAATGCAGAAGCTGCTGATTTACTACTTCTCGCGGATGCTCTTCCCCTGCGCCATCTCGAAGTCAACGCCGGTATGGTTAGGGCTGTCGTCCTCAAAGACGTAATCCTTCTCCGGAAGGATGGCGTTCAGGATAATTCCGACCAGGGATCCGACCGCAAGACCGGAGAGGCTGATGGTCGCGGAGCCCAGAGGGATGTTGATGCTTCCGATGGAGGAATAGTTGATTCCGATGGAGAGCACCAGGATCAGGGCAGCGATGATGACGTTGCGGCTCTTGGAGAAGTCCGCCTTGGTCTCAACGATGTTGCGGACACCGACGGCGGAGATCATTCCGTAGAGCACCAGGGAGATACCGCCCATGGTTGCAGGAGGCATCACCTCGATGACCGCTGCGAACTTCGGGCAGAAGGAAAGGACGATGGCGAAGCAGGCCGCCAGGCGGATGACGAAGGGATCATAGACCTTGGTCAGGGTGAGCACGCCGGTATTCTCGCCGTAGGTGGTGTTGGCCGGAGCACCGAAGAGGGAGGCGACCGTTGTCGCAAGTCCGTCGCCCATCAGTGTCTTGTTCAGGCCGGGATCCTTGATGAAGTTCTTTCCGACGGTGGAGGAAATCGCGGAGATGTCGCCGATGTGCTCCATCATCGTCGCAAACGCGATCGGGACGATGGTGATCACGGCGGTGGCAAGCAGGGAGCCGTTCATGTTTCCGCCTGTGAAGATTCCGAAAACCGTCCTCTTCCAGACGATGGGGAAGCCGATCCAGGCCGCTTCCTTCACCGGGGTGAAGTCAATGTTGCCGGTCACGGCGGCCACGAGGTAGGAGCCAAGCACGCCCATGATGATCGGGACGATGCGGATCATGCCCTTGCCCCAGATATTGCAGACGATGATGATGACGATGGCTACCAGGGCGATTCCCCAGTTGCTCGCGCAGTTATCGATGGCGGACTGCGAGAGGTTTAAGCCGATGGCAATGATGATCGGGCCGGTGACGATCGGAGGGAAATAGCGCATGACCTTGCTCGCGCCGAAGGCATTGAACAGGGCTGCAAGTACAAGGTAGAGGAGTCCGGACACCGCGACGCCGAAGCAGGCATACGGGAGAAGCGCCGGATCCCCGCCGGGAGCGATGGCGAAATAGCCGCCGAGGAAAGCGAAGGAGGAACCCAGGAAAGCGGGCACGTTCTTCTTCGTGATCGCATGGAACATCAGCGTTCCGATACCGGCAAACAGCAGCGTTGTGGAGACGCTTAAACCTGTGAGCACGGGTACCAGGACCGTCGCTCCGAACATGGCGAACAGATGCTGGATGCCAAGGATGAGCATCTTGGGCGTACCAAGCTCCCTGGCGTCGTAAATCGGCTGCTCGCCTACTTTGACGTTGGCTGAACTCATATCACACCTCTTCTTTCCGCACTAAATGCGCTGTGCTTTCAGGGGGCGCAAAAAAACACGCCGGAGGAAGCACTTTACGGCTTCCTCAAGCGTGTTTGTATTTCCTCGCTTATCGCGGTTTCGACAGGTAATTCCGTCGCATCCCGTCCCCCATAGAAACTAATCGGTAAATTTCCAAAGACCGATTATATAGAATGCGTTTCCTGCCGTCAAGGCTTTTTCCTCAGTGCCCGCCAAAGAAGCGGTCAACTTCCTCCGCTCTCTTCTCAAAGGCCTCCTTCACCGCCTCCGCGCTCTCGGCAGCTCCGGCTGCTGCTTCTTCTGCCGTCTCCGCCGCTGCGGCTTCCGCCCTGTGGAACAGATCGATGCTGTCGTCCGCAGCCTTCTCCGCTGCAGTCTCCTCCACCGCGCTGCTCACCGCTTCCTTAATATCCTCGACGAGGCCGTCAGCCTCCTCCGAAAGGTCTGCTGCCGCATCGCCGGCCGCATCCGCTGCTTCGCCCGCCGCATCCGCAGCAGCGCTGACAGCTTCGCCGGCTGCCTCCGCAGCAGTCTCCCCGGCCTCGCCTGCCGCCTCCGCGGCTGCCTCGCCGGCTTCCTTAAGCGTCTTCTCCGCTCCGGCGATCGCCTCGTCCGCCTCCTTCATCGCACCGTCCAGGGCTTCCTTCGCCTCCTCGGATACCCCGCGGAAGGCCTGCTTCACCTCTTCCGCCTTTTCCTCGAAGGCGCTCTTTAAATCCTTCGCCGTCTCACTCACGGCATCCGCGACCTCGGAGACGACTTCCTTCGCGCTCTTAAGCGCATCGTCCTCCGCTTCCGCGACGTCGGGACCGCCCTTGCCCTCGCGGATGATGTCCCTGACCTTAAATGCGGAATCAACAACCGCGTCCTTCATTTTTCCCGCGGTCTCGCCGACGACATTGAGGATGCTCTCCCCCTTGGGCCCGATCACCTCGCCCACGGTCTCCTTCACCTTGCCGGCAGCTTCGTCGGCGCCGTTCTTTATGGTCGTATAAGTGCGGCTTGCGAACTCTGCCGCCTCCGCCGCCATATCCGATTCCTCTTCCTCGAAAACTTCCTCGTCATCGACATCAACATCTCTGGTGCGGGCATTGGACTTTCTCTCCGCGTCCTTGGTAAGCGCGTAGAAGACACCCGCCGCAGCAGCACCGAGGACCGCCGCACCTGCAACCAGTTTTCCGAATTTGCTCATGATACCCTCCTGACCTGCCGCATCCTTTCCGGATGCATGGCATTTCCTTATCTACCTGTTCCAGCCGGAGGCGGGCCAAAGCACGTCTGCTTCTCCCTTGACTCCGGGGCCGGCGGTCTAGCCATACCGCAGCCCTGTTTATGTGAAATATACACTTTTTTGAAAACCAATAAAAGGTGTTTTAGGGTATTTTAACAAAACCTTCCCCATTCTTTAATTTAACCGGGTTCTATGTTAAGATATGACTGTTCCGGTCAATACAGAAGCCGCTCATGGAATACCGGAACAGTTCCATGGGCGACCGGGCAGCACGAACTTTCACGGCACTGATGTCCTAATGCCCGGTCCGAGGTCAGTTCCATGAATGAGAAATTCTTTGATCTCCGCAAGGAGAAGCAGGACAGAATCATCAACGCAGCCCTCAAGGTCTTCGCCTTGAACGGCTACCGCCGCGCGAGCACCGATGAGATCATCACCGAGGCAGGCATCAGCAAGGGGCTTCTCTTCCATTACTTCGGAAACAAGATCAGTCTCTATGCCTTCCTCTTTGATTACGCGACCCGCTATGCCATTGTTGAACTCAAGTCCGGCGTCCCGAGGGACGAGTCCGACTATTTCCGGCTGCAGCGCATGATTACCGCTGCGGAGACCGACCTGATGCGCCAGTACCCTTATATATTCCTCTTCCTCGACACCGCAGGCCGCGAACAGGACGCCGAGGCTGCCGAGGTCGTGCGCGAGAAGAAGGATGACCTGGCCTCCTGCGTCGAAGGCCTGATCTCGGGCGCCGACCGCTCCCTCTTCCCCCGCCCCTCTGACGTGACAAAACTTACGAAACTCCTTCACTACTCGAGGACCGGACTCATGAAGGACCGGCTCGCCGAAAAGGACTTCGACCCGCTGAAGCTCTCCGACGACATCATCTCCGGGATAGACCTGGCGGAGAACCTTCTGAAGTTCAGCTACGGGAAACGGTCGGAATAAGGCAATGCCTTACTGATCCTCCGCCTTTATTTCTTCATCTTGTGCGGCTCATCCGCGGGGTATCCGCCTTTCATCTTCTGCATGCCCCGCTGGATGGCATCCCTGGAGTTCTTCCAGTCCGCATCGGCGTAGACGTGGTCGAACTTCTTCACAAGCCAGTCCACATCCTCCGTGATCCTGTCGAGATTAGTCTGCATCCTCTCGAAGACCACATCGTAGAACTCCTTTTTCTTCCGGTCAGGAAGCTTTGTCTCCGCTGCCTCGCAGAGCATGCCGAAGTGGGTAAGGCAGAACCCCTTTCCCTTCCTTATCTTCTCGCGGAAGGCATCATCCTTCTCCCAGAGATGGAAAAAGGTATCGACATAGCGGTCAAGCGTCTCCTCCTTCTGGCGGCAGATATAGCAGGAGCGCTCCTTCTCCGCAGCCCATGCTGCCACGGAATCGCTTCTCTCCGCCTGCGCTTCCTGCCTGCGGAAACGGGAGAACATCGGGGTCTTTCCCGGCTCATGCTTGGCGATTTCCTCGTCCAGCTGCTTCTTCATCCTCCGGATGTGCGTGGAAAGAATCCACCCGTTGCCGAGGGCATTGCCGTAATCGTAGAGCTCCTTGAAGTGCATCCTGCAGAATCCTTCCAGATCTGTCATTTCACGGATGTCGCTCTCCATATAGGACGCGGCATGTCCGAGCGTGAAATCCAGAAGATCATGGTCGATCTTCCGCTCCGCGAAGCAGAGCGGGCACTCATCGTTGGCATCTACCGCGTCGTTGAGCGGAATGGTGTACAGTTTTTCCTTCATCGATCAGGTCCTCCGTGCGGGAGCCTCCTCCAGGCATTCCCTGAAAATATCCGTTCCTCTCTTTATCTGTCCTTCATCCAGTGCCGCGTATCCGAGCACCCATGCGGGCTTCAGCTTCCCGACCTCCCTCTTCAGCCAGCCAGGGTTCCTCGCGGAGTCGATGATGTCGTCGCTCACCGGATATACGCGCACTCCACGCTTTCCTGCAAGAAGAGCTACTTCTCTCTCTCTTTCCGATGCCGCCTCCGGACCGGCAGATTCTTCCTCCTCAACGATCAGGTGGAGGCCTGCGTCCGCGCCGCGGATGGCGTATCCGGGCGGAAGGCCTTTTAATCTCTCCAGCAGGCAGTCATGCTTGATCCTGTAGGCTTTCCGCACCCGGTTCACGCTCCGCTCCAGGTATCCCTCGCCGATATAGGCAGTAAGCACCCTCTGGTCCAGCCTCGAGACCGTCGAAGAGAACACCCTGTACTCCCTTCCAAATACTTCCGCGAGGTGACGGGGGAGCACCATAAAACTCACCCGGATCGCAGGGGCAATGGACTTGGAGAATGTTCCGAGATAGATCACCTTTCCCAGGCTGTCCGAGGCCTTCATCGGGGGAATCGGCCTTCCCCGGTACCGGAACTCGGAGTCGTAATCGTCCTCGATAATGTACCGGTCCTTCTCCGCAGCCCAGTAAAGCAGCTCCGAGCGTCTGCCCACCGGCATGACGATTCCCGTGGGAAACTGATGTGAGGGCATGACATAGGCCACGTCCGCACCGGATGCCCTTAAGGACTCCACGGACATCCCCCTGCTGTCTATCGCCACCGGCCTGACATCAATCCCCGCCCGGTAAAGCACCCTGGATGCCCGGACATAGCTTACATACTCCATCCCGGCTGCTCTTCCCTCCCCGAGCAGGCGGCTTAAGAGAAGCAGCAGATAGTCGTTTCCCGCGCCGACCACGATATCCTCCGGGGAACAGTGGACACCTCTGGAGAGCAGAAGCGACCGCGCTATGGTCGCCCTCAGCGGCAGATCGCCCTGCGCGTCGCCCATGGAGAACATCTCCGCGGCCCCGTTCGTCAGCGCGCTGCGGGTAAGTTTTGCCCAGGTGCTGAAGGGGAAAAACTTAAGATCGATGCTTCGGGGCGAGAAGTCGATAACCTCCGCCTCCCCGGTCTCCTTTGCGGACAAGGCCGCGGTATCGGCAGAGGCATCCGCCTCATGCCGGCCGAAGGGCATGTAGTCAAGGCCGGCGAGATCCGCGACGAAGTAGCCGCGCTGAGGCCTCGCCTCGATATAGCCCTCGGAAAGCAGCTGGTCATACGCCGTAGTGACCGTGCTCCGCGCGATATTCAGATAAGACGCGAGCGAGCGCGTCGAAGGGATGCGCTCGCCCGTCTTCAGTTCTCCTGTCCTTATGGCGTCCCGGATATGCCCGTAAATCTGGTCATACAGCGGCGGGCCGCCCTGAATCAGGTTAATCTCCATTTCCATAGGAACCGCCCGTTACAAGCGTCTTGCCGCCGGTCACTGCTTCGGCAGTACAAAGGAGCTCTTCAGGGAAACAATGCGGTTGTACACCGGCTTCCCTTCCTCGGAATCCTTGCTGTCCACGCAGAAGAACCCGCTGCGCACGAACTGGAAGCGGTCATAGACCTTTGCGCGGCCAAGCTCCGGCTCGCCGACGGCATGGCACACGGTGAGGGAATTCGGATTGAGGTTCAGCGAACCGTCCTCATTGTATACGCCCTTCTCCTCATCGATGATGTTCTCGTAGAGCCTGACCTCGATGGGAACGCCCTCCGAGGCGGATACCCAGTGGATTGTCCCCTTCACCTTACGTCCGTCCGGGCTGTCGCCCCCGCGGGTATCGGGATCATATGTCGCGTGGATCACCGATACCTTGCCGTCTTCATCGGTCTCATACCCCGTGCACGTGACGAAATAAGCGTTCATCAGGCGGACCTCATTGCCGGGGAACAGGCGGAAGTACTTCTTCACCGGCTCCGCCATGAAATCCTCGCGCTCCACAAAGAGTTCCTTCGTGAAGGGAACCTCTCGGCTGCCCAGCTCCGGATTCTCCTTGTTATTCTCCACGGTAAGGTACTCGACCTGCCCCTCGGGATAGTTGTCGATCACCAGCTTCACCGGATCCAGCACGGCCATCATCCGCCTGGAATCGTTCTTTAAGTCCTCGCGGATGCAGTACTCCAGAGCGGCATAATCGGCCGACGCCTGGCTCTTGGAGATTCCGCACAGCTCCACGAACTTCGCGATGGAGGAAGGCGTAAAGCCCCTTCTGCGCAGGCCGGAGATGGAGACCAGACGGGGATCGTCCCAGCCGTCCACAATCCCCTGCTCGACCAGGCGCTTGATGTAGCGCTTTCCGGTCACCACATTGGTGAGGTACATCTTGGAAAACTCAATCTGACGGGGCGGATTCGGGAAGATTCCCGGCTCGCGGACAACCCAGTCGTAGAGCGGCCGGTGATCCTCGAACTCCAGGGTGCAGAGCGAGTGTGTCACTCCCTCAAAGGCATCCTCCAGCGGATGGGCGAAATCGTACATCGGATAGATGCACCACTTGTCGCCGGTGTGCTGGTGTGCGAGATGGGCTACGCGGTACAGGATGGGATCGCGCATGTTGATGTTGGGGCTCGCCATGTCGATCTTTGCCCGGAGGGTCTTCTCTCCGTCGGCGAACTCGCCATCCTTCATTCTGGTGAAGAGATCCAGGTTCTCCTCTACGCTCCGGTCACGGTTCGGATCGTTGCGGCCCGGCTCGGTCAGCGTCCCGCGGTATTCCCTTATCTCGTCCGCTGTAAGGTCGGACACGTAGGCCTTGCCCTGCTTAATCAGGATCAGAGCGACCTCGTACATCTTGTCGAAATAATCCGAAGCGAAAAAGAGCCTGTCCTCAAAGTCCGCCCCGAGCCAGCGCACATCCTGCTCGATGGACTCGACGAACTCATTCTTCTCCTTGGTCGGATTCGTGTCGTCGAAGCGGAGGCTGAATTTACCGCCGTACTCCTTCGCGATGCCGTAATTCAGAAGTATGGATTTAGCGTGTCCGATATGCAGATAACCGTTGGGCTCAGGCGGGAAGCGGGTCTGTACACGGTCGTAGACGCCCTCCGCCAGGTCCTGGTCAATAAACTGCTCGATGAAATTCCTGCTCTTCTCTTCCATATATGATTAGCCCTCATCGGAGGAATAGTTCGGCGCTTCCTTGGTGATCTGGATGTCGTGAGGATGGCTCTCCCTTAAGGAGGCAGCGGTGATCTTTATAAAGCGTCCGGTCTCTCGCAGCGTCTTTAAATCCTTCGCACCGCAGTATCCCATTCCGGAGCGGATACCGCCGATCAGCTGGAACACCGTGTCTTCCACCATGCCCTTGTACGCCACGCGCCCCTCGACGCCCTCGGGAACAAGTTTCTTTGCATTCTCCTGGAAGTAGCGGTCCCTGGAGCCGTTCTCCATCGCGGAGATGGAGCCCATTCCGCGGTAAACCTTGTACTTCCTGCCCTGATAAAGCTCGAACGCTCCCGGGCTCTCATCGCAGCCCGCGAAGATGGAACCCATCATGCAGACACTTCCGCCGGCCGCAAGCGCTTTGGTCATGTCGCCGGAGTACTTGATGCCGCCGTCCGCGATAATCGGGATTCCGTACTTCTCGGCAACCTCATAGCTCTCCATGACAGCCGAGATCTGCGGAACACCGATACCGGTGACCACGCGGGTGGTACAGATGGAACCGGGGCCTATTCCGACCTTGACCGCATCCGCGCCGGCCTCGATCAATGCTTTCGTGCCCTCTCCGGTCGCGACGTTTCCGGCGATGACATCCAGATCCGGGTACTTCTCCTTGATCATTCTGAGGCAGCGCAGAACATTCTCCGAATGGCCGTGGGCACTGTCCAGGACCACCACGTCAACCTTGGCGTCGACCAGGGCGCTCACGCGGTCGAGCACGTTGGCACTGATGCCGACTGCAGCGCCGCACAGAAGCCTTCCCTGGGGATCCTTCGCGGAAAGCGGGTATTTGATGTTCTTCTCGATATCCTTTACGGTAATCAGGCCGGCCAGATTGTAATCCTCGTCTACGAGGATCAGTTTTTCCTTCTTTGACTTTGCGAGGATCTTCTTCGCCTCTTCCAGCGTAATTCCCGCCGGAGCGGTGATCAGGTTCTCATGGGTCATGCACTCGCGGATCTTCTTTGAGAAATCCTCCTCAAACTTAAGATCACGGTTGGTGATGATGCCGACCAGTCTGCGTCCTTCGGTGATCGGGACGCCGGAAATGCGGAACTTGCGCATCAGCGCCTCCGCATCCTGAAGCGTGTGTTCAGGGGAGAGAAAGAAAGGATCGGAAATAACGCCGTTCTCCGAGCGTTTGACCTTGTCCACTTCCTCTGCCTGGGCCTCGATGGACATATTCTTGTGAATGATGCCGATGCCGCCCTGCCTCGCCATCGCGATCGCCATCGCGCTTTCCGTGACGGTATCCATTCCGGCGCTCATCATGGGAATGTTGAGCTTGATGCGGGCAGTAAGATTGGTGGTCACATCCACCTCGTTCGGCACGACCTGCGAATAGGCCGGTACCAGCAGCACATCATCAAATGTGATGCCTTCGCCAATGATCTTAGCCATGCTTCCTCCTTAATCCGTGTAAAACTTATGAGGGAAGGCCTGCCTTAACACCTTTTTCAGGTCCTCATTCGGCTCGATGATGAGTTTTTCCTCGCTGAGATACAGCTCGTAGCGGGGATCGGGCTTCTTCTCCTCGCGGGAACTGTAATCCAGGGTCTTCACGGTCTTGTGCCTGGCGTTATCCAGCCTGTAGGAATTTATCGGGGCTCCGATCTCCAGTTTATCGAGATCGTACTTCCCCAGATCCTTCCTGGCGGATTTCTTCATGATCTTGGCAACACGGAGTTCCTTCTCGACATAGGAATACTCGTACTCGACGTCAATATCCCTCTGCACGAAAAAAGCCCCCACGCCGCAGGCAATACCTGCGATGAGGAGGACCCACATTCCGGGAGCCAGACCAATGACGATTAACGCGACGGCAAGCGCAATAAGCAGGACATTCAAGACCTTGAGCATCGGGTTGTTTCTGCGCTTAACTACCACTTCCAGACAGCCGTAATCGAGGTTCATTGCTACTCCTTTCACCTGCCGGAGGACCGGGTTTCGCAAGCCCGGCCGTTCCCCGGAGCGATTTTGTAAATAGTATACCAGTTCCGGGCTGAATGCAACCGATTTTGCCGAAACTTATGTCAGTCATAAGCAGCCCTTATATTATCCTTAAGTCTGGTCAGCCTCCGCTCTCCGAACCGGGATCCTGCGGCATCCCGCTCTGATCCCAGAGATAGTTAATCACCTCATCCACGAGCTCTACCCTTTTCGAGGAGCCGGCAACGCCGATCACCGTTGACGAATAGTTGTAGAGGCCGACCCCGGAGAAGTACGGCGCTTCGCTGATCATGATGCCCACGGGTACGGGATCCTTCATCTCCGAGGGATCCGGGGCGGTATAGTTTTCCTTAAGGCACATCTTCCGGATTTCGGCGGTATCGGAGTACTCAAGGATGGTCCCTGTCTGCCACGGGATGCCTTCGTCGTCGGCGTAGATGCCGTCGTCAGCTTCCTTCATCGCCATCCTGGCGCCGTCCACGTAGAAGAGCCAGGGCTCCAGTTTTGCCAGGGTTTCCTCCGGAAGGCAGTCCCGTAAATCCAGAAACATGCCGGAGAAGGCGTAGCTCGTAAAATTCCAGGGATCCGCGGCGAAAAGGTCGATCTCTGCCGCGGCGAACAGTGCCATCAGCTTCTGCTGCGCGATCATCTCCTGTTCCGAGGCGATGACACCGGGGCTCACGAATTCACTGATATCCAGACGGACCTCCTCCTTTTTGGGATCGACCCCGAGAAGCTGATCCAGCTCATCCTCCAGGGCGCTCTGGATGGGTGCCCCCTCGGTGGTTTCGATGTTGAGAAGGGTGATTCCGAACGCCGTATCCTTCTGCGTCACGACGTCATGAATCATCACGCCGATGAGAATAATGCCCCCGAGCACGGCAAAAACGTGAATCTTGTAGTAGCTCCAGAACCACTTGAACCAGGCCTTTCTGCCGCCCTGCCTCACACTGTCCGACTGTTCCCTGATTTCATCAATTAATGCCATTTGCCTGTTCCTTCTGATATCTTCACAGCTGCGTCTCGACAAAAATAGCGTAGATTGCCTTTACCGCCGCCTCAAAATCCTTGTTTTCCACACCGATGATGATGTTGAGCTCGCTGGACCCCTGGTCGATCATGCGGACATTGACGCTGGCGTGGGCAAGAGCCGCGAATATCCTTCCTGCTGTTCCTCTCATGGACCGCATTCCGCGCCCCACGACCGCGATCAGCGCCAGATCGGAGTCAATCTCGATGATGTCCGGATTGGCAAGGCGGTGGATCGCCGCGATTACACGCTGTTCCTTGTCCAGGAACTCGCTCTCGTGCACAACAACGGTCGTCGTGTCGATACCGGAGGGCATATGCTCTATGGAGATGCCGTTCTCCTCAAAAGCCTGCAGCACGCGGCGGCAGTAGCCGATCTCCGCGTTCATGAGTGCCTTGTTGGTCAGCACCGCGCAGAATCCTTTTTTGCCCGCGATGCCCGTGATGACGTATTTCGGCTTCTGTGCCGTGCTCTCGACGATCCAGGTGCCCTTCTCCTCCGGTGCGTTGGTGTTGCGGATGTTGATCGGGATGCCCGCGTGACGCACGGGGAAAATCGCCTCGTCGTGAAGTACGGTCGCTCCCATGTAGGAGAGCTCCCGAAGCTCCCTGTAGGTCAGGGTGTCGATAGCCTTCGGATTGGGGACAATCGAGGGATCCGCCACCATGAAGCCGGATACGTCCGTCCAGTTCTCGTAGACGTCCGCATGACACGCTCTCGCCACGATGGACCCGGTGATATCCGATCCGCCCCGGGAGAAGGTCTTCACCTTTCCGTCCATGTCGCTTCCGTAAAATCCGGGAATCACCGCCCTGGGAATGTCGGAAAGTCTCTGCCTGAAGATCTTGTTCGTCCTCTCCGGGTCAAAGGCTCCGTTCTCGTCGAAGAAAATCACCTCCGCGGCGTCGATGAACTCAAAACCCAGATATACCGCCATGATCCTTCCGTTGAGATACTCCCCCCGGGAAGCGATGTAATCCTTCTCCGGCTCCGTGCTCATCTTCCGGTCTATGATGTCAAACTCTTCATCCAGCGTAAACCCGCCGATGCCAAGTCCCTCTATGATCGCGTCGTAGCGGCTGCGGATGTCGCTCAGGATACCGGAGAAGTCGCCGCCCTCCGCCGCTATGTCATAGAGCGAATAGAGCATGTCCGTCACCTTGCTGTCGCCTTTGAAGCGCCTGCCCGGCGCCGAGGGCACCACATATACCCGGGATTCGTCCGCCCGGATGATGTCCCCGACCTTCTTAAACTGCTCGGCATCCGCCAGTGAGCTGCCTCCGAATTTAACTACCTTTTTCATCAGTTATGCTGTCCTTTCCTGTCTGTCAATACACCCGGATGCGGCTTATTACGTCGATTTCCGACGCCATTCCGAAAAAGCGCTTCTCCGTCACCGGAGCCGTCACGAACGCAAACTCCCCGACCATCCCGGGTGCGGTGATCCTTGTGATGTCCGTTCCGAACACCTTGTAGGCCTTCTCCTCGTCCGAAGCGCTTACACGAACGAAGAACCTCCTGCTGTCCTCCCCGGCGGGGGCCATCAATGCCGCATCGTCCGCCCAGTCTGTCCTGATCCAGCTGCCCCGGTTCTTCGCGCAGTCGATGATGTCCGATACCACCGCGCTTGCTGTCGCTTCCTTTCCTGCGCCGCGGCCGTAAAACATCACGTCGTCCACCATGTTTCCATGAAGAAGCACGGCGTTGAACACTCCGCTCACCCCGAACAGCGGGCTCTCCCTCGGAATAAGAAACGGCGCGGTCACCGCATGAACTTCCGCGGCGGCGTCCAGGAAGGCGTCGGAGAGCAGCTTGATCCCGCACTCCATCGCCCTCGCGTAAGCAAAGTCCGCCTCGGAAATCTCCGAAATTCCCTCCCGGAGGACATTCTCATAATTTACCGTCTTTCCGGTAAGGAGCGAGGCAAGGATCGCGATCTTTCTCGCCGCGTCGTATCCCTCGATGTCCGCTTCGGGATTGCGCTCCGCGTATCCCCTCTCCTGGGCATCCTTAAGCATCTCTTCAAAACTTCCGGCACCGCTCTCCATTCCGGTCAGGATATAATTGGTGGTCCCGTTCAGAATTCCCGTGATCCGCGTGAGTTTTTCCTGGGAGAGCGACGTGTTCATCACCCTGAGCAGCGGAATTCCGCCGCCCACGCTCGCCTCGAAGAGGTAGCTGCAGTTGTGCTCCCTTGCCGTCCTGATGAGCTCGGGTCCCTTTGCCGCTACCAGCTCCTTGTTCGAGGTGCAGACGCTGATTCCCTTCTCCAGCGCCCGCCTGGTAAAGGTATGCGCCGGTTCCACACCGCCCATGGTCTCACAGATGACGGAGATCTCCGGATCATTCAGGATAATGTCCACATCATGAACCACCCTGTCCGCGTACGGGCTGTCCGGGAACTCCCTCAGATCAAGAATGTACTTCACATGAATTCCTTCCGGGAACGCCTTCTCGATCTGTCTGCAGTTAACATCAATAACCTGAGCTACTCCGCTGCCCACCGTTCCGAAACCGAATATCGCTATCTGCCGCATAATGTCTTCCACCCTTCGCTCATCTATTGTTTACGGCGCGCCGCTAAAGCTCCGCAGGCCGCCGGCAAACCACTTCTTTCCCGCGGCGTCATCCCGCTCCGCCGCTTATCTTTATCCTTCTCACACCGGAGAGGGCTTTCAGCTGATCCACCATGACGGAGACGTTTTCCGTGTCCTCCCTTACCTGGATACTGATGCTGACTGAAGCCACTCCGTCAATCGGAATGCTCTGATGGATGGTCAGGATATTGGCTCTTGCCTTCGCAATTACCGAGAGCATATCCGAGAGCAGGCCGGTTTCGTCACTCACCTCGGCGGAGAGATTCACCGTAGTCCCGGCGGCAGAGTCATGGAACTCCTCCACATCACCGGCATACTTGTAATAAGTGCTCCTGCTGATGCCTGCCATCTCGGCGGCTTCATTCACCGTTTTGGCCTTGCCTGCCGCCAGGAGCCTGTTTACGGCGACAACCTGCTGCAGCACCTTGGGCACCGCACTTTTCTTTATCAGATAATAACCGCTGCCGGACGATTTAGCCTGCATCCTGCTCTCCCTCCGCGTCTTCTGTCCGCGGACATTTGTGCGTTAACGGTGGATATGTTACCACCAATTGTATACAAGCGCAAGAACAGGTTTAAAATACCCTCCCGCGGACGGCGGTTCCGGCCAGGTCACCGGATCTGGAGAGAACCCGTCCGGCTTGTTTGTACGCGTGTTAAATTTTTAGTCTATTTACTTTAAAACGTTACTATGGTAAAGTTTTATTCACATTGCAGCTGTCTGTTCCGGCAGCTGGCCGATTATTCCGCGGACGCAAAAGGAGTCGCAATGAATAAGAAAATCCACACCGAGGCCGTTGACCATCTCTTTGACGCTATGCTTTGTCTTAAGAACAGGGAGGAGTGTTACCAGTTCTTTGAGGATCTGTGCACTGTAAAGGAACTCCTCTCCCTGTCCCAGCGGCTGGAGGTTGCCACTATGCTGAAGGAGGACAGGACCTATCTGGAAATCGGCGAGAGAACCGGCGCGTCCACGGCAACCATAAGCAGGGTAAACCGCTCCCTTAACTACGGCGAGGACGGCTATGAGCTCGTTCTCCGCAGGCTTCAGGAATCCTGAAAGCGGAAAGCAGCTCCGCGGTTTCCGGCAGCAGGCTTCCTGTTCCCGGAAGGCAGCTTCCCGGCTGATTACAATGAAAAAGGAGCGGTGCACTGCACCGCTCCTCTTTAGTTACTAATGTCAAAATCGTCTGCGTTATCTTAGAATCCTCGTCGTCTCCTTGATGAGAGTCAAAACGCATATCTAAAAAAGGCACATGTTCTGATCGATTAGCAGCTGCCGCAACGCATTAGTCGAGCTTGGTAACGTTAACGGCCTGAGGTCCCTTCTCACCCTGGATCACATCGTACTCTACATGCTGGCCTTCGTCGAGAGACTTGAAGCCTTCCATGTTCAGTCCGGAATAGTGGACGAATACGTCATTTCCCTCAGAATCGGAAATGAATCCGTAACCCTTCTGGTTGTTGAACCACTTGACAGTACCCTTGTTCATCGTTATACCTCCGGTGCAAAGAAAAATAGGTAACTGACGCGCTTCGCGCGACTAGATTGAAAATATCATAACGAATACAAATTGTAAAGACCTGTTTCATCAAAAATGTACAGTTTTTTCCTCGATTAATTCCCGATTTTATCTATTATGACACTAGTCCAAAAAAAGGAAGATCACCTCCAAAAAGATCAAGAGCGCTTCCAACAGTATAATCAAGAACGCCTCCCGAGGCGTTGTTCAGGGCATCAATATCTTCCCGATTCCGCACGCCTCCGGCATAAGTGACGGGAAAAGTTTTACCCTCCTTTTTCCGCATCAGGGCCCAGTCGCCGAGTATTCCCGCAAGCACCGGGTCGATTCCCGCGCGCCTTCCCTCCACGTCCGCCGCATGAATGAGGAACTCGCCGCACCAGGCGGACAGAAACTCCAGCGTCTCAGGGCTCACAGCCAAATCCGTCAGCGTGCTCCACCGGTCAGTCGCTACGATATATCCGCCCTGCACCGCCCTGCACGAGAGGTCCAGGACAAGCCGCTCCCTTCCCGCAGCGCCGGACATCTTCATAAGGCGGCGCTCATCAAGCCTGCCGTCCGTGAAGATATAGGACGTTACGATGACATGCGAAGCTCCCGCGTCAAGGAATTCCCCGCAGTTCTCCGGAACAATTCCTCCGCCCGCCTGCATGCCTCCGGGAAAGGCGCCGAGCGCGAGGAAGGCCTCTCTTTTGTCCGCCTCATAATTCTCCGGGTCTTTCTCCCTGCTGTTCAGAAGAATGACATGTCCTCCGGAAAGAGCATACTGCGCATAAAGGCGCGCGTAATACTCCGCTCCCCGGTGCGCGACAAAGTTTTCCTTAAGCGTCCCGTTTTCCAGAGTCCCCCCGACGAGCTGCTTCACCTTTCCGTTATGAATATCAATACAAGGGCGAAAACGCATGGCTGTCCTCCGGTCCGACGTAACTGCCCGCGGTCAGTCCTCCCCGGCAATTACATCCTGCATGTCATAGAAACCGGGCTTCTTCCCGCAAAGGAATTTCGCAGCCTCCACCGCGCCCTTCGCGAACACGGAACGGCTGTACGCCCTGTGGGAGAAGGTGATCACCTCGTCCTCACCGGCAAAAATCACGTCGTGATCACCGACTATGGTTCCGCCCCTCACCGAAGAGATACCTATCTCCTTCTTCGGCCGCTTTTCCCTCCTTGCGGAGCGGTCATAAACATAGTCATAAGGCTCCGTGAGGGCCTCATTTACCGCATCCGCGAGGGAGATTGCCGTGCCGCTCGGAGCATCGACTTTCTGGTTGTGATGCTTCTCCACGATCTCAATATCAAACCCCGCGTCGGCAAGCAGCGGCGCCACCTCTTTCAGCACGCGGAAGAGAAGGTTTACGCCGACCGTCATATTCGCCGACTTAAGCACCGCTATGCTTTTTGACGCCTCCGTCATGGCCATGGTCTGGGCTTCACTAAGGCCTGTGGTGCACAGCACAAGAGGCAGTTTTCTCTCCACGCACGCGCTGAGGAGCGCGCCCACCGCCCCGGCATTGGAGAAGTCGATCACCACATCCGCCTCTTCGGTCACCTCGCCAAAACTCCTGTATACCGGAAATGCGGCGTAGGACGATCCGACGGCATCGACTCCGGCGACGACCGTCATATTCTCCTCCCTGTCTATCATTCCGGCTACTACATGCCCCATTCTTCCGCAGGCTCCGTGCAGGATGACGCGTACCATAGTTTTCTCCTTTCATGAGAAACCCGCCGCGCTTAAGGCGCGGCGGGCAGATTTACCAGATGATCTCTCAAAGCAGGCCGAAATCAGCCATTGCTTTCTTCAGTGACTCCGTGTGTGCCGGTGTAAGCTCCGTGAGCGGCATCCTCAGCGGCCCTGCCGCGTATCCCAGAAGATTCATCGCCTTCTTGACAGGGATGGGGTTGACCTCGATGAAAAGCTGTTCGAAGAGCTCCTGCGTCCTTCGCTGCAGCTCAGCAGCTCCCGCGATATCCCCCTCGAAGAATTTGAAGCACATATCGTGCATCGCACGGGGTGCCACGTTGGCGACAACCGAGATCACTCCGAGCCCGCCAAGCGAGAGGATCGGGACGACCTGGTCATCATTCCCGGAGTAAAGCTCGATATTGCCGTCTGTCAGCGCCATGAGCTTTCCGATCTGGGAGATATTGCCGCTGGCTTCCTTGACACCGGCTACATTCGGAACGTCCTTCACCAGTTTTGCAATAGTCTCCGGAAGGATATTGACACCGGTCCTGCTTGGCACGTTGTAGAGAAGAAGCGGCGTGCCTCCGGAGGCCTCCGCAACGGCCCTGTAATGAAGGTATAATCCCTCCTGTGTCGCCTTATTGTAATACGGGGACACCAGGAGCAGCGCGTCCGCGCCGTACTCCACTGCCTTCTCCGACAGCCAGATCGCCGTCTCCGTGCTGTTGGAACCGGTACCCGCAATGACAGGTACACGCTTCTTCGTGTACTCCACGGTGAATTTGATGGCCTCCACATGCTCGGCCTCGGTCATGGTAGCCGCCTCGCCGGTGGAGCCGCAGATCACTATCGCGTCCGTACCTCCCGCGATCTGGTCGTCAATAATCTCCGCAAGGACGTCATAATTCACCGCCCGGCCGTCTTCGGTAAACGGAGTGATAATCGCAACTGCCGAACCCTTAAAAACTGACATGTCTTTTCCCTCAGATGACCTCCGGGATCCCCCGGAAATGAACGTGCTTCTATTGTTTTGTTTCCAGTTTCACTACTTCATCTGCTATTCCGGCGATCACTGGATCGACGGATATCCCCGTCATGATGATATCCGTCTCGCCGCGCTTCTCCAGAAGCTCGGCAAGCTCTCCGGCCTCGATGATCCTGTTGTCCACCAGGGCCAGAACCTCATCCAGAACAAGGAGGTCGCATCCGAAGGTGCACAGCACCTTCCTCGCGTAGTTTAAGCCGTTCCGGATATTGTTGAGCTCATCCTGCTTCTCCTCCTCGCTTCTGCTGCTGAAATCATAATCCGATTTCTCGAAGCGGAAAATCTTCAGTTCCGGCTCCATCCTGTGGCAGAACTCTGATTCCTCCAGTCCCTTGCCCTTTAAAAACTGGATCACAACTACCGACTCGCCTCTCGCTGCCTGCTGCAGTGCAATTCCAAGTGCCGCAGGTGTTTTTCCGTGTCCCGTTCCCGTGTAGACCGATATTTTACCTGTACCCATTGTGTTTGCACCTCTTGGCTGTGATAACGTATAAATATGCGCAGATATTCTGCAATATAACTCAATGTATCACTATTTATACGTTTTGTAAAATCACATCCTCTCCGGTGCACTGAAGCCGAGGCAGCTTATCGAGGTCTCCAGCAGCGCAAGCGCCAGTGAAAGAAGTGCAATCCAGCTCTCCTTCAGCGCTTCGTCCTTCTCCGCGAGTATCCTGTTCTCGTGGTAGAAACTGTTGAAGTCGTTGCACAGCTCATAGACATAGGCGCAGAGCCTGTGCGGCGCGGACTCCTGGTGAGCCGCCCTCATCATCTCGCTGAAGCGGCACATGGTCCTGCGCAGGACCTTCTCGGATGCACCGGCGCCGTCGATGAGCGCGCAGTCCGCTGCCCGCTTTCCTCCCGCCTCCTCGAACCTGCGGAGGATCGACTTGATGCGCACCATGGTGTAGAGCAGGTAAGGGCCCGTATCCCCCTCAAACGAGGTGAACTTCTCCATGTCGAAGATATAGTCCTTGGATGCCTGGTTCGAGAGGTCGCCGTACTTTAAGGCTGCCATCGCCACCTGGGAGGCGATCTCCTCCGTCTCCTCCGGGGCGATCTCCGGATTGGAGCGGATTTTCTCGAGCATCTCCGCGCGGATATCCGCGATCAGGGCGGAAAGACGCATCACGCCGCCGTCGCGGGTCTTAAACGGCTTGCCGTCCTTGCCGTTGACCGTGCCGAAACCTACATGGGTAAGCTTCGTCTCCTCAGGAACGATCCCGCACTTTCTCGCCGCGCGGAACACCTGGACAAAATGCAGCTCCTGCCGCTTGTCCGTGACATAGAAGATCTCGTCGGGATGATATTTGCTCACCCTGTCGAGTATGGTTGCGAGATCCGTCGTGGTATACAGCGCCGCCCCGTCAGACTTAAGAATGATGCAGGGAGGGATCTCCCTGGAGTCCGACTCCTCGGAGACATCCACAACAAGGGCGCCCTCGCTGGTGTAGGCATACCCTCCGCGCTTCATTTCCTCCACCATACCCGGGATGAGGTCATTGACCGTTGCCTCTCCGTTCCAGAGGTCGAAATCCACTTCCAGATCCGCGTAATTGCGCTTCACGTCCGCGACCGAGATCTCATAGATTTTCTTCCAGAGGTCATAGATTCCGCGCTCCTTCTCCTGAAGACGCTTTGTGGTCTCCATCGCCTCGGCATAGTACTCCGGATCTTCCTTGGACTTCTTTGAGGCCGCGGGATAGATCTCCTCCAGGTCGCTCACCGTAAAGGGAGCGTCCTCCGGATAGCTCCCGTCAAAGGAGGGATCAAAATACACAAGTTCCGGGAAACGATGCCTGAGCTCGGTGATCACGAGCCCCATCTGCAGCCCCCAGTCCCCCATATGAATATCGGCAATGACCTCCTCGCCGTTGTACCTTGCGATGCGCTTGATCGCCTCGCCGATGACTGCCGACCTGAGGTGGCCGACGTGCAGCGGCTTGGCGACGTTCGGTCCGCCGTAGTCCATCACCTTCAGCGTTCTCTTCTCTGGCATCTCGAGACCGAACTTCTCTTCACGGGCCATCTCCCGCAGATACCCGGTGAGAAAACTGTCCTTTAAGTCCAGATTGAGAAAACCGGGCTTGACCGAGGTCACGGAGGCAAAAACCTCACTGTTCTCCCCGACGGCAGTGGCGACCTCGTCTGCAATCATAAACGGGGCCTTGTGATACTGCTTCGCGCCTGCCATCGCGCCGTTGCACTGGTATTCGCAGAGATCCGGGCGGTTCGATACCGTCACCGTCCCAAGAGAAGGGTCATATCCCGCTTTCTCAAAAGCCCTGCCCATCTCCTCACTGATTCTGCCTAATAATGTCTGCATCCTGCTCCCTTCCGGCGGCTTACCTGACGGACCGCCGTTTAGCCTTAAAAGAATGCCGGCGCTTATGTCGCCTGCTTATTCCTGGAATATACGCACCCGCAGTAATCCTGCCGGTAAAGTGAAAACTTCTCCGAAAGCTCCACGGAGCGCTTATATCCGTTCTTTTTCTTGAAATCCGAGGGAAGCCACTTTACTCCTTCCCTCTCCGCTGCCATCCGTCCGATCCGGTTGAGATCGTCCGCCCGCTTCATCGGGCTTATGGTCAGCGTCGTCGTCACATAGTCAAATCCTCCGTCTGCCGCCGCCTTAGCGGCTCCGCCCAGCCTCAGGGCATAGCATGCGAGGCATCTCTCCCCGCCCTCCGGGCAGTTCTCCCTTCCCTTCGCGGCTTCAAGAAACCTGTCCGGGTCGTAGGGCGCTTCAGCCATGCGTATAATCGAAGCGCCGGGAACATCTCCGCACTCCCGGTTCAGCTCCGCTATAAGGCGTTTTTCTTCGGCGAGGCGTCTTCGGTATTCTGCTTCTTCGATATTGGGATTGTAATAGTAAACCGTCACATCGAAATGCAGCCTGAGATACTCAAGACATGCCGAAGAACACGGCGCACAGCAGGCATGAAGGAGAAGCGAAGGGCGCTTAACGGCCATATCCCCGCGGGCGGCGATCTCCTCCATCTGCCGGTAATAGTTTTCCCTGGACCGATTATTCATTTCCTGTCTCCGGGAGACATTCCTTCTTATAAGTCCCCGCCCTCTTCCCGGGCGGGGACCTGGTATCTTACCCCTTGAAATACTTAACGCCGGACTCGAAGATCTTCATGTCCTGCTCGCCGGTGATATTGATCGCGACACCGGCTCCGATGCGCTCCGCATGGCACATCTTGCCAAGCACCCTGCCATCCGGCGAGGTAATTCCTTCTATCGCAAGATAGGAACCGTTGATGTTCCACTCTCCGTTCATTGTCACCCTTCCGTCCGGATCACAGTACTGCGTCGCCACCTGCCCGTTCGCGATGAGGCGGTCAAGCCACTCCCTGGGAGCAACGAAACGACCCTCGCCGTGGGAAGCGGGATTAACATACACTCCGCCGGCCTTTACCCCGGCAAGCCAGGGCGATCTGGTCGATACCACCCGAAGGTAAGCCTCCCTGGAAATGTGGCGGCCGAGCGTGTTGTAGGTTAATGTAGGTGAATTCGCATCCTGTCCGGTTATCTGTCCATTGGGAACGAGCCCCAGCTTGATCAGCGCCTGGAAACCGTTGCAGATGCCCAGTGCGAGGCCGTCCCTCTCATTAAGAAGCTTCTCCACAGCCTCCTTAATGTGCTCGTTCCTGAACGCGGTCGCGAAGAACTTGGCGGAGCCGTCCGGCTCGTCGCCCGCGGAGAAGCCGCCAGGGAACATAATGATCTGGGACTGTCCGATTCCCTTCGCGAACGCCTCGACCGACCCGCGGATATCCTCCGCAGTGCGGTTGGTGAACACCGTAGTGATTACCCTCGCCCCCGCGCGCTCAAAGGCAGCCGCCGAGTCATACTCGCAGTTCGTCCCGGGGAACACCGGGATAAACACGACCGGCTGCGCAACGGGATGAGAGATGATCGCAGGGCTCTTCTCCCCGAATACCGGAAGCGCGATGTCCTCGTCAGGCGAGGAAGCAGCAGCTACTGCAGGGAACACACCGTCCAGGGTCTTATCCCAGGCTCTCAGCGCATCTTCAAGGCTGAGGGCGGAATCTCTGAAGGAGAATTCCGCATTCCCGTCGTCCCCGTTTTCTGTCACCGTGCCGATAATATCGAACTCGTAATGCCTGGATTCCTCCAGTTCATTCGCGTCCGCGGGACTCATCTCCAGAATAATGTCGCCCATGCGGTTCTCGAAGAGATCCTCGAGATCGAGCCCGCCGTCAAAGCGGACGCCGAAGTGTCCGCCGAAAGCCATCTTTGCCGCAGCTGCCGCAGCGCCGTCCGGTCCGACGACATAAGCCGCCAAAACTTTCCCCTGTGCCATCAGCTCATGGATATCGTCATAGAGCGCCTGAACATCCTCGTACACCGGGATGTCATAGTCATCTCTCTCCAGCCTGAACTGCACAAGGAGGTCGTCCTCCTTCTTGATCTCGGGCGTTATAACACTGCGGATCTCGTCGACGTCCACCGCAAAGGACACCAGCGTGGGCGGTACGTCGATATCATTAAAGGTGCCGGACATCGAATCCTTGCCGCCTATACTTGCAAGCCCGAAGCCGATCTGCGCGTCGTACGCACCGAGCAGTGCCGCAAAAGGCTCGCTCCAGCGGGCGGGATTCTCCGACATCCTGCGGAAAAACTCCTGGAAGGTGAAATGCACATTGTGGTAGTCTCCGCCGGAGGCCACAATTTTGGACAAAGACTGCGTCACTGCGTAAATCGCGCCGTGGTAGGGGCTCCACTTGGAGAGATACGGATCGAATCCGTAGCTCATCATCGTCACAGTGTCGGTTCTGCCGCCGAGCACCGGGAGCTTCGCGATCATCGCCTGGGTCTTCGTGCGCTGATACTTTCCGCCGTAGGGCATGTTCACCGTCGCGGCGCCGATGGAGGAATCGAACATCTCCACCAGGCCTTTCTGGGAGCAGGTGTTGAGATCCGCGAGCTGGGCCTTCAGCGCCTCCGCAAAATCTTCCTTCTCCACTGCCGCTTCAACATCCGGAACAGCGATCCGGTCGAAATAGTTGCTGCCCTCATCAGGGGCCTCCACAAAGACGTCCGCCTCCTGGTGCGCCCCGTTGGTATCCAGGAAGGACCTCGCGATATCCACAATCTTCTCGCCGCGCCACAGGAGAGTGAGCCTCGGCTCCTTCGTCACGACCGCAACCGTGGTTGCCTCCAGGTTCTCCTCCGCGGCATAGCGCAGGAATTCCGCCTCGTTCTCCGGGGCGACCACGACAGCCATGCGCTCCTGGGACTCGGAGATCGCAAGCTCCGTACCGTCAAGACCCTCGTACTTCTTCGGCACCTTGTCCAGGTTTACCTTAAGTCCGTCGGCGAGCTCACCGATGGCGACGGAAACCCCCCCTGCCCCGAAGTCATTGCACTTCTTGATGATCTCCGTCACCTCCGGCCTCCGGAAGAGACGCTGCAGCTTGCGCTCCGTCGGCGCATTGCCCTTCTGCACCTCCGCCCCGCACTCCGTTAAGGATTTTTCCGTGTGAATCTTGGAGGAGCCCGTCGCACCTCCGATGCCGTCACGGCCTGTCCGGCCGCCGAGCAGCACGATCACGTCGCCGGGATCCGAGGACCGCCTTATGACGTGCGCCCTGGGGGCGGCGCCCATCACCGCGCCGATCTCCATGCGCTTGGCGACGTAATCCGGGTGATAAATCTCATCCACAAGACCGGTAGCAAGGCCGATCTGGTTTCCGTAGCTTGAATATCCGGAAGCCGCCCCTGTCACCAGTTTTTTCTGCGGAAGCTTACCCTTCAGCGTCTTCTCCGCGGGAGCAGTGGGATCCGCTGCGCCGGTCACGCGCATTGCCTGGTAGACGTAACCTCTTCCGGAGAGCGGATCGCGGATTGCGCCGCCGAGACAGGTCGCAGCGCCGCCGAAGGGCTCAATCTCCGTAGGATGGTTGTGGGTCTCGTTCTTGAAAAAGACCAGCCACTCCTCCTCCACCGGCCCGTTTCCGTAATCTGCCTTCACCGGCACGACGATGGAGCAGGCGTTGTTCTCCTCCGAATCCTCCATATCGGTCAGCTTACCCTCGGCCTTAAGCTGCTTCATTCCCATCAGCGCAAGGTCCATGAGACAGATGTACTTGTCCTCTCTTCCCTGATAAAGAGCCTCACGCGTGTCCAGATAGCTCTGGAAGGTGGTCTTCATCGGTTCCGCCATCCTTCCGTCGGCAAACTCTATCGACTTCAGCTCCGTGGAGAACGTAGTGTGGCGGCAGTGATCCGACCAGTAGGTATCCAGCACCCGGATTTCCGTGATCGTCGGATCCCTGTGCTCCTCCTCCGCGAAGTAGGTACGGATAAAGCGGAAATCCGCTTCGGTCATCGCAAGGCCGAGAGAAGCGTAGAGCGCGGAAAACTCCTTCTCCGGCATGGAGGTGAAATTCTTCAGTACTGCGACGTCCTCCGGCTCCGGGAAATCGATATCGAGCGTCTCCGGTTTTTCCAGTCCGGTTTCCCTGGAATCCACAGGGTTGATACAGTACGCCTTGATCTTCTCCAGCTCTTCGTCGGAGATCTCCCCCGTGAGCATGTAGACGGACGCGCTTCTCACCGTTGCGGAGGCGTTCTCATCAATAAAACGGATGCACTGCTCCGCGGAATCCGCCCGCTGGTCGAACTGCCCCGGAAGCGGCTCCACACCGAAAACTCTCGCCCCTTCCGGAATCTCTATGGACTCACGGTAGAGGATATCGACGGGAGGCTCACTGAACACCATGTAGAGCGCCTTCTCAAAAACCTCATCCCCGATGTGTTCCACATCATAGCGGATAAAAATGCGCACGCCTTCGATTCCCTTCACTCCAAGGAACCCAAGGATATCCTCCTTAAGCTTACCTGCGGCGACCGCATACTCCGGTTTCTTTTCCACATAGATGCGCCGAACTGTACTCATATCCTTCCTTTCTCAGCTTTTCAGAAGTACCTCAAAAAGGTACCGGATTTCCCGGTCCACGGATTCCTCATCCATGTCCATGGTTACTGCGGATATCCGCAGTCCCTCCATCGTCCGCATAATAATGCATGCGGCGCTGTGCGGATCCGGACACTCAAACTCCCCGGAGGCATTGCCCTCCCCGATGAGATGTTCCACCACCGAGAGAGCCTGCCCGTACTGCTCCCTGAGCATTCTCCGGACGCTCTCCCCCTCCGGCATGGAGGCGAATTCCCAGGTTGCCTGCGACATCACGCTCCCGTACTCCAGGAGCTCCTTCTTCTGGGCGGAAAGAAAAACCTCCAGAATCCTGGCCGGAGAGGCATTTTCGGGAATACTGGCGGCAAAAACATCATCCGCCTCCTCCTGCTCCATCCGGAGTACGTCGAGAAACACTTCCTCCGTACTCCCGTAATAGAGATACAAGCCTCCGCGGCTGATCCCGCAGGCATCGATAATATCCTTCATGGTCACGCGCTTGAAGCCCTTCTCTCCGAAAATTCCGCGCGCTTTCTCAAGGATCAGTTTTCTCTTTCGTTCTGCCTTCGTCCCCAAAAAACTCTCCAGCGCAGCCAGCCTAAGACCACTTCACAGGATTATATCAGCAAATCGCGCTCCCTGTCTATGAGCTCCCTGTGTTATGATAAATCCCTGATCACAAAAAAACGCGGCACAGGTATCAAAAACCTGTGCCGCCCGCGAAACCCAGCTTACTGCGGAAGCACTTCCGGCGCTCCGCGATCCGAATAAAAGATGAAATACCTGCTGCTGTTCTTTAAGCTCACGCTTCGATATCTGCTGAAACCTCTCTCCTTCGCCCCGGCCGTCATGGTCATGGTGATGATTTTCTACTTTTCCTCCCAGCCCGCGGAAGAAAGCGCAGCGCAGAGCCTCTACATCACCCGCCGCGTGGTCACGAAGATCGACAGCACCTTCGATATGGAGTGGAGCGACGAGCAGATCGCGAGCTACGAGATACGCCTCGAGCACTATATCCGCAAGGCCGCGCACATGGCGGAATACTTCCTTCTCGCCTTCACCCTTACCGTCCCGCTCTATGTGTACGGGGTCCGCGGGGCAAAACTTATCCTCACGACGGGAATCATCTGCGTGCTCTATGCGGTTTCCGACGAGTTCCACCAAAGCCTGGTCTCCGGAAGGGGACCCTCCCCTAAAGATGTGTGCATCGACTCCGCCGGCGCCCTCATCGGGCTTCTCCTCGGCCATTTCCTGAGCTGGCTCGGCAGTGCCACACTGTTCCGGCCGCTCAGGCTTCGCAAACATCACAAGGTATAGTAAAAGGTGTTCCGGATATACCCGTCAGAACGAGCTGCGTGGGTTCTGTACCGGATTATTCTTCGAAGGACCGACATGAACGGAACGGCGCCCGTGGATCTCTTTCTCCGGCTTCTCCTGATTGAATTTCTTCATAAGAGAATCTATCCTGATCTCCTTAATCTTCTCTTCCGGAGGATTATTCTCAGGACCGGCATTTTCCTGCTGTGCCTTCTTCATCGCTTCTTCATCGCGCTTCCGGAGGCTATGTATCATATTCATGCGCTCCGACAAGATAAAACTCAGCCCGTCCTGCCCGTTGGATGCAGTCTTGTCATCAAGATTCAAGCTTCCGGTGAAAGAAAACCCAACCGTATTCAGGGCGGCTAAACGGGGGGATTCCTGTCCGGGGACTACACCGTTTTTCTTCTGCTCATCATACAGTGCCTCTGCGTGCGCGTTGATGAACTTCTTCAGTTCTTCCTCATGAATCAGCCTGTGATCGGCATCCGCTTTCAATAACTCTTCAATGAACTCCGCTCCTGCAGCGTCATCCGCATATTCTCCGACAGACATGCTGGTCTTATTGATCCCGGACAGTTCATGATCAACCAGAGCTTCCACGATACCCGCGTAGTCTCCCTGCTTCTGCATTTCATTAAGCTTCGCGAGACGTATCTTCTTCTCCATCTCCATGTAGCGATTGATCATCTCCATCTCTTTTGTCAGCGAAGCCTCGATAAGTTTTGCCTCCCTGCGGATAAGGAGCGCGCCGTTAAGCCGCTGACCACCTGCCCCGGTGATTGCATTGAGGTTCTTCTCCTGGAGATACGCGAACGAAAGACGCTGGACCTTCTGGCTGTCCTTGATGAGTTCTGACGCTGCCGTCCTGTAATTGATTGAGTTCTTGTCCTCCATCGCATCGAGCTTCTTCTTGTTTTCCAGAAGCTTTACCGTGGCCTCACGGAGCGCCTTATGTTCGGGTGACTCCTTGCCAAGTTCCCTGTTCTCCCCCTTACCGAAAACCTTGGATCTCTTTGTGTTGAACATCTTAAGAGACGAGTCGAGATAATCCTTGCGCCCCTCCCTGGATGCCTGGCGCTGGTAATCAAGGGTAAGATCCGAAGACACACCCTTGCTCTCGAGCTCCTTTATCCGGTTTCCGAAATACGCGCTTTTATTCCTGCACCAGTTCCCGATTTCGGTATTTCCGGTCTTATCCGCCGCCTCTTCGACCTTCTTTAAGGCTTCATGGAATTCTTTCGGGCTATTTGCCCTGGAATCCCCAAGATTTACTGCCGCATCGATGGCATTCTTCAGCTGCCCGGACATGAAAACCGAACGCTTCTGCTTCAGCTCGGCAGCAAG
>JAEEGL010801959.1_pt1 | contig 27238 bp, 25 predicted proteins | sample 9134231 | NCBI WGS metagenome assembly JAEEGL01 (sample SAMN16246548, study PRJNA631951) | gut metagenome | biome: gut microbiome; feature: rumen; material: fiber-attached | host: Bos | place: Iran: Karaj | collected 2018-10
TAGAGCTCGGTGATGTAGTAAGAGGCTTCCTCAATTCTGCAGAGTTCAACGCTCGTAACCTCAACGATGATGACTTCATCACACTCCTTTACAAGGTTATGTTCAACAGAACACCTTCTTCCAAGGAGAAGTCCTACTGGATGGAAGCACTTGCAAACGGTGCATCAAGAAACGAGATCATCAGCGCTTTCCTTAACTCCGCTGAGTTCGAAGCAACATACGACGCTTACGAGATCTGATTCTTAACAAATCCTACTTAAAGGAGACCGGCAAACTTGCCGGTCTTTTTTGTTATAATCTTCCTTATGAATAATTACGACCTTATCCTTTATGACTTAGACGGAACACTCTGGGATTCCATCCCGGTCATCATGGATTCATTCAAACATGCATATATTGAAGTCTTCGGAAGATGCGACAGATCAGACAGCGACCTTATGAGCTATATAGGCCGTCCTCTGACTGATACATTCTCTATGCACGATCCGGAGACAGAGAAGAAGCTTCTCGATTCTTATCTTGTATATAACCACGATCTTCTTAATCACGACTGTATAAACATGTTTCCGGGCGTCATCGATGACCTTAACCGGATCAAGGAGTTGGGTTACCGTCAGGGAGTGGTCACGAGTAAAAGACACGAATCTGCGGATGTGACGCTGAAGTTTAAGGGGCTTTATGACTTTTTCGACGTGTGTCTTTGTAAGGAAGATACACAGAAACATAAGCCTGACGGCGAGCCTCTTATCATAGCTGCGAATAAGCTTGGTATCGAAGACATGAGCAGAGTTATCTACGTTGGCGATGCGCTTCCGGATGCTCTGTGTGCGAAGAATGCAGGGGCACAGTTCGCGCTCGTAAGCTGGTCCCAGATGGATAAGGAAGACATAATGAAGAAAGCCCCTGAAGGAGCTTTCATGATCGATTCTATATTTGAGCTTGTTTCTTCAAAGAAGTAAGGATAATCATCACGGTTCCCACGGCAGCTAATATCGTGCTGCAGACTAACGCGGGGGCCAATCCCTGATGGTCTATTATCACACCTCCCGCGAGGCTTCCTATAACTGCGGCTACAGTGTCTGTCATAGACATAATCGACTGTCCCGTAGTCTTGTCGTTCTCGTCCATGACCTCGTTGGAATATGTGGCCTTCGCCGCGACGAGGACTCCGAACGAGATGCCCTGAAGAAGCTGCGATGCATAGAGCATAGTGGTGTTTCCTATAAGCAGATACAGAACTCCTCTTAGAACGAAGACGGAACATCCTACGATGATGAGCATCTTTGTCGTAACCTTCTTGATCCCCGCGATCTTACTGTAGAGGAAGAGGATAGGAATCTCGGAGAATGCCGCGATCGCAAGAGCTGTTCCCATATGGCTGCTGTCGCCGCCTATGCGCTCAACGATCCTAAGAAAATATGTGTTTAGGAAGTTGTGGAATGTAAGCACAAGCGTGATGCCGACGGTGACGATAAGAAACATCGTGTACTTGCGCACGAAGCCTGTGCTCATCTGATTCTGGGGCTGAGTCTGCTTGGGTTCTGAAGATGACGCCGCGGCAGTCTCCTTAACCTTAGGCAGTATCAATACAGTGATAAGCATGACGGCGAGGAATATCGCAGACGACACGCGCACCGAGATGTGCCCCACAAGGCCCGTAGCTTTACCTACAACGTATGACGCCAAAGCGAAGCTTACGGCGCCGATTCCTCTCGTCACGCCGAAGTTGACGGGAATTCCGTTGTTCGAGTAATAGAAGACAGCCTGATTTACCATGGGCATCATAAGATACATGAGTATCAGGAGAATGCCGCTCGATATAAGTCCCCAGCCCTTTACATGGAACATGATCCTCGACAGACACACCAGCATTGCTAAGATGCCGAATACCAGAAGCTGGTTCTTCCAGTAGAACTTGGGATACTTATCTGCGATTCTTCCTGCAGGAAACTGCAGTACAGCGCCGACAGCACAGCAAACCGCGATCAGGATACCGATTGTCTTATTAGTGTGTTCGAGGACATCCAGATAGTACGTGACGAAGCTTGAGATAACGCATACGAATGCATAGAACGAACCGAACAGCAGCCAGCATCTCGCGTTAATCTTCATGGTGCACCTCTTATTTCCAGCCGTTACCCGGGATGGAGGGATCTTCGGGCATACCCGGCAGTATCAGTCCACCGTCGACTCGAAGTGTTACGCCTGTTATGTACGAAGCCTTGTCGGAAGCAAGGAAAGCGATCGCCTGACCGATGTCCTGCGGAAGTCCCGCTCGCCCCAGAGGAATCTTGGGACCCAATGAATCCCAGAAATTGTTATTAACCTTATCGGGGTCCGTGAGGAAATCCTCACTCCAGAAATAATCCGTGTCGGTTCCGCTCTTCATCGCGAGAAGCTCGTCGTTAGTTCTTACGCGAACCGCGCCGGGAGCGACGTTGTTGACTCTGATGCCGTATGAGGACAGATCGAGTGCGAACGCCTCAATCATCTTGTTAAGTCCCGCTTTGATGCCGCAGTAGATACCTGCATTGGAGTAAGCACGCTCGCCCCTGGAAGAGGTAACGTTAATGATATTTCCTTTAATATTATTATCGATCATGTAACGGGAAGCGTAGTGCATCATCATGATGTACGTTCTGAAGTCGAGCGTCATCAGGTAATCGACATTCTCCTCTGTAAGATCCTGAACGGGCAGGGGAATATTTACTCCCGCGCAGTTTACGAGAAGGTCAAGCGTCCCCATTTCCTTTACCGCCGCCTTGAAAAGCTCCTTCGCGCTCTCCTTCTTGGAAAGATCAGCAGGGAAGGCCCAGCACTTAGCGCCGGCTTCGTTTAGTAACTCAGTTGTAGTACTTACTGCATCTGCATCGTTTTGAACCTTGGGGTAGTAAGAAAAGGCGATATCGTAGCCCTCTTTGGCAAGGACCAGAGCGATTCCTCGGCCCATTCCCCATTCTCCGCCTGTAACAAGTGCTTTTTTTCTGTCCATAACGCGTACTTCTTTCGTATTTTTGATATTTCTATTTTACTTGATTTTTGTTGTTGACAAAATAGGACCTCACTCATATAATAATCAAGCACGCGGGATTAACTCAGTGGTAGAGTGTCACCTTGCCAAGGTGAAAGTCGCGAGTTCAAGTCTCGTATCCCGCTCCACCAAGAACCTCGAGATCACGGATCTCGGGGTTATTTTTTGTTTTTCTTCAGCCAGGGTGTAGAATTAAAGTTAGTGTTAATAAAGAAGGTGGACGGGTGAAGATACTCAGAAACATACTGACTATAGCTGCACTTATTCTGGCGATCCTCATCACAGGGTGTTCTTTTCCCATCCCTGAGACCACCTTCGTGACCGTCGCATCCATTGACGGACAGCAAGTCGGACAACCCAATGCCACAGCAGCTTCGCCTGATGAAGCTGAGACAACGGAGACTACGGATCTTTATATGGCTACAGAGAGTTTGGATTTCAGTGATTTTATATTTGTGGGTGATTCGAGAACTGTTGGAATGGGACAGGTTCTTAATCTTAATACCATAGCCGAAGTCGGCGTAGGTTATTCATTCCTTGCTGCACATAGGGAAGAGATTTTAGAGTATTCAGGCAAGAATATCGTCTTTAATCTCGGAGTCAACGACCTCGCGCATATCGATGATTACATCGAATTCTTCCAGCGCCTGCCGGAGGAGTTCTGCTTCGATAACAATATCTATGTTGTATCGGTTAATCCTACTTCGGGGGCTTATTCGAGCATGAACGGTGATATTGATTACTTCAACGTTCAGCTGTCAGACAGCCTTCCTTCCACATGTAAGTGGATTGATACTTGTTCATTTTTAAGGGAAGCGGGCTTCGGTTCTCCTGACGGTCTTCATTATGACCAGCAGACTTACGAGCTTATCGCGAACCTTATCTATAATAACGTCATGCTCTATCAGAGCCTGGGTTATTGATCGGAGGATTCCAATTTGAGTAATAGAAAACTAACCGCACTGGTGACAGCTGTTCTTTTCGCGCTGTCAGCAGCTTCCTGCAATACTCCTACGGAAGAAACAACAATTGAGACAACGCAGACTGTTGCAACGACAACAGCGGAAACTACAGCAGCTACAGAGACAGAAGAGCCTCTCGCACCGGTCATCCAGCCGCGCGAGCCTCATGTGTTCGATGAGCCTGCCATTAACGAAGACAATGCCGATAATTTCCGCGCTTTACTGACCACTATGGTCAATGCGTATGAGGCGCCGAATGAAGAGATAGACTGGGCACTTAATGAGGAGCTTACCAACATCCAGGCGGTAAGTGAGCTCGACTATGAACTCGCGAACGACATCCTTGATAACTGGACGCAGGTTTTCTTGTATTCTGATTACGAACTGTACTGCTACAACTCGGAGGACATGGCTCCCGAAGTAGCAAATGCAGGCATTCCGAACAGTTCGTCACACGCCATCATTATCCTTGGTTACGAACTTAATAACGGGCAGATGCAGGACGAACTTGTATCAAGACTTGATGCCGCTGTATCGCTTGCTCACGCATATCCTGAGACCATCATTCTTTGCTCGGGCGGTGCGACCGGTCCCAACAATTCTCAGGGTAATACAGAAGCCGGTCTCATGCGCGATTATCTGGTCGACGAATGCGGAATCGATGCATCGAGAGTCTTCATCGATGAGAGTGCCATGACGACCGCAGAGAATGCAATCAACACGTTCGAGATGATGCGCGATAACGACGTTCACTCATATACCATCGTGACTTCCTCATATCACATGAAGTGGAGCCAGGCTGTATATAATGTCGTTGCCGCTCTTTACAGAACAAGGATCGATTATGATGTGCAGAGCATCGCGAACTACTGCTATGAGACTGAACCGTCTGTAGCTTACTATCGTAATGACGACAGATTTGCGGCTCATCAGATCGGCGAGATCCTCGATCTTTCTCAGGAGACGCTCGATCAGCTCCCGTCGGTTTTCAATTAACGCTAATAACTGTTACAATACATTATTATCAGAACGGAGGTTTGGATATGGCTGTTATTGCTGTTAATAATGATAATTTCAAGACTGAAGTTATCGAGGCTGAAGGTCTCGTGCTCGTGGATTTCTGGGCACCCTGGTGCGGTCCTTGTAAGATGTTAGGGCCCGTCCTCGATCAGCTTTCAGAAGAGTATGACGGTAAGGTCAAATTCTGTAAGTGTAACGTAGATGAAGCAATCGATCTTGCAGCTTCATTCGGAGTCGCAAACATCCCTGCAGTTAAGCTGTTCAAGGGCGGAGAGATTGTTTCTGAATCCATGGGATTCAAGCCTCTTCCTGCTATCAAGCAGTTCATCGATGGAGCTCTGGGTTAAGTCTTAAAATCAGGTAAAAGCTCATCTCCGGACGCGTCTTCGTCCTGCACGAATGCGTTGTCCTGACCAAGTAAATCGAGATATTCTGCCGCAGCCGCGTAATGGCCCTGCGGCAGTTTTCTTTGTAAGAATTCGGGAAGCTTCATCGCCTCGTATTTATACTCGAACGGCGTGTACTGATTCATCAGGCTGATGTAGATATTGTTCCCGAATCGTCCGCACAGATAGTCGAGCACCTTCTTCGTATCAAAAAGCTGCCCCGGAAGCATCAGATGTCTTACGATCATGCCGCGTTTCATAAGCCCGTCTTCGCCTAAGACAAAAGGTCCGGTCTGCCTGTACATCTCGTCCAAAGCCTTACAGCATATATCGAAATAATCCTTCGCCATACACGTCTTCGCGGCCAAAGAAGGGGAGAAAAACTTCATGTCCGGCATGTAGACATCGATGAGCCCTTGAAGCTTCTTCAAGGCTTCTACAGACTCGTACCCTCCGCAGTTATACACTACAGGCACGATAAGACCATTAGCCTTGGCAAGTTTTACCGAAGCCGCCACATGAGGCGCGAAATGTCCCGCCGTCACAAGGTTTATGTTATGCGCGCCTTTCTCCTGCAGTGACAGATAAAGCTCCGAGAGCTCTTCCACAGAATATTCACGTCCCTTGCCCGTAGGGCCTCTCGATACATCGTAATTCTGGCAGAAGACACACTTAAGGCTGCAGCCTTCGAAGAAGACCGCGCCGCTGCCGTTAGAGCCTGATATTACGGGCTCTTCGCCGTGATGAAGCATGGCGAGATTAACGACGGGCTTATCGCCCATCCCGCAGAATCCGACCTTGCCCGAGGTGCGGTCCACGCCACATTTACGGGGGCATATTATGCAGTTTTCATAATCAGAAGTAATGAAATCGTCATGCATATATTAATTATAATAAATAGATTTTCACATGGGGAGTGTTAAAATCTAACGTGGAAAAATAGGAAGGCAGGCTTAATATGCACGAAGAATGCGGTGTTTTCGGTATATTCTCACGTTCGGGAGGAGAGGGGATCTCCCATTCGTGCTACTACGGTTTATTTGCTCTTCAGCACAGGGGTCAGGAGAGCTGCGGAATTGCAGTCAATAACGACGCGGAGATCATATGTCTTAAAGACATGGGTCTCGTCGGGGATGTTTTCACACCCGACACACTGGACAAGCTAAAGGGTACGATAGCCATCGGCCACGTCCGCTATTCGACTACAGGTGCGAGCACTAAGGAGAATGCTCAGCCTCTCGTAACACATTACGTGAAGGGTACGATCTCCATCGCTCACAACGGTAATCTTACCAACTGCAATTCATTAAGAGAGAGGCTCGAGGCTAACGGTGCGATCTTCCAGACGACAGTCGACTCTGAGGTCATCGCTTACATGGTGGCTTCCGAGAGATCTCGCACACCCAGCATCGAAGCTGCGGTACAAAGCGTTATGGAGAAGATCGAGGGCGGTTACGCACTCCTCGTCATGTCTCCTCGTAAGCTCATCGCTGCAAGAGATCCTTATGGCTTGAAGCCTCTCGTTATGGGAGAACTTAACGGCGACACGGTATTTGCTTCCGAGACATGTGCGCTCGCGGCATGCGGCGCCAAGTATATAAGAGATGTCGAGCCCGGCGAGATCGTAATCGCAGAAGACGAAGGCATACGCTCTGTTAAGACTCCTGCAAGACGCAAGGCGGGATGTATCTTCGAGTATATCTATTTCGCAAGGCCCGACAGCATCATTGACGGTATCTCTGTGTATGAGTCCAGAATCAAGGCGGGAAAGCTTCTCTATGAGCAGTACCCCGTGGATGCCGACATCGTTATCGGCGTGCCCGAGTCAGGTCTTGATGCGGCACTCGGTTTCTCACAGGCTTCCGGCATCCCGTATGTAAAGGGCTTTGTTAAGAACAACTACATCGGAAGGACTTTCATCAAGCCTTCCCAGGAGCAGCGCACAGACGCTGTAAGAATAAAGCTTAATCCCATCGAGTCCGCGGTAAAGGGCAAGAGGGTTGTTATGACGGACGACTCCATCGTAAGAGGAACGACTATCGCGAATATCGTGCGTATGCTGCGTAATGCAGGCGCCCTCGAGGTTCACGTAAGGATCTCATCTCCGCCGTTCCTTTTCCCGTGCTACTACGGTACGGACGTTCCTTCCACAGACAAGCTCATCGCGCGTAAGTACACGGTAGATGAGATCTGCGAGAAGATAGGAGCAGACTCTCTGGGCTACCTCGACGTTAACAGCCTGACTGCGATGTTAGGTCTTCCCGAAGGCTCCTCGAAATGCTACTGCGACGCATGCTTCACGGGTGACTACCCCAACATCGACACGGGTATAGACCTTCTTGAGGGAGGAGGGGCAGCACTTGAGAAGTGATCTTTCAAAGCGCGGTCTGTCTACGATGAACGCACTTTTGATAGTAGTCGCGTTAGGACTTGTTGTCCTCGATGCGGGCTACGGGGTCATGTACTACAAGAAAGTAAAAGGCTGCCTCAATGAGCAGGTTACGATAGAGACGGGCACACCTGTTACTATCGACCTTTTCGTTACTGAAGATATTCCGGGATGCTCCTTTATAACGGACGTCTCGTTGATCGATAACATGGTGCCGGGCACATACGGTCTTCGCGTGAAGACACTCGGTATCGCAAGAGATGTAATTCTCGATATCGTTGATACTACGGCTCCTGTAGGCGAGCCGGTTGCACAGGTTCTGTTCCAGGACGATCTTCCTCTGGCATCAGATGTTGTTACGGGTGTATCCGATCTTGCACCTGTCACGATAGCTTATGTGAATGAGATGACTGTACCCATGGAAGGCGGAATCTACGACGTTCCCGTAAGTCTTTCAGATCCTTACGGCAATCAGACAATAGTCAATGTTCCTTTTGATGTTACGGCAGATACTACGGCACCTTCATTGCAGGTGCCTACTTGCATCTATGCTTTCATCGGAGGAAGTACATCTTATCTCGAGAATGTAACTGTAAGCGATGACTTCGATCCGGAGCCTGTTGTTACGGTTGATCTGTCGCAGGTTGATCCCGAGACGGCAGGTGTTTACCAGATCACATACACGGCGACGGATGCGCACGGCAACAGCGTCTCAAAGCCTTCGGATCTTATCCTCGAGCAGATGCCCGAGACTTCTTTGGAAAGAAGCGAAGTCTATGGCAGAAGCGCTGATGTTCTTTATAACACGGTGCTCGGAGGCGAGCCTGTCGAGAGTTTCTCACAGGTCGAGATCGCATTCAGGATCTTCGACTGGGCATACCGTAATATCAGCTATACAGGAACTTCCGATAAGTCCGACTGGACTATCGCTGCTATCGACGGATTCGATACTCACACAGGTGACTGCTATACATACTATGCAGTATGCAGAGCGATGCTCGATGTGGCAGGTATCGAGAACGTAAGAGTGGAGAGGTATCCTATCACAACTTCTCCCCATTACTGGAATCTTATCAAGATCGACGGTCAGTGGTATCACTGCGATGCATGTAACTTCGCGGATACGTCAGGATTCGTATTCATGCAGATCGATTCCGAGCTTGACCATCATCATGAATTCAATGCAGCCACAGTCCCTGCAACATCCAATGTATCTGTTCAGGACAGGCTGGATTTTACTAACTTTACGATGAACGACATAGAGGAATAATGAAGAGACACGAAGGCGAACATAAGCAGATAACTCCTCAGCGAGTTTATAGAGAACGAAGAAAGAGAGCGATAACGGCAGGCGTCGTTGTTGTTCTTATCGCAGGATGCGCATTCATGGGTTACAGACTCTATACGCATCACCTGATGAATAAGATCTATGAAGTTGTTACGGTCGAAGCGGGTTCTCCAATCGATATATCTTTGTTCACGGAAGCTGGTGCTCCGAATGCATCTTTGATTACTGATGTATCAGGCATCAACACGAATGTACCTGCAAGCTACGGCGTGAAGGTAAGCGTAGGCGATAAGATCCATGTCACAAGAGACGTTGTTCTTAACATCGTTGATACGACAGCGCCTGTTGCACAGGCGATTCCGCAGACTATCTATACTGATGGTCTTCCTGCACCTGAGACGACGGTTGAAGGCATCACAGATCTTTCTTCAGTTACTGTCACTTATGCCAATGAGATGCCCTCCATTCTTGAGGGCGGAGAGTATGATGTTCCTGTTAAGCTTACTGATGCTTACGGAAATGAGACGATCATCAATGTGCCTTTCACGGTAATCGACGATCACACAGCTCCTTTGATCTACGGATGCCGTGACTTCGAAGCCTTCATCGGTGATGCGATAACTTATCTCGACGGCATCACAGTCGAGGATGACTACGATACTGATCCTACGATCGAGGTTGATACGACACAGGTTAATGTCACCGAAGAGGGATACTATCCCGTTACTTACACTGCGACTGATGAGCAGGGAAACTCGACTTCGACAACAGTAACTCTTCACTTGAGAGTTAAGCCTGAAAGATATTATGAGCCTGAGGAGATCTATGAGCTCGCACGTCAGATCATCGAGGAAAATGACATCTGCGATGATTCGATGAGCCAGATGGAACAGGCTTTCCGCATAACAGCATGGGTAAGCACGCATATCCACTACATGATGGATTCCGATAAGTGTGACTGGACGGCAGGTGCTTATGATGCACTGACGACCATGTACGGCGACTGCTTTAACTACATGGCTATGTGCCGTGCGATGTACGGTGCGATGGGCATCGACAGCATCACAGTCGAGCGCTATCCGATCAATGTATCGAGCCACTACTGGAATCTTATCTGCATCGACGGTCAGTGGTATCACTGCGATGCGTGTGTTTTCTTAAGCATGACCGAGATCTCGTACATCTTCATGTATACAGATGCCGAGCTCGATCCATATAACAACAGTTACGATCCTGAGACTCTGCCCGACGGCGTTGTCGTTGCAACGGAATCTGTTCAGGACATGCTCGATTATTCGACGCAGACTGTTATAAGCGAGGCAGAACAGTAAGATGAAGAAGTTGAAGTGGAAGAAGATTCTTTTGTACACAGGATGTGCACTGGCAGGAATTGCTGTCGGCGCAGGGATATTCGTATACGGATACTACACCAAGCAGTGTTCGAGGATCCGTGATGAACTTACTATCGAGACAGGAACGCCTATCGTGTTCGATGATTTCTTCATCGAGCCTGTAGCAAGTTCAAGAATGATCACTGACATATCCGGCATCAACACCAATGTTCCGGGTTCCTATCAGCTGGCGATCGGTTTCTGGAGATTCCGTCAGAATGTCATCCTTAACATTGTCGATACGACAGCTCCTTCAGCTGAAGCCATCCCGCAGACTATCTACTGCGATCAGCTGCCTCCGGCAGATCAGGTCGTTACAGCTGTAAATGACCTCGCTGCAGTAACTATCTCATACGTCACAGAGCCTGATGTATCAACAGGCGGTGAGTATGTATTCCAGGTGTCCGTAAAGGATGCATCAGGCAATGAGAAGATCGTCGATGTTCCTTTCACGGTAATCGATGACCATACGGCTCCTCTGATCTACGGAGCTCATGATCTCGAAGCATTCGTCGGTGAGGCAGTCACATATCTTGACGGCATCACAGTTACCGATAACTACGATCCGAATCCTCAGATCACAGTTGATAATTCACAGGTTAATACGAATATCTCATCCACGTTCCCGGTAACTTATATCGCGACTGATGAGAACGGTAATCAGTCATCTGTTACGGTTAATCTCCATCTTCGTGTAAGACCTGAAAGATATCACGAGCCTGAGGAGCTGTACGAGCTGTGCGATCAGCTTAATGAGCTTTATAACATCTACGATCCTGACACCATGACAGACGTAGAGATCGCATTCAGAATCTTCAACTGGGCTCACAACAACATCCACTATATCGATACATCAGATAAGATCGACTGGACGGTCGGTGCTTACGACGGAATGACGACACTTCACGGTGACTGCTTCACTTACTATTCAGTCTGCCGTGCATTCCTCGATCACGTCGGCATCCCGAACCTTCTTTGCACACGTAATACAGAAGGCTGGTGCAACCACTACTGGAACCTCGTCGAGTTCGACGGTATCTGGTATCACTGCGATGCCTGCTACGCTTACTATCACGAAGGTTATTACTTCATGTATGCATATAACGACCTGAACCACGAAGACCACGGTTACGATACAGAACAGTACGATCCTTCGGTCATCATCGCTCAGGATTCTATACAGAACAGAGTTAACTACTACACACTTGAAGTGGAGGGATACTGATGAGAAGAACAGTCCTCGATTATCTTGATAACACGGCATCAAGACTTCCCGATAAGGTAAGTTTCCGCGATGAGAAGACGGCACTCACATTCGCTGAATTAAGATCACAGGCAATGTCCGGCGGTACGGTGCTTCTTAACGAAGGTATCGTCAGAGAGCCTGTCGCAGTCTACATGAGCAAGACTCCTCAGCAGATTGCAGCATTCATGTCCGCTCTCGAAGCAGGATGCTTCTATGTACCGATCGACGATGAGATGCCTCAGATGAGAATCAGGCTGATCTTCGAGAATCTGCAGCCCCGCGCAGTTATCTGTGATGAGTCAACTAAGGCCAATGCCGAGCAGCTTGCAGGCGATGCGAAGATCTTTGTCTGGGACGAGATCAAGGACACAACTCACGATGAAGTTAAGCTTAACGATCTTCGTGCGACCATGATCGACACTGATCCTTGCTACATCATGTACACATCCGGTTCCACAGGTATCCCGAAGGGTGTTGCCGTCTGCCACAGAAGTCTCATCGACTACATCGAGTCATTCTGCGATGTCATGAAGTTCGATGAGGAGACTGTCTTCGGTTCACAGACACCGTTTTATTTCGATGCTTCGCTCAAGGATATCTATCCTACGATCAAGCTCGGATGCGAGACGGTCATCGTTCCTCACACGCTGTTCATGTTCCCGATAAAGCTCGTGGAATTTCTTAACGAATATAAGATCAACACGCTGTGCTGGGTTGTCTCCGCGCTTACCATGATCTCTGCCTTCGGCGCTCTCGATGAGGTGCTACCGAAGTATCTTAAGATCGTAGGTTTCGGCGGCGAAGTATTCCCCATTAAGCAGTACAGGAAGTGGAAGAAGGCTCTGCCCGATGTGCGCTACATAAACCTCTACGGTCCTACCGAGACAACGGGTGTATCGATGTACTACGAGGTCGACCGTGACTTCGAGGATGACGATGTCATCCCGCTCGGCAAGGCGTTCGAGAATGTAGACATCTTCCTTCTTGATGAGAACAACAAGCTTGCTGACGAGGGTGAGATCTGCATGAGAGGAACATGCGTAACCTTGGGCTACTACCAGGACCCCGAGAGAACTTCTCAGGCATTCGTCCAAAATCCTCTTAACGACAGATATCCCGAGCTCATCTACAGAACGGGCGATATCGCCAGAAGAAACGACAGGGGAGAGCTCGTCTTCGTATCGCGTAAAGACTTCCAGATCAAGCATATGGGCCACCGCGTTGAGCTCGGCGAGATCGAGGCTGACGTTAACTCGATAAAGGGCGTAAGAAACTCATGTGCCGTTTATCTTAAGAAGAAAGACAGGATTGAGTTATACTATGAGGGCAGGCCTGAGGAGAAGGAGCTCCTTTCCTACCTCAAGGAGAAGTTGCCGCGCTACATGGTGCCTACCAAGGTGCATAAGCTCGACCGCCTGCCTCTGACACCTAACGGCAAGATGGACCGCAAGGGCCTGACTGCTTTATCAGAAGGAAAGTAAATTAATAAATAGGAGAAACGAACAATGGATGAACTTATCGAGATCTTGAAGGACCTGCACTCAGACGTAGACTTCGACACATGCACAACACTTATCGACGACAAGATCCTTGACTCGTTCGATATCGTATCGATCGTATCTGAGGTCAACGACAGATTCGATGTAGCGATCCCCGCTAAGGAGCTCGTTCCCGAGAACTTCAATTCCGCTAAGGCACTCTGGGATCTTATCTCAAGACTTGAGGAAGACTGATGCTCTTTACTTCGCTTCCGTTTATAGTATTCGTCGCGGCGCTAATCTTAGTCTACTATGCATTCACGCCGTATAAGGAAAGATGGGCGCTGCTTCTCATGGCGTCCCTCGCTTTCTATTTCTTCGCCGACCCGAGATACTTAATCTTCATCGGCGTCACCGCACTGACAGCTTATGTCTTCGCGATAATCACTGAAGACTATAACGCCAAGCGCAAGGCTTATCTTAAAGCCAACAAGGAATCCTTCGACACGGATTCAAAGAAGAAATACAAGAATACTACAGCGCGTGTCACAAAGCTTCTCATGCTTCTCGCGCTTCTTATCAACCTCGGCATCCTCGCGGTCACGAAATACACCAACTTCGTCATCGACACCATGAACTCATGGAGGACCGAGCCTTTATCCTTCGTGAACATCATCGTTCCGATGGGTATCTCTTTCTACACATTCCAGACTGTATCCTACTCGATCGACATCTGCAGAGGCACGATAAAGGCGCAGCGTAACTTCTTAAAGTTCCTGCTGTTCGTCTCGTTCTTCCCGCAGCTTGTGCAGGGCCCTATCAGCAGATACGAGGACCTCTCGCAGACTCTGTATGAGCCTAAGAAATTCGAGTTCCAGAACGTCTCCTATGGCTTCATGAGGATACTCTGGGGTTACTTCAAGAAACTCGTTGTAGCCGACAGACTCGTCATCGCATTGAAGACTCTTACCGAGTCCCCGGACGAGTACAAGGGTGCGTATGTATTCGTGGTAATGATGCTCTACGCAGCACAGCTTTACTGCGACTTCACGGGAGGTATCGACATCACTATCGGTATCGCACAGATGCTCGGCATCACCGTGAAGGAGAACTTCAACCTCCCGTACTTCTCCAAGAATATCAAGGAATACTGGAACCGTTGGCACATCACTATGGGAACGTGGTTTACGGACTACATCTTCTACCCCTTGTCAGTTTCTCCCACCATGCTCAAGCTCTCGAAATGGTCCCGCCAGCACTTGGGCAACGCCGTAGGAAAGAGAGTAACGGTGTACATCTCATGTTTCGCTGTGTGGCTTGCTACGGGTATCTGGCACGGTGCGGCGTGGCACTTTGTTGTGTGGGGTCTCATGAACTTCGTTGTCATCATGGCTTCGCAGGAACTTGAGCCTTTGTATGCGAAGTTCCACGGCAAGTTCCACCTCAAGGAGAAGAAGGGGTATGCCATCTTCGAGATAGCAAGAACGTTCCTTCTCATGAGCTCACTGAAGCTTTTCGATTGCTACAGAGATGTCGGCCTTACTTTCAAGATGTTCGGCTCGATGTTTTATACATTCAATATCGGTAAACTCTTTAACGGATCTTTGCTTGAGTTAGGTCTTACGAGTGCGGACTATGAGGTCGCTGCCATCGCGATCGTATTCATCTTCCTCGTAAGTCTGTACAAGGCTTTGGTAGGGGAGGACATCCGTGTGTTCCTGTATCAGAAGTATCCGTTGTTTGTATTGGTATGCGTGGTTCTTCTTGTATCCACGCTCGTGTTCGGCGCATATGGTGCGGGCTTCGATGCTTCGCAGTTCATATATAACCAATTCTGATAAGGAGGAGCACTTATGAAGAGTATGAAAGAACTTAATAAGCGCGACGTGCTTCTCCCTCTGTGCACGATAGCAGGAATAGCACTTACGGTAGTTTCTCTTTGGTATCTGCAAAGGCTGCTCGTTCCCAAGTATCAAAGGGGAGTCGTCGAGGGATCCATGATCGAGGAGTACTACGATGACGAGAAGCCTCACGAGGTTATCTTCTTGGGCGACTGCGAAGTGTATGAGAATATCTCTACTGTCGCTTTGTACCGCGACTACGGAATCTCTTCTTACATAAGAGGAAGTGCACAGCAGCTTACATGGCAGTCTTACTATCTTCTCGAAGATACGCTTCGCTATGAGACACCGGAGGTAGTTGTCTTTAATGTTCTCGCATTGAAGTACGGCGAGCCTCAGAGCGAGTCTTATAACCGTATGACACTCGACGGCATGGAGTGGTCCATGAGTAAGTGGAATGCGATAGAAGCATCCATGACAGAAGATGAGAACATGATCGATTACATCTTTCCGTTCCTTCGCTATCACTCAAGGTGGAGCGAGCTTACGGCTACGGATTATGAGCATGTAATGGATAAGGATCCCGTTACGATCAACGGCTACTACATGAGAACTGATATCATGCCTGAGGCCGTGTTCCCCGATCCGACTCCGCTTGTCGATTACACTTTGCCTGAGACTTCGATGGAATACCTCGAGCGCATGGCTGAGCTTTGTGAGCAGAATGGCATCGAGCTCATCCTTATCAAGGCGCCTACTTTATATCCTTACTGGTATGAGCAGTGGGATGACCAGGTAAGAGATTTTGCTGATGCTCATAACCTTACTTATATCAACTATATATATCTTAGAGACCAGATCGGTCTTGATATGACTGTCGACACCTACGATGCAGGTCTTCACCTTAATCTGACAGGTGCCGAGAAGTTCGCTGATTTCATAGGTCAGTACCTCACAGACAGCTTCGATCTTACGGATTACCGCGAGGTGCCTGAAGTTGCGCGCTTGTGGGAGGATGATATATTATTCTACGATCAACTTCGCGATGCCCAGAATGCGGAGCTTGCACAGTACGGAGAGCTCAGATCCTGGGGTGCGAACGCTATTGAGAGTTAAAGAAGGAGTATTTCTATGAACAAGAAGTTTTTGTCAGTAATGATGGCATCTGTTATGGCTTTGTCTGTTGTTGCCTGCTCCGGCGGCGATGAGGATACGGCTCCCGTAGTTCTGTCAGGCGGACAGGCTGCAGAGAGTGTATCTGCTGAAGGCGGCAACGGCGCACAGAATCCCGGCGGTTCTGCTGAAGCAAACTCTGATGCTTATGTATTTACATATAACGGCATCGTAATCGAGATGAACGCTCAGGCTGATGAGATTATCGCAGCTTTAGGAGGAGATCCTTCTTATTTCGAGGCGCCTTCATGTGCTTACGAGGGTATGGATAAGGTGTATACATACAACTCAATCGTAGTACGTTCCTATACAAGAGACGGCGTTGACTACATCGCTGCAGTAGAACTCAAGGATGACACTGTTGCTACAGCTGAGGGCATCCGCATCGGTTCCACAGAGGAAGAAGTACGCGCAGCATACGGCGAGGGCGGCACAGAGGGTGCTTCCGGTATCGAGTATACAAGAGGCGACAGCTTCATTTCTTTCATCTTCGAGGACGGAAAAGTAGTAGCAATTACTTACACTGCCATCGTAGAATAAAGGAGAATATCGTCGAATAACGACGAATTCTTGAGGATTACAAACTTTTTTCACGCGAAGTATTGACTTGGGGTTTACAAGCAAGTAATATACTTGAGCGCTTTGAAGCGCTTTTATAAAGAAATAAGGAGTTACAGTCATATGAAGACATTTGTTGCTACACCTTCAAATATCGAGAGACAGTGGCTTGTAATCGACGCAGAGGGTAAGACTCTCGGTCGTCTCGCTACAGAAGTTGCAAGACTTCTCCGCGGTAAGCATAAGCCCACTTACACACCTTTCGCAGATACAGGTGATTACGTTATCGTAGTTAACGCTTCTAAGATGGTTCTTACAGGTAAGAAGCTTGATCAGAAGCTCTATCGTCATCACTCCGGTTTCCCGGGCGGAATGACAGAGATCGATTACAAGACAATGATGGAAAAGAAGCCTGAGAAGGTTCTCGAGCTCGCAGTTAAGGGTATGCTCCCTAAGAACTCACTCGGACGCCAGATGTTCAGAAAGCTTCATGTATACGCAGGCCCCGAGCACGAGCAGGCTGCTCAGAAGCCCGTTGAGTACACATTCGAGCAGTAATTCGGAGGATAGAAAATGGCTACAAAGAAATCCAACAAAGTATATTTCTATGGCACAGGTCGCCGTAAGGACGCTACAGCTTGTGTACGTCTCGTACCCGGTTCCGGTAAGATCACAATCAACGGCAAGGATATCGACGAGTACTTCGGTCTTGATACATTGAAGCTCATCGTTCGTCAGCCCCTCGTTGCTACAGATACAACAGGTAAGTTCGACGTAATCGCTAAGGCTGTTGGCGGCGGTATCTCCGGTCAGGCTGGTGCTATCCGTCACGGTATCGCTAAGGCTCTCGTAGAGGCTGATGCTGATGCTTACAAGGCAACACTTAAGTCTGCGGGCTTCCTCACAAGAGACGCTCGTATGAAGGAGAGAAAGAAGTACGGCTTGAAGAAGGCTCGTAAGGCTTCACAGTTCTCCAAGAGATAATCTCAAAGATCTGTCGATCACAAGGAGTTGGTCAATGGCCAACTCCTTTTTTATTCAAAAATATAAATATTAAATATATAATAGTCATATGCGTGTATTGGTAATCATACCTTCATATAATGAGGAGAGCAGTATCAGGGCCACCGTGAACGAACTTCGTGAGCAGGCACCTGATGTCGATATACTCGCAGTTAATGACTGCTCTACCGACGCCACGCAGGATATCCTCACTGAGCTTAACGTCAAGCACTTAAGACTTCCGATCAATTTGGGCATCGGAGGTGCCGTTCAGGCTGGATATAAGTTCGCAGATCTTAACGGATATGATGTCGCTGTTCAGCTCGATGCTGACGGTCAGCATGATCCCGCATTCCTTAAAGACCTTATCGCCCCCATCGTCGCAGGTGAGGCTGATCTCGTTACAGGCTCGAGATTCATCGAGAAGGAAGGTTTCCAGACGAGCAGTCTTCGCCGCTTCGGTATCAAGTTCCTTAACGGACTCATCCGTCTGGTGTGCGGCGTCAAGGTAACCGATGCGACGAGCGGATTCCGTGCTGTATCAAGAAGACTTATCGTTATATACGGCGGTGAGTATCCGACTGACTATCCGGAACCTGAAGCCATCGTAATGGCTAAGATGCATAAGATGAAGATTAAGGAAATCCCGGTCGTCATGAGAGACAGATCCGGCGGTCAGAGCTCGATCAAGTTCCTTAATTCCGTGTACTACATGATCAAGGTATCCATCGCGATCATGCTTCGCCGTCTTCAGTAAAGGAGTAAACACATGTCATTAACTTTGCAGATATCAATGATAGTCGCTGAGCTTGTGTACTTCGCCATGATCTTCTATTTTCTTAGAAAGAAGATGCTGTCGATCAAGTACTCTTTGCTGTGGCTTGTGTTCGGTATCGTCATGATCGTCTTTACATCCGTTCCGAGCCTTATGTGGCGCTTCATGTGGATGTTCGGCGTTGAGTCTCCTATGAACGGTCTGTTCAGCGTATTGCTGTTCTTTATACTCACGATAATTATGTCCCTTACGGCCATTGTCTCAAGACAGTCCGAGAGGATCCGTGCCCTTGTTCAGTCACAGGCACTTCTCGAGGAGAGGATCAGGGAACTGGAGGTAAAGAAAGACGAGCACTAATAACGACATCTGTTTCGTCATATGTGCATACAATGAAAGTCCTTATCTTGAGGACTGCATACGTTCTCTGAAGGCTCAGAGCATTAATGCAGGCATCAAGATGGCTACGTCGACCCCCAACGACCATATTAAGGCTTTATCAGAGCGTTACGACATCCCTGTTAGTGTGAATACAGGCGAGTCGGGAATCGCGGGAGACTGGAACTTCGCGCTTAGCGTAAGCGACGCCCCGATAACCATGATCGCCCATCAGGACGATGTGTATGAGAGCACATATGCCGAGAAGGTCGTGGAGGCTTATAAGAAGGCTAAGGATCCGATAATCCTGTTCACGGATTACGGCGAGCTTCGTGAAGGGCAGAAGGTAACTTCCAATAAGCTTCTTCGCATAAAGAAGTTCCTGCTGTTCCCTCTAAGGGCTCGTTGCTTTCATACAAGCACGTGGGTGAGAAGAAGAGTGCTGTCTTTTGGGTCTCCCATAAGCTGTCCTTCTGTCTCTTACGTGTCTGAGAGGGTGCCGGAGAAGCTTTTCGACAAGAATTACCAGGTGTCGCTTGACTGGGCTGCATGGGAGCAGCTGTCTAGGCTGAAGGGAAGCTTCGTGTATGTGCACGAGACGCTGATGTTCCACCGTATCCATGAGGGCTCCGAGACTACGAGGCAGATAGAGAACTCCGGTAGGAGTAACGAGGATTTGCTTATGTTTCGCAAGTTCTGGCCGAAGCCCATAGCGTCCATGCTGGAGCACTTTTATCGCAAGGCAGAGTTGTCCAACAAGATATAATGCTATAATTTTTATGTAACTTAAAAAAGGAAGTAGAGTATGAACATTAAACCTCAGAAGGGCATGCAGGAGTATCTTCCTGAAGCCGCAGCAAAGCGCGATCTGCTTATGAATACCATCCTTGAGACCTACACAAGTTGTGGTTTTACAAGGATCTACACACCTGCCGTCGAGAGTGCAGAGAACCTCGATAAGAGTGACGGCGGTGATAACCTGAACTTGATCTTCAAGATCTTGAAGAGAGGCGAGAAGCTCGAGGCTGCTTTATCGCAGACTCCCATCGACGAGAAGGAGTTAAGTGACTTGGGTCTGCGTTACGACCTGACGCTGCCGCTGTCACGTTACTATGCGAATAACCGCAACAACCTGCCGAATCCTTTCAAGTGCATTCAGATTGATAAGGTTTACCGTGCAGAGCGCCCTCAGAGAGGACGTCTTAGAGAGTTCGTACAGTGCGATATCGATATCTTAGGTTCCGACTCCATCTGCTGTGAGATCGAGCTTATCTCGGTTACGGCGAAGGCTCTGGGCAAGATCGGTATCGGCAAGTTCTTCGTACGCGTTAACGACCGTAGGATCCTGCGCGGAACACTTCGCACTATGGGTTTCCCGGAAGAGTCACTGGATACAGTATGCGTAACGTTTGATAAGCTCGATAAGATCGGTGCTGACGGCGTTGCTGCTGAGCTTACTGAGAAGGGGATGCCCGCATCTGCTATCGAGAGTCTGTCGTCTTTGATCAGCAAGGATTCGATCACACTCGATGACATGGCTTCCTACTGCAAGGATGAAGCGGCTGAGGCTATTGCTTCTCTGCGCACGATTATCGAGACTTCCAACCAGCTGTCTGATGAATACGATGTAGTATTTGACCCGTCACTTGTAAGAGGTCAGGGATACTACACAGGAACTGTATTCGAGGTTGCTTCAGAGAAGTTCGGAGGCACAGTCGCAGGCGGCGGAAGATATGACGGATTGATCGGAAGATTCACAGGCGAGCAGATCCCTGCAGTAGGCTTCTCTATCGGCTTCGAGAGAATCTTCTCCATCGTTACTGAGAACAATATCGAGCTTTCCGGCTCAAGGCCCCGTGCAGCGATTCTGTACAAGGCTGAGGATATCCTCAAGGCTATAAGAGAGTCTGAGAAGCTCGAGGGTGAGTACGACGTCACATTGATGCTCGTTACTAACCCCAAGAAGACGGATAAGTTCTATTCACGTGCCAAGAGTGCGGGATTCGATAATATCATCAAGCTCGATCTGTGAGCTTATTGAAGAACGATTGAAGAACATCGGGAGGACGTAACATGAAACGTAAAGTCTTTATCTCATGTGTACTTGTAGGAACTATGCTTCTGTCTGCTTCGTGCAGCGGTGTAACAGGCGGAGAGTCTGAAGGCACAGAAGAAGCAGTGGAGACTGTTGAGGAGACAGAGACTGAAGTGGCTCCGGTCGACCTCGGTTATGCTGATGTAGAGGCGCTTCCTGATGAGATCTATACGGGCGACATTATCTGCCCGGTTCCCGTGATCACTGCTGACGGACACGAGCTTGAAGCAGGCACGGATTACACGCTTACATACGAGCAGAACGTCAATATCGGAACTGCTACTGTATATGTTGAAGGTAACGGTTCCTCTGTAACGGGTTCGCTGGCTCTTACATTTAATATCATCACAGGCGATGAGGTCTGCGATCAGGAAGAGAATGCAGGTCTTATCTCATTTGTTGACCGCCTCTATGTACATCTTCTCGGAAGATATCCTACTCTCGATGAGATGACAGATAACGTAAGAAGATTAAGAAGCGGAAGCCGCAGCGGCATGGAGCTTGTTAACATCATTATCGGCAGCCCCGAGTTCACAGCAAGAGAGCTTGATGAGGTTGCTTTCGTGCAGGCTTTCTATCTTGGTGTTCTTAACCGTAATGCGGATGAGGATGGCCTGTGGTACAACGTTAACCTTTTGTGGAACGGCATGGACCGTCTCGAGCTTGCTAACGGCATCATGGACGTGCCGGGCGGTGAGTTTGATAATATCTGCACATCACTCGGCATCGACCTTGGAAACGGTCATGTAACGGGGGCTGCACCTATCATCAATGATGGTATACCTTCATCTTCGTTCAACTATATCGTAGACGGACGCACGGTTACGATCCACAGAAGAGTATTCCAGTTCGTTACTCTCGATGATGACGGTAACTTCATCCTCGATCTCGACGCGATGCTTGCTGAGTCCGGTTATGCGCCTGCATCTGATGACGGAAGCTTCACTTATGTAAACGGCGTATGCACATTCGCCCTTAACGACGGCATCATTACGCTGAATATCAGTGAAGATGAGATCGCATACTATGAAGACACTGCGGATGACGGTGAGGACGTATTCTTCGTCAACGGAACGGATACACAGATCACGCTCGGTACAGCGGTAATGATCGAGTACAGCCTTGAGAATGTGAGTGAACCCGAATAATGGAAGCTGAATTTCTGCTGTTTCTTCAGAATTTTGTCCGTAACGACATCCTTGATCCGTTCATGATCTTTATCACTCATACGGGTGATTACGGCATACTGTGCATAGTTTTGGCTGCTATATTGATTATGGTGCCTAAGACGCGCCGGTTAGGTCATGTTACGGCGATCAGCCTCGCGATCGAGTTCATCATCAATAACGGAATCATCAAGAATGCTGTGGCACGTACAAGGCCTTACGATGTTATCGAGGAGCTTGAGATATTGATCGGCAAGCAGCCGGATTACTCATTTCCTTCAGGTCACTCTGGTATCACGTTCGCCTTCGCAGGTGCGATCATCTTCACGTTGGTCAAGGGAATGCCCGGTCTTGATGACATGAAGAAGAATAATGTGATCTCGTTGGTGTTGTTGCTTTACTCTTTGCTGCTCGCGTTCTCTAGAATGTACGTTGGCGTTCATTATCCTACGGACGTTCTCGCAGGCATGCTGCTCGGTCTTCTGACTGGCTTTGCTTCTTACTATATCGAGAAGCCTATCCACTCTGCGTGGCTCAAGCGCGGCAGCAAGACGAAGCCGATTGCAGATTGAATTTTCAGCCTGTTCAATATAAAATATGACGGCACAAACGCACGGAGATGTATCGAAGTGGTCATAACGGGGCGCACTCGAAATGCGTTAGCCCTCCGGGGCTCATGGGTTCGAATCCCATCATCTCCGCCAAATTTTAAACGGGCGTCGTGAAAAGTCTGTATTTACAGGGGTTTCGGGGTTTCCGATTTCCCGCCCAAAGGGTTAGTACGACACTAGTACGACAAAATTAGCAACTAGATACGCCCACTTATGAACGGTTAGGTTAATTCCTGACCGTTTTTGTTTAGTTTTTAATAATTTACTCAAATACGCCTTATAAGAATAACAATCACACACTTGCGATTAATATGTATCCGACTTATTAGCTTTTATTGACAAATGCTGCTTTACCGTGATAATCAATACTTGGTTATTTGATTCCTTGTTGAATCAAGAATAGTTGGAGGCTTTATGAATAGAGGTAGATTAAGTAAGTTTATAAGCGTTGTTATCACTGGCATTATTGCAATGAGCGGTCTTCCGTCAATGGTATTGGCAGATATGCTTAATGCACCATCTTATTATTCAGTACAATCAAATCTCGATTATGAGATTACTACAAATATAACATCAAGCTGGATCAATCATGAAAGCATTGACCTTGTTCTGACCAATACCGGCAGCGAGACGATACATAACTGGTATCTTACATTCAATACACCATACAACATCGATAACATCTGGAATGGTGCTTTATTTGAGACTGACGGTAACGGTACATATACGATTACAAGTAACGGCTGGAATCAGGATATCCATACAGGAGAGTCTGTTACAGTCGGTATTACATTCTCTTCTGATACAGAAATAGAGCTTTCAGTAAATCCTGAATGGTATCTTCTTAATACGAAGGCAACTGTAGTGGATGCAAGTCATTACACTCTTGAATACACAGAATACTCTGCTTGGGAGACCGGTTTTACAGGACAGTTAACCCTGACACCACAGGTAGACTGTCAGCATTGGGAACTGTCTTTCGATTCCAACAGAGAGATAACAGCAGTATCGTCAGCATTATTGATCTCAGAAGGTGAGAACAACTACGCAATAACTCATGACGAGAACAATATGAGATTATTCGCGGGAAATGCATATAACTTCGGGATACAGGGAGTAAATACAGAAGACCTCCTTGATATGTCAAATGTTGAGCTTACGGTAGTGGATCTTGCATACCATCTTACCGATGACGAAGATGCTAATGGTATTCCGGATTATCTGGAGTTTATCGGAGGATGTAGCATTGTTGATCCTACGCCTACACCGACCCCAGTTCCGACAGATACACCAACAATAACTCCTACCGAAGAACCTACAGGAACGATTACTCCAACGGAAGAGCCTTCGTGTACTCCGACACCAACAGAAGAACCTACTCCGACTTCAGTAGAAGACCCATATTTAGGTTTGGAGGATAGTGATGGGGACGGATTGCTTGATTATCAGGAGGTTATGTATATGACTGATCCCGATAATCCCGATACTGACGGAGACGGTCTGTTAGATGGAGATGAAATCAATATTGGAACCAGTCCTAATCTGCCTGATACTGACGGTAACGGATTAATTGACTTTGATGAGGATTGTGACGGAGACGGAATTAGTAACGGTGGTGAATATGCAACCGGAACATGCATGTTTGCGTATGACAGCGACTACGATGGAATTAACGATTATAACGAAATATATTTCTACGGTATTGATCCCAGAAATGAAGATTCGGACTCTGACGGAATCAAGGACGGAGATGAGGTAACACTTGGCTTGAATCCGGGAAGCAGTGACTCTGACGGTGACGGAATAACCGACGACTATGTTATGTTCAGCCAGTCGTTATCAATGGAGCCAGTTGCTGACGACCATCCGCATGAGATTACAGGAGTATCAATCAGTGGTAGTATTTCTGGTCTGATTACTAGCAATACTACTATCGAAGATACTTACAATAGAGATATGTACTGTACCGATGTATATGGTCGAGTTGGAGTTCCAATTAATATTGAGTCTGAAGGCCATTTTGATTCAATGATATTAACTATTAATTATGATGAGAGTGCATTAGGCGATACGAACGAAGCTGATCTTGGTGTTTTGTGGTATGACGAAGATACAGGCTTCTTTATTACACAGGAACAAGCGATTGTGGACACTACTAATAATGTGATAAGTGTTGAGTTAAACCACTTTAGCACCTATGTAGTGGTGGATCTTAATAAGTGGAACAATCATACAATAACGCCTTTAACATCTACGACAGGTTCTGTGCGAACGGTGGTGTGGCGAACAAGAGGCGTGTATTATGATGTAATTCCAATTTATGAACAGAACGAGGCTGGAGAATGGATTGATACTGGAAGATTCTATGGTGGAACGATAGCACCTGAACGCAATGAGATAAATGCATGGAATGAGTATCTATCGTCTCATCCTAATGATGTCCGTATAGAAACTCTGGATATGGATTATTATACAGTTTTTGGCAGTTTGAATTATACCTATACTTGGAGTGTTTTAACAAACGATTCGATAGATGCTGATAATGATCATGATGGTGTGCCAGATTATTTTGAAATCAATGGTATTTATCCGTTAAATGAAGCGGTAGACGAGGATGGTGAACCTACTCGTTATACTTCCAATGTTGATAGTAGAGATACGGATGATGACGATGTGTTGGATTTAGAGGAATATGGGGATATTTATATCGTTTCAAAATCTGTAGAAGATGATTCGATTTCAGTTACAAGAATTAATATCAATGGACAGGAAGAATTGGACGTCAATTCTAGGGGCTACCAAATACTAGTTAATGTTGTAGCACGTTTCTTGGAGGGTGGGCAGTCAATAGCATTTTGCAACCCAAAGTCAAATCCTAATAACAAAGATTCAGACGATGATGGTTATGATGATTGTGAAGATGCTATACCTTTAGTTGTTAATGCAGATATGGTGTACATATTTACTAGTAATGATTTTTATGATCAATCCTTACAGCGTGAGGAATTGTATAACAATCTTGGTGTAAGTTGTATATTATTCAAATTTGATAATGCAAATGAGTTCGTGTCTGCCTGGATGGGAATAGGTTTGCATAGTTCATATTACAGTCTCTTTAATAAACAATTTGGAAATAAGTATTATTATAATGCTAAAACAGTAATAATTAGTGCACATGGTAATCCAACCTGTATTCGTCTAGCAAAATACTATGTTCGAACGGATAACTCCGATTTGATTGGACGAGGGGAATATAGGTTAGATTATTTGTTTACGGATAATGAAGCTTCTCGTAATTCTGAAAGAACAGATATAGGGACAATAGTATCATTAAGTGATTTAGAGGATAAGAAGATAGATTCACTTAATCTATATTCGTGTTTGTGTGGTTCTGATGATGGTGATTATTCTTGTTTGGCTTGCAGTTTTGTGGTTCATTTTGATGGTATTCAAAAGGTAATAGCAGCGGATTCTATTTTGTATTATTATGGAACACGATTCTTCTTCTGTAGTTATTACCCAAATTCAAGTCATATTCTACCTGACGATCAGTATCTAATCATAAGTGAAAATGCTGACTATTATTTTAGTATTGGAATTAACAGGTCATACTTTCATTTCGACAACTATGGAGAAGTTAATGATAACTGCGGTTTTTTAGTGTTTTCAAAAACTGACGATACTGTCGAGATTGTAGATTTGTATGAAGGCGATGTAGTTTATGGGTACTTATATACGTCTGAGAGCAATACGGTGGATTGCTCTGATGGTTATATCATATATAATAATCCTATTAGTAGTTATCTAGGGGATAGGAGTTATGATCCTGTAATTGATTTGTTGGGGTGAGGTATGAGAAGATTATTATCGAGCTTGTTGGTTATAATGCTATTATTCGTTTGTTCTTCTTGTATTCTTGAGGATAACAATGAAAGAATTGCGGATTCTTCAATTATAGATCTAGATTTGGAGACAACTGAAAGTGGTCAGGATTTTAATGGTTCATCGGTAGCGGAAGATTATGAGTTAAGACCATTGGATGTTGATGCTACCTTTTCTGATGTTGTTGATGACTGGAATTATCTACTGGGAATAGAAATTGATTCTTTAGAAGGTATTGATAATCCGAATTTCTATATTAATGTCAGTGATAGCAATATTGATTATATTCGCGATTATTCATTATATTTAGAGAGTATTACTCGTCCCGATTCGGAAGGTGTTGCTGGGTTTACTCCAGAAGAGTGCGATTATCATAAGACTCGGAGTTTGATAGTCGACAGATTCTGTTTGATTGAGTTTGATAGTGTTGAATGGGCTGAGACATATTATAGAAATTGTATAGATGATGCTATTGATAATGATGAAGAGTTGTCATGCAGTGAGCATGAGAATGGCTTTTGTTTTGTAATTGATGAGCCGGGATCATCAATAAGACGATTCTATGCATA